>ENA-ORSI01002066-ORSI01002066.1-human-gut-metagenome-genome-assembly--contig:-NODE-2066-length-15345-cov-7.153499_pt1 | contig 15345 bp, 14 predicted proteins | sample MGYA00242187_ERZ509154 | MGnify/ENA primary metagenome ERZ509154 (study PRJEB26280, sample SAMEA2338627) | human gut metagenome | biome: human gut; feature: human-associated habitat; material: faeces...
AGAGGCTGACCATGGAGCTGGTGTTGATGATGCAGCCCTTCCCTGCCGCGCGCATGATGGGCTCGACGGCCTTGCAGCCGTTGAAGACCGCGGTCACATTCAGATCCATAATCGCCTTGAACGCCTCCGGCTTATAGTCCGCCAGCGGTTCACGCGCGGAGATGCCCGCGTTGTTGACAAGGATATCCACCCCGCCGAACCGCGCCCGGACGCAAAGTCGGTCAGATCCGGCGCGAGGCCGATCACATCCCAGCCGGGCTCCTCGGACTTGAGTGCGGCGACAGCCCGGTCGGCCGTCTCCTGCCGGCTGCCGAAGAGCGCGACGCGCGCGCCGTTCTGCAAAAAGACCCGGACGACAGCGAGCCCGATCCCCCGCGTCCCGCCCGGCGCGATCGCTGTTTTTCCCTGCAGCAGTTCCATATCCGTACCTCCTGAAACCAGAATTTTTATGCCCCTAGGATACAACATCCTAATGAAAAACACCAATCCGGGTATCTAAATGCGGATATTTATGAAATACGATATATCAAAAACAGCATAAGGCAAAAGGCTCCCCTTCCAGGGGAGCTGTCAGCCGTCAGGCTGACTGAGGGGTTTACAACTTTCTCTCCGTCTTGTCTCGTTCCGCTCCCTCGTCAGAGGGAGCTTTTTTGTATCAGCCGAATTTTCCCTGTACATAGTCTCTCGTGCGGGTATCCTCGGCTTCGTTGAATATTTTTGCCGTATCGCCCATCTCCACGAGCTTGCCGAGCAGGAAAAACGCCGTCTTATCCGAGATGCGCGCGGCCTGCTGCATATTGTGCGTGACGATGACGATGGTGTACGTCTTTTTGAGCTCGAGCGCCAGCTCTTCGATGCGCCCGGTGGAGATCGGGTCGAGCGCGCTCGTTGGCTCGTCCATCAGCAGCACCTCCGGCTCGGCGGCCAGCGCGCGGGCGATGCACAGTCTCTGCTGCTGTCCGCCGGAGAGACCGAGCGCGCTCTTTTTGAGCTTGTCCTTTGTCTCGTCCCAGATGGCGGCGCTTTTGAGCGATCTTTCCACGATCTCGTCAAGCTCCGCGCGGCCGCGCACGCCGTGCAGCCGGGGAGCGTAGGCGATGTTGTCGTAAATGCTCATCGGGAACGGATTCGGCTTCTGGAATACCATGCCGATCTGCCGCCGCAGCTCGCTTACCTCTACCTCAGGCGCATGGATATCCTGCCCCAGGTAGCATACACTACCTGTAATGCGCACGCCCTTTACCAGGTCGTTCATACGGTTCAGCGTTTTTAATAGGGTGGATTTTCCGCAGCCAGAAGGCCCAATAAAGGCCGTAATACTCTTTTCCGGTATCCCCATATTGATATGGTGCAGCGCCTGATGGTTCCCATACCACAGGTTCAAGTCCTGCACGCTTATGATATCACTCATTGTTCTTCTCCCTTCCAAAGCGCTTTGTCACCACTCCGGCCGCGATATTCAGCAACAGCGTCATCGCCATCAAAATCGAGGCAATGGCAAAGGCCACCCCAAATTCGCCGTCCTCCTTGGCATAGAAATACAGCGCCACGGTTAGGGTCGCACCGGGTTTTGTAATTGCGGTAAAGAAATCATTCAGCACATGGCCAAACCCGGCCGTGAAAAGCAGCGCCGCCGATTCTCCCAAAATGCGCCCGACCGAAAGAATACACCCGGTGATAACACCATCCACACAGCCCGGCAGCACTACGGTACGGATCACCCGCCACTTGCCTGCCCCCAGGCCGAAAGCGCCCTCCCGGTAGCTCTGGGGCACCGTTTTCAAGCTCTCCTGCGTGGTGCGCATCACCGTGGGAAGATTCATAATAACAAGGGTCAAGGCCCCCGCGATAAGGGAGGTCTGCATCCCGAAGAACTCGCAAAAAAACAGCATTCCCACCAAGCCGTAAATAATAGAAGGAATACCGGAAAGTGTTTCAGCCGCGTATTCTATCACCGCCACTATGCGGCTCCCCGCGGCATATTCGGTCAGGTAGATTGCCGCCCCGACGCCCAGCGGCACCACTATGATGATAATCGCCAGCACGATATACAGGGTATTCAGAATATCCGGCCAAATACCGATGGTCCCGCTCAAGTAGCTGGGCGCGGTGGAAAGCAGCTGCCAGCTCAAGTTGGGCAAACCTTTACTCAGTACATAAATAATCAAAAATAGCACCAGCGCCGCCGTCATGCCCGCCACTATCCCCATCAGGATCTTCATGGTCGTGGCATAGGCGCGCCGCTTACCGCTCAGTCGTTGCTTCATTCTGTCAGCCCTCCTTGTTCCGCTTCAGCAGCAGGTTCAGCCCGGCATTGATAAGCATGATAAACAGGAACAACACCAGCGCTATGGAAAAGAGCGCCTGCTGCTGCAAGCCGGAGGAATAGGACATCTCGCTGGCCACTGCCGTAGTCAAAAAGCGCACGCTCTCAAATAGGCTCGGCATCCGGCTAGTCGCGTTGCCGGAAACCATCATCACCGCCATCGCTTCACCAATGGCCCGTCCCACGCCCAGCACCACAGCAGCCGCTATGCCGCTTTTGGCCGCCGGTACCGATACACGGAAATATGTTTCTATGGGTGTCGCCCCCAGCGCCAGAGAAGCATCCTCATATTCCGCGGGCACCGCCTCCAGCGCCGTGACAGTAACCTTGATGATGGATGGCAGTATCATAATCGCCAACACAATGATTGCCGCCAGAAGACTCGCACCATCCTGCACATGGAATACCTTCCGGATGCCCGGCACCAGTACCATCATACCCACCAGACCGTACACCACCGAAGGGATCCCCGCCAGCAAGCTCACCGCCGATTGCATCACGCTTTTCACCCTGGGCGGAGCCAGCTTGGCCAGGTACACTGCCGTCAAAAAGCCCACCGGCACCCCCAGCAGGATCGCCCCTGCCGTACCGTATACGCTGGTCAGGATAAACGGCAGAATGCCGAATTTTGGCTCCGCCGCGGTGGAAGCCCACACCTTCCCGAATAAAAAGTTCCATAGCCCGATCTCCCGGATCGCCGGGATGCCGGAAATCACCAGGTACCCGCTGATCAGCAGCACGCATCCCACCGTGATAAGCCCCAGCAGGAAGAAGATCGCATGGACTATAAACTCGCCGGTTTTCTTCATTGTTCCCTCCACGGAAAAGGACGGCCGCTATTGCCGCCGTCCTTCTCCATAAACACTTTAGTTGGCGGCTACCGCCCCGGCAGCGGAGATCAGACTCGCTGCCTCGGAAGAAGTGATGTACTCAAAGAATTTCTGTGCGCACTCGCTTAGGGCCCTGCCCTCTACGGTCACCAGTACAAAGGGGCGCTGGATGGCGTAGCTGCCGTCCTTTACACTGTCCTCGGTAGGTACTATACCGCCAACGGAAAGGGCCTTCACGGTGTCCTTAATGGAAGCCAGAGAAGCATAGCCGATGGCATCGGGGTTCTGGGCCACAGTGGTGATAACATCGCCGGTGGAGGTCAGTTCCTGACGATACTGGCAGGCATCGGAGGTGCCGGTGATGGTCTCAAAGCCATCGCGGGTGCCACTGCCGGCCTCACGGCCGACGAGAACGATCTCGGCATCATTGCCACCAAGGTCCTTCCAGTTGGTGATCCTGCCGGTGTAGATATCGGCGATCTGCTCCAGGGTCAGGTCGCTTACGGGGTTCTCCGGGTTTACAATAATGGCGATGCCATCATAGGCCAGAACGGTCTCCTTCAGGCCGGCCTCCTTTTCCTCCGCCTTCAGCGCCCGGCTGGAAAGACCGATATCGCAGCGGCCTTCCTGTACCGCCTTGATGCCGGAGCCGGAACCGGTGGGATTGTAGGTAAATGTGATACCCTTGTTTTCATTCATAAAGGCTTCGCCCAATGTATTGATGACCTTCTGCATCGAGGTAGAGCCATCAGTGGCAACCGAGCCGGTCAGCCCGGAGGGCTGAGGATCGGGCTGAGGATCATTGTTCTGTCCGCAGCCGGTCAGCAGCAGGGCGGCGGCACAGGCGATCGCCATAAGAATTGCAATGTACTTTTTCATAGTCGTGTTTCCTTTCTTTTTTTTCATGTTCTTTATTTCCTTCAGCGTCTTCATCTTACTGCCGCTGTGTAAAAAGCAAAACGCCGCATTTGTAAAAAGAAAATCAAATCCGCCCTAATGAAAAAACTCCCCGGAGCATCTCTGCTCCGGGGAATCATAGACTATGGGCTATACCTCGCCCTTTTTATCCGCTACGATGTTATTGATCCAAATCCCCTTCTTCACCATCACGGTGCCGATGATGCACTTGATGATCTCCAGGCTTTGGCAGCAGGCATACAGCAGCAGAATGGGCATGGCCGTATACCGGCTAAGCACATAAGCTACCGGAATATTGATTAGCCACACAAAAGCGCTGTCGAACAGGAAGGTGACCATCGTTTTGCCGCCGGCCCGCAGGGTAAAGTACAGGGCATTGGTCATGGCGGTAAAGGGCATCAGGCAGGCGCCGATGCGGATGAAATTGGTGGCCAGATGCCGGACGGTGTCGGTGGTGCGGTAGATCAGCGGGAAGTAGGTCCCCACAAAGGCCATCAGCAGCCCCACGCCAATAGAAATTGCCACCGAAAAGGCGGTCGTCTGCCGGGCTGTCACCTTTGCCTTCTCAAAGTCCCCGGCACCCAGCTCCTGCCCCACCATAATGCTGATGGCACTGCCCAGCGCCAGGTAAACGCAGGCAAACAGGTTCCATATGGTGCTGCTTATGTTGGTGGCCGCTACCACATCCAGGCTCCGCAGGGAGTAGCACTGATTCAGCATGGCCATACCGGCGGCCCACAGGCCCTCATTCACCAGCAGGGGGGTCCCTCTCCGCAGAATATCCCGGAACAGGCGGCCGGGAATATGCAGCGAACGGTACAGCCCGGTAATATACGGGAACCGCACGGCGTGCCGGTGGGCCCAGCTTACTACTATGGCCAGTTCCACAAAGCGGGAAAGCACGGTAGCAATGGCAGCACCCACTACCCCCATGCGCGGGGCCCCAAAGTGGCCAAAAATCAAGATATAGTTGAAGGTAAGGTTGACCAGCACCGCCACAATGCCCGCTTTCATAGGCAGCAGGGTTTCCCCAGTTTCTCGCAGCGTGCCCGCGTAGGCCTGCGTAATGGCATAGGGCAGCATCCCGATGTACATCACCTTGATGTACTGCAAGCCATAGCGCAGGGAGGCTTCGGCATCTTCCACGGCGCCCTCGCCTTTCAGGTAGAGATTGATGAGCTGGGGGCCGAAGGCGGTAAAGATACCGATGCAGGCTGCGGCCAAAACCAGGCAGATCATGAGCTTAAAGCGGAGGGTATGGCGGACACCGTCCATATCCCGGTTGCCAAAAAACTGCGCACCGAAAATGCCGGCACCGGCTATGGCGCCGAAAACCAGCATATTAAAAACAAACAGCAGCTGATTGGCGATGGCTACACCGGACATTTCCACAGTGCCTACCCGGCCGATCATAACATTATCCAGTAGGCTTACAAAATTTGTAATTGCGTTCTGCACCATGATCGGCACACTGATAGCCAGCACCCGATGGTAGAACTCCCGGCTCCGAAAGAGCTTATTTCGCATAATTTCCTCCTCTTTTTTTTGCAAGTATGTTCTATTGTACAAATTTTTTGGGAAATGTCAAGCCCTTTTCTGAAAAAAATTTTTGACAGAATGATCCCCCGCCTTTCCCAAGGGAAAAACGGGGGTGAAATATTTTTCCGGCTGTGATGAAAAAACCAACCATGTCTTAGGCGCGCTAAGCGCATACAACCCATGCACAACCGTGTGACCCTATATTATGCGTGCACACGCACGCGTATGTAGCGCGCGTACGCGTATAGATAGGAAAAAACTTAAACAAGGTTATCGGCCCGGTCCGGTTCCAGTGCCGCAGGCTGTTTGGGGTGGGCCTTGATGTACTGCGTCCACTTGATGTAGCCGTAGGTGGTATTGGTGAGGTAGCCCGCCTTGAGCACCAGCAGCACCCACTGGCCGGAGATGATATTGATGGCAGCCTCCAGCAGGGCGCAGATATACCAGGCGATCCACTGTTCACGGTAACGCAGCAGGATGAACACACCATTGGCGATGCCGACCGCACTGGCGCAGGCATCCAGGTAGCAGACGATGGTTTCCAGTGTAGGCGTGGAGGAAAGCAGGCCCTCGATCTCCAGCGTGGTGAGGAAATAGCCTACCACCACCGTCCACAGAACAATGCCGGTGAGTACAAGAACCTCCTGCTTTCCCGTCAGGCGGCGGACCTCGGTGAGTTCTTCCTGCTCCCGGTCCTTGTGACGGTTCCAATTGATAAAGCTGATGATATCAATGGGGATCCAGAAGAACAGCGTGGTGGCCATAGTGGCGAAGCGGTAGGAAAGCACCACGCAGATAAGGATCTCGGTGATCTCCACGCCCAGTGAAACAATGAAATTCCACTTGCTCTGCTTGGAAATGAGCAGCTCACAGGTAATATTGAGGAAAATATCCAGCAAATACAGCGCCATGATGACCTTGCCGTTGACACCGCCGAAGTCCTCCTCCGGGAAGATGATAGCGAACGCAAAGGCCAGCACCGTGATGCTGATGAACCAAATCTTTTCGTAGGTGGTAAAGTAGTTCCAAAGGTTTTTCAGTTTTTGTTTCATAGTTTCTCCTCCATTATGCTTCCGGCAGGGTGATCAGACCGGCATCACACATTTTTTGCAGCGACATAAGAATGCCCAATTTGGCATGTGCCCAGGTAAGGCCGCCCTGATAATAGATGGCATACGGCTCACGGATGGGACCATCGGCGGAAAGCTCGATGGAGGAACCCTGCACAAAGGCGCCAGCAGCCATGATGACTTCGGAATCGTAGCCGGGCATGGGGTACGGCTCCGGGGTGACATAGCTATCCACCGGGGCGGCACTCTGCACGCCCTTACAGAAGGCAACCATGGCCTCCTTGCTGCGCAGCTCGATGGCCTGAATGATATCATGACGAGTCTCGGCGGAGGAAGGCACGCAGCGGTAGCCAAGTTTTTCGTACACACCAGCGGCGAAGATCGCTCCCTTTACCGCGGAGGCGGTGACGGTGGGCGCCAGGAAGAAGCCCTGGAAGAAGGACTGCATCAGTCCAAGGGTGGCGCCCAGCTCCGCGCCCAGGCCGGGGGCAGTCAGGCGGTAGGCGCACTGATCGACGCACTCCTGGGTGCCGCAGATATAGCCGCCGGTGGGAGCCAGGCCGCCGCCGGGATTTTTGATGAGGGAACCGACGATCATATCGGCGCCGACATCGCTGGGTTCGATGATCTCGGTGAACTCGCCGTAGCAGTTATCCACCATGCAGATGACGCCGGGCTTGAGTTCCTTGACAAAGCGGATCAGCTCGCCGATCTGCTGGACCGAGAAGGTGGGGCGGGTGGCATAGCCCTTGGAGCGCTGGATGGTGACCAGCTTGGTTTTTTCGTTGATTGATTTACGGATATTTTCATAATCGAAGGTGCCATCCGGCAGCAGTTCGGTCTCCCGGTAGGTGATGCCGAACTCGGCCAGGGAGCCCTTGCAGGGGCGGATGCCGATGACTTCCTCGAGAGTATCGTAGGGACGGCCGACCGGAGAGTAAAGCTCATCGCCGGGGCGAAGATTGGCGGCCAGCGCCAGCGCCAGCGCATGGGTGCCGCAGGTGATCTGCGGGCGAACAAGAGCCGCTTCGGTGTGGAAGGTATCGGCATAGACTTTTTCCAACGCTTCACGGCCGATATCATTATAGCCATAGCCGGTAGAGGCCGCAAAGCACTCCGCGCTGACACGGTTTTTCTGCATGGCGGCCACGACCTTGGCCTGGTTGTATTCCGCGATGGCATCGATCGCGGCAAAGCGGGGCTTGAGCTCCTCTTCCGCAGAGCAGCAAAACGCCAGCACCGCACTGCTGATGCCCATTTCATGATAAATCTTCTGTGTATCCATTGTTGTTACTCCTTATTCTCTTTCATCCTTTTGGGGCGAATTGACTTTGCCCAGTATCTCCATGGCGACATGATTCAGCACCTCGGCCCGGGCCAGAACAATGCCGTTTTCCTCATCGCCCAACACCAGCAGGCTATCCCCGGGGCTGAGTCCAAAAACCTGCCGGGCTTCCTTGGGGATCACGATCTGGCCTTTATCGCCGATTTTGACCGTGCCAAACACATGCTTGCCCTTTGGCATACCGCTGAGAATGTGCTTTCCCTTTGGCATAGCGGCGCTCCTTTCTTCCCACTTTTCCCACTTTTCTTACTTTGGCATACCTGTTTATTATAATCACTATCCGGCAAAAGTCAACCGTATTTGCAAAAGAAAACAGGCGAAACACCTGGTTTCGCCTGAAATTCTTGTGTGTAAAGGTTATTCGCTTTCCACTACGCTTTCGATGGTCTTCCGCAGCTCCTCGATTCCCCGGCCATTCATGGAGGACGCCGGGAACAGCGTGACTTGATCGCCGCAGGGGATCTCGGTACGGATCTCCTCCAGACGGGCCCGAAGCTGATTGTTGGTCAGCTTATCGGTCTTGGTAAGCACCACCGCGAAGGGTAGCTCACTATCAATGAGAAAATCCAGCATGGTGAGGTCATCAGCGCTGGGGGCGTGGCGGATATCAAGAAGAGACAGCACCAGCCGAATGTCCCGGTCCTGATGAAAGTAGCCCTCGATGAGGCCGGACCAGCGGCGGCGTTCGCTATCGCTGACCTTGGCATAACCGTAGCCGGGCAGATCTGCAAAGCGGGCAACATCGCCGCAGCGGAAAAAGTTGATGGTGGCGGTTTTGCCGGGGGTGGCGCTGACACGCGCCAGCTGCTTTTGGTTGAAGATCTTATTGATAAGGGAGGACTTGCCCACATTGCTGCGCCCCGCAAAGACGACCTCCGGCAGGGTGCTTTGCGGCAGCTGGTTGGCCAGGCCGCAGCTCATCTCAAATTTCACCAGATGAAAGTTCATGTTGGCGTCCTCCCTTTCTTTTACTCAACGGCACAGCACCGCCGAGGATGCTTCCTTGTGCTCGGCGGCCGCGGCGTGATAGCCGCGCTTTTTGACACTGCTGGGCAGCTGTACCAGTGCCTGTTCCAGCACCTCTTCCATGGTGTGGACCGGTACAAAATGAATGGCTTTTTTAACGACATCATCAATTTCGGCAAGGTCCGGTTCATTGGCGGCCGGGATAATGACGGTCTTGATGCCGTTTTTGTAAGCTGCCATGCTCTTTTCCCGCAGGCCGCCGATGGCCAGTACCCGGCCCCGCAGCGTGATCTCGCCGGTCATAGCGACATCGTGCCGAACGGGGATGTTGCCCAGTGCCGAAATGAGCGCCGTGCAGGTGGTGATACCGGCGGAGGGGCCATCCTTGGGGACCGCGCCCTCCGGGAAATGGATGTGGATATCCTTATCCTTGTAGAAGGTGTTTTCGATCTCGTAATGCTCCGCGACAGAACGGATGTAGGTGATGGCAGCCGTTACCGATTCCTTCATCACATTGCCCAGCGAGCCGGTGGTGATGGTTTTGCCGGTACCGGGGACGACCGCGGTTTCCACCTGGAGGAGCTCGCCGCCCACGGCAGTCCAGGCCAACCCATTGACAAGGCCGATACTGTCCTCCTTGGGAACGATATCCTCGGTGATGTAGCGGGGGCCCAGGTAATCGGGCAGGTCAGCGGCCTTAATGGTAACCTTTTCGGTGGCTTCGCCGGATACCACCTTGGCAGCGACCTTGCGGCAAAGGGCGGCCAGACGGCGCTCCAGGGTACGCACACCGGCTTCCCGGGTATAGTGATCGATGATATCATAGATGGCGCCATCGGTCACGGCAATCTGCCCGACGGAAAGGCCGTGGCGTTCCCGCTGCTTGGGCAGCAGATGGCGTTTGGCGATTTGGAACTTTTCTTCCCGGGTGTAGCTTGGCAGCTCGATGACCTCCATGCGGTCCAGCAGGGCGGGCGGAATGGCACTGCGGTCATTGGCCGTGGCGATGAAGAACACATGGGAAAGGTCGAACGGCATCTCGATATAATGATCCCGGAAGGTGCAGTTCTGCTCGGAATCCAGTACCTCCAACAAGGCGGAGGAAGGATCGCCGCGGTAATCATTGCTGAGCTTATCTACCTCATCCAGCAGCAGCACGGGATTGGCGCTGCCGGCCTGCTTGATGGCATTGATGATACGACCGGGCATACTGCCTACATAAGTTTTCCGATGACCGCGGATCTCGGATTCATCTTTGATACCGCCCAACGCGATACGAGCATAGCGGCGTCCCATCGTCTGCGCGATGCTGCGTACGATGGAGGTTTTGCCCACGCCGGGAGGGCCCACAAAGCAGAGGATCTGGCCATTGATATCCGGCGCCAGCGCCCGAACAGCCAGAGCTTCCAGTACACGCTCCTTGATCTTCTTGAGGCCGTAGTGCTCCTTATCGAGGAGCTTGGCAGCCTTTTTGAGATCTATCACATCTTTGGTATAGCAGCCCCAGGGCAGCTCTAGGCAGGTTTCCAGATAGCCGCGGATAACCGCCGCTTCCTGCGAATTAGGGGGCATTTTTTCCAGATGGCTGACCTCTTTGAGGAGTTTTTCCTTGTTTTCATCGGTGGTCAACAGGGCGCGGATCTTTTCCCGGAATTCATCCGGCTCCTCGAAGCCCATATCGCCTTCGCCCAGCTCTTCATTGATGACACGGAGCTGTTCCCGCAGGTAGTAGTCCCGCTGGTTTTTGTCCATGGCCTCTTTAACGCGGTCCTGAATATCGGCCTCCAGCGCCAAAATCTCATTTTCGGATTCCATCAGCTGGGCAATGATCTCCAGCCGGCGGCGGGCACTGTTCTGCTCCAGCAGACGCTGCTTATCCTGTACCTCGAAGGGGATGTTCCCCGCTATGTATTCCGCAATGAGCGCCGGATCATCACAATCGAGGATATTATCCACGATCTCTTTAGGCATCCGGGGCGCCAGGCTGATATACTCATCGAAGAGGTCCTTGACAGTGCGAACCAGCGCATCGCTGAAGGGGCGGCCCGCAATGCGGCCGGCCGCGGGATACGGCAGGATCTCACCGACCGAGGTGTGGTCTTCCTCAAACATATCGATGAGCTTGCCGCGGTAGCAGCCTTCCACCAATACACGCAGTGATTCTCCCTGCGAACGCACGATTTGACGGATCTCCGCCACTGTGCCTACTTTATACAAACCGTCCATCGACGGATTTTCTTCATTTTGATCGATCTGGGCCACTAGGAAAATCTTGCGGTCACCGTTCATCGCCACGTTCAAAGCGTGCAGCGATTTTTCCCGGCCTACATCAAAGTGCAGCACCATATGCGGGAACAGAACCAGCCCGCGCAGCGCCAATACCGGTACCCGAACCGGCTTCATCTCAGTATTTTTTGTGTTTTTCTCCATAGCTTTTGCCTCCCTTCACTATGGTCATAAAAGTAGGGTTACGATTGAATAAAGGGACGGTATGGGATCACGCGACCCCGTACAGCCCCCGATTCATGTCATATCCCATGGGTGCATTTCCCTGCCCCACGGGCAAGGATATGCAGCCGGATGTTATTTAAGAAACAGCACCGCGGCGGCGCTTCTGTGCCGGTGTGCCGGGCAGACGCAGCTGCAGGCGGGTGGGCTGCTTCATGGGGTCACGCATGATCATGGCATCCCCCAAACCGTTTACCATATCCGCCGTGATGACGATATGGGCCACGGTGCCATCGGAAGGCGCTTCAAACATCAGATTGCCCAAAAGCTCTTCCATGATGCCGCGCAGACCACGCGCACCGGTTTTACGCTCGATCGCCTTTTTGGCGATAGCACGCAGCGCATCCTCTTCGAAATCGATTTGGATATTATCCATCTCAAACAGCTTTTTGTATTGCTTGATGAGGGCGTTTTTAGGCTCCCGCAGGATACGAACCAGCGCTTCCTCATCCAACGCATCCAGCGAAGCGATGACCGGAATACGGCCCACTAACTCGGGGATCAGGCCGTATTTAACCAGGTCATGGGGCTCCACCTGGCGGTAAATGCCCTGCTCTTCCACCTCGGCTTTGGATTTTACCGTGCCGCCGAAGCCAAGGGAGGACTTATCGGTACGGTGGCTGATGATCTTTTCCAGACCATCGAACGCGCCGCCGCAAATAAACAGAATATTGGAGGTATCCACCTGGATGAACTCCTGCTGGGGGTGCTTGCGGCCGCCCTGCGGGGGAACATTGGAGATGGTTCCTTCCAGGATCTTAAGCAGTGCCTGCTGAACGCCCTCGCCGCTGACATCGCGGGTGATGGAGGGATTTTCGCTCTTGCGGGCGATCTTGTCGATCTCATCAATGTAGATAATGCCACGCTCGGCCCGGGCCACATCGAAATCCGCAGCCTGCAAAAGGCGCAGCAGGATGTTTTCCACATCCTCGCCAACATAACCGGCTTCGGTCAGGGTGGTGGCATCCGCAATGGCAAAGGGGACGCCCAGCACCTTGGCTAGAGTCTGCGCCAGCATGGTTTTACCAACGCCCGTGGGACCCAGCAGCAGAATATTGCTCTTGCCGAGCTCTACATCATCGCCATCGCCGCAGCAGATACGCTTATAGTGATTATATACCGCCACCGAAAGCGCGCGCTTGGCGGCATCCTGCCCGATGACATACTCATCCAGGAAAGCTTTGATCTCCTTGGGCCGGGGGACATTCAGCTCTTCTCCCTGCGGCTCGTTTCTTACGGGCCGGGGGGCCGGAACCTCCTCATCCTCCAGCACCGCACGGCAGATCTCTACACATTCATTGCAGATGCATACGCCCGGGCCGGCGATCAGACGCGCTACCCGATCCTGCGGTTTGCCGCAAAAGGAGCAGCGCATCATTTTTTTGTTCTCATCGTTTGCCATGCTATTATGGACTCCTTTTATTCTCTGTGGGCAATGACACGGTCGATTAGGCCATAGTCACAGGCTTCCTGGGCGGACATGAAGTTATCCCGCTCGGTATCCTGCATCACCTGCTCCAGCGGCTTATGGCAGCGCTCCGCCATAATGCGGTTCAGATTTTCCTTGATCTTGATGATGCGGTCAGCATGGATCTTGATATCGGTGGCCTGACCCTGCAGCCCACCCAGCAGCGGCTGGTGGATCATGATTTCGCTATTGGGCAGCGCCAGGCGCTTGCCGGGGGCGCCTGCGCACAGCAGGAACGCGCCCATGGAAGCCGCCATACCAATGCAGATGGTGGAAACATCGCATTTAATATACTGCATGGTATCATAGATGGCCATACCGGCGGAAATGGAACCGCCGGGACTATTGATATACAGGTGGATATCCTTTTCGGGATCCTGGCCCTCCAGGAACAAAAGCTGCGCTACCACCAGACTGGCTGTGGCATCGTTTACCTCCTCACAGAGCATAACGATGCGGTCATTGAGCAGGCGGGAAAAGATATCATAACTGCGCTCCCCGCGGTTGGTCTGTTCTATTACCATTGGTACCAAACTCATTTTTTCATACACCTCCGTTTATGGTATGTAGCACTGGGAATTTGCCAAAGGAGATTACAGCTGGGTCACTACGGCGCTATCGGTGATAACCTTGGCGGCCTTCTGGATGGTGAGCTGACGCTTGATCTCCTCTACGGGAACGATGGACTTGACCTTATCAAGCTCCATGCCGTAGTCCTTGACCATACGGTCGTACTCGCCGTTAATATCTTCTTCTGTGATCTCGATATTCTCCACCTCAGCGATCTTCTCCAGCAGCAGGGTGGTACGCACCTGGGCCTCGGCCTGGGGCATAAACTGAGCGGTCAGTGCCTCTGGGGTGGTACCGGTGTACTTCATATACATATCCATGTTCATGCCCTGGGTCTGCAGACGGTAGCCGAACTCTTCGACCATATCCTGGGCCTTGTTTTCAAACATCACAGTGGGGATCTCCACGGTCATGTTCTTGACGGCCTGCTCCAGCAGATCGTTTTCCATCTTGCTGTCGGCCTGGTCCTTCTTTTCAGCGGCCATCTTTTCGGTCAGATCCTTCTTCAGCTCTTCCAGGGTATCAAACTCGCTGACATCCTTGGCGAACTCGTCGTCCAGGGTGGGCAGCTCCTTGCGCTTGAGCTCCTTGATGGTTACTTTGAAGGTGGCGTCCTTACCAGCCAGCTCTTCGCTGTGGTACTCGGTGGGGAAGGTTACATTGACATCAAAGCTCTCGCCGACCTTATGGCCGACTACACCCTCCTCAAAGCCCGGGATAAACTGTCCGGAGCCAAGGGACAGGGGGTGATCCTCGCCCTTACCGCCCTCAAAAGCAACATCGCCGACAAAGCCTTCGTAATCGATAACGGCGGTATCGCCCATCTCGGCCTTAGCGCCCTCGGGGGCTTCGCCCATACGGGCATTGCGATCAGCCATGGCGTTCAGCTCGGTCTCTACATCGGCATCGGTCACTTTGTCGCTCTCGCGCTCGGCCTTCAGGCCCTTGTACTCGCCCAGGGTAACCTCAGGCTTAACAGTAACCTTGGCGACAAAGGTATAATGGGTGCCGTCAACATCCTTCAGCTCCACTTCTGGATAAGCGACCGCCTCCAGGCCGGACTCCTTGAGGGCCTCCTCATAGGCTTCGCCGTAGCTGGAATTGATGGCATCCTCGTAGAAATAGCTCTCGCCTACCATCTTGTAAACGATGCTCTTGGGAGCCTTGCCCTTACGGAAACCGGGGATATTGAGCTTGGCAGCGTTCTTCTTGAAAGAAGCATCCAGCGCCTTAGCATACTGCTCGCCATCCACGGTGATATTCAGTTCGTACAGGTTGGTGTCCACTTTTTGGGTTTCGTTCAGTTTCATTTATGATGTCCTCCAGCAAAATTTTAGATTCCAGTAAATCTTATTGATTATAGCACATAGCAAACTAAATTGCCACTGTTTTTCGGTAATTATCGTATCTTTATGGGGCAAAATTTAAGATAATCTGCCGAGATCAACCGGCAATCCACTCCAAAAAATTCCCCCTGGTAGGCCAATGGGATGGCTCCGCCGTGCAAATGGCCGTAAAAGCACTGCTTGACGCCGTATTCTTTCATAGCATCGAAGAACTCCGGGATGACCTGCTGGCCGAAAATCGGTGGGTAATGCAGGAACAGGATCTTCTCATTTTCCGGCGGGGCGGCCGCCAAAGAGCGCCGGATACGGCCCAGCTCCCGGGCGGTGATGCTGCCCTCGGCTCGCTCCATCATAAGTATGCGCGGTATCTCCGGCATATCCGAGCATATGGTGTCCGTCATCTCGACCACCGTGACACGGCCGCAGCCCGGGCGGATGAACTCCGCCGTTTCCATGCCT
>ENA-ORSI01002068-ORSI01002068.1-human-gut-metagenome-genome-assembly--contig:-NODE-2068-length-15338-cov-2.625532_pt1 | contig 15338 bp, 8 predicted proteins | sample MGYA00242187_ERZ509154 | MGnify/ENA primary metagenome ERZ509154 (study PRJEB26280, sample SAMEA2338627) | human gut metagenome | biome: human gut; feature: human-associated habitat; material: faeces...
GTTCACAAATAAAACTAAGAAGTTATGAGTACAATTCTCTCTCTTGCTCCGCAGAACGTGTGGAAGCATTTCTATTCATTGACTCAGGTTCCCCGTCCTTCGGGTCATCTGAAGAAGATTCAAGAGTTCTTGCTGAACTTTGGAAAGAGCATCGGTGTAGAAACATTTCAAGATGAAGCAGGTAACATCATTTATCGTAAACCTGCTACTCCCGGTATGGAAAACCGTAAGAAAGTAATTCTTCAGTCACATATGGACATGGTGCCCCAGAAGAATAACGATACAGTACATGATTTTGAAAACGATCCCATCCAGACTTATATCGACGGCGATTGGGTGAAAGCCAAAGGCACCACATTGGGAGCTGACAACGGTATGGGTGTAGCTGCTATTATGGCTGTTTTAGAGGACAACACACTGAAACACGGACCGTTGGAAGCATTGATTACCGCTGATGAGGAAACCGGAATGTTTGGTGCATTCGGCTTGAAACCGGGTACGGTGGATGGAGATATTTTGTTGAATCTTGATTCGGAAGAAGAAGGTGAACTATATATCGGTTGTGCAGGCGGTGAAGATCTGACTGCTACTTTGGAATACAAAGAAGTGGAAACCGACCCTGATGATATCGCTTTGAAAGTGACTTTGAAAGGACTTCGCGGTGGTCACTCCGGTCTTGAAATCAACGAAGGCCGTGCCAATGCCAATAAGTTGATGGCACGCTTTATGAATCAGGTGATTGCTTACGATGAGGCATGCTTGGTTTCATGGCAGGGTGGAAATATGCGTAATGCCATTCCCCGTGAGTGCGAAGTGGTGATTACCATTCCGGCTGAAGAAGAAGCAGATGTGATGGAATATGTACAAGAATGCGAGACTTTGTGGAACGAAGAATATCATGTGCACGAAACTCCGATCAGCTTTAAGGCAGAGCGTGTCGAATTGCCTGCAATGATGGTTCCCGATGAAATCAGAGACAATCTGGTTGATGCCATCTATGCTTGTCAGAACGGTGTGTCACGCATGATTCCGACCATTCCCGATACAGTGGAGACATCTTCCAATCTGGCTATTGTCACTATCGGTGGCGGTAAAGCGGAAATAAAGATTCTGACCCGTAGTTCACGCGACTCCATGAAGGATTATCTGAATACTTCTTTGGAAAGCTGTTTCTCTATGGCAGGCATGGAAGTGACACGCACCGGCGGTTATTCCGGTTGGGAACCGAATGTTGATTCTCCTATCTTGAAAGCAATGAAGGAATCGTATAAGGCACAGTTCGGCAAGGAACCGGAAGTGAAAGTGATTCATGCCGGTTTGGAATGTGGCATCATCGGTGCCGTTGTTCCGGGCTTGGATATGATTTCTTTCGGACCTACCTTGCGTTCTCCTCATTCACCCGACGAACGTTGTTATATTCCTTCGGTTGCCAAGTTCTATGATTTTGTAGTGGCAACATTGGGCAATACGCCTGTCAAAGAATAAAGAATATAAATTCATTAAAATAGTTGCAGATAAGGCTGGATTCTTAGAGTCCGGCCTTATTTGATATTAAGTCCATGCTTATTCCTTCGTAGTCGGTTGTTTCCGAAAGGCTGTTTTCGTTGAATAATAAAAGAGCATCCGATAGAGCGCACCAACCTGTGAAATGTATGTGTATTTATTGGTCATTAAAGGTATGAGATATCGCTTAAAGTTCCAAATCTATTTGTGTCTTGTTTTTTGTTACTTAAGACAACGGACGTACTGCGCTTGCTTTGGATAAATGAATTACACCTTTTCGGGTATATTTTAAAAAGAAGCACGAACAATTATACCCATTTGGGTGTAATTGTGGAATCTTTTGTTATATTTGCACCTTAAAGGGTATAATTATGAGCGATTCATTACCATTGTTTATAAAGGATATGCGTAAAAAATTTGGGCTTACGCAGGTGGATTTGGCAGCTAAGTCGGGTGTCGGATTGCGTTTTGTACGTGAATTGGAGCAAGGCAAGGAAACTTTGCGGATGGATAAAGTCAATCAGGTACTTGCTCTTTTCGGGCATAAAGTAGGGGCAGTGCCTATAAGAAAGGAGGATGAAGAATGAAAAGAGGGAAGATATTTCTTTATGATACCTATGCCGGTCTGCTTACGGAAGATGAAAATGGTTTCACTTTTGTCTATGACGCTGATTTCTTGAACTCCGATAAGGCGGAAGCCATTAGCCTGACACTCCCCTTGACGGATAAGCCGTATCATGACACTGTGTTGTTTCCTTTCTTTGATGGCTTGATTCCCGAAGGATGGCTTCTGAATATTGCAGAAAACAGTTGGAAGATAAACCAGCGCGATCGTATGTCGTTATTGCTGGTGTGTTGTAAAGACTGCATAGGGGCAGTAAGTGTGATACTTGATGAACCGGTTTAATTGAGATGCGATGGGAAAATGTTTATATTGCTATAAGGAGTTGAAAGAAGGTCAGGTGGATTATCATCCGGCTTGTGCTCAAAAACTGTATGGTACACGGCAGGTTCCTCATCTGCCTTATGTGAGAAGCGAAATAGGGGATTTGGCCAAGCAAGTGGTCAGAGCCCGGACTACATTGACCGGTGCACAGGCCAAATTGTCGCTTGATGTTCGCCCCGGTGGAAAGAATGAACCTGATCGTTTTACGATTGTCGGGTTGTGGGGACGGTTTATCCTGAAGCCACAAACGGACATTTACCGCTCTTTGCCTGAGCTGGAGGATCTCACAATGCACATGGCGGAAGCAGCCAAAATAGCTGTTGTGCCTCATGGATTGGTGCGTTTTGCCGATGGAGAGCTATGTTATATCACCCGACGTATAGACAGGAAGGCAGATGGCAGTAAGATAGCGATGGAGGATATGTGTCAGTTGACCGAACGGCTGACCGAATATAAATATAAAGGTTCGTATGAGCAGATAGCCAAGGCTATCAAGAAGTATTCCGCTGTTCCGCAACTCGACTTGGTGAACTTTTGGGAGTTGGTGATATTCTCGTGGATAACAGGAAACTCGGATATGCATTTGAAAAACTTCTCATTATATAATGTAGGACTTGGTTATTGTCTGACACCTGCATACGATTTACTCTCTACCGTCCTTGTTATGCCCGAAGATACTGAAGAATTGGCATTGACACTCAATGGAAAGAAGCGGAAAATATGTCGGAAGGATTTCGAGTCGTCTATTGTCGCTTCGGGGGTCAGTGGCAAGGTGATAGAGAATATCGCCAAAAAGTTTCGACGGTCTGTTATTAAATGGATGGATTTGATTGACAATTCGTTTTTGGCGGATGATTTGAAGAAGCAGTATAAGCGTCTTATCTTGAAGCGTTTGCTTCTGCTTCGTTGAGAAAAGCAGAAATTCCGTATCCCTTGTTTTGTTAATTTAACCAATTATGATGCAGTGCTGAACTACATAATGCGTTTCTTTGTTAAAGGAACAATTAAAGACGAAGCTTATGAATACTCGTTATTATTTTCTGATAGTGCTCTGGGCAATGAGTTTATTTGCTCCATTGCATGCACAAACTTACGATAAAATGTGGAAAGAGGTAGAACAACTTCAAAAGAAAGACCTTCCTCAGTCTGTGGTGTCCGCATCGATGAAAATCTATGATAAGGCAAAGGCTGAGCAGCTTGTAAAGAGTATTGTAGAGAAGTATCCACTGTATGCATAATCGATAAGAAATATTGATGCATTGCAGTACGTCAGGCATATAAGATAAGAACAAGAGCGGCACGGAAGTTTCCGTGCCGCTTTTTGAGAACATGAACATGAAAAGTAACAGTAAAGTTAAGAAAAAATTACTCATAGCAGCCGTGGCTGTTCTGGCTATAGTTGTGGCGGTGATCCTGGTATGTGCGGCATATCTTCATGCGGGCAGAAGCTCCCTCAGAGGACAAAGATCCAGGGATGCTGAAATGCTGTATGAAGGTCACAGCTACATGTATGATGAAGACAACATTAATATACTGTGTATCGGTGTGGATGCCAGAGGAGAGGCTGACACCGTGGGACAGGGGGATGCCCTGATACTTGTCACACTCAATGTCAGGGACAAGACGATAAGATGCCTGAATATCAACAGGGATACTCTGGCACCTGTCAAGGTATTTGGTGTTGCGGGCAAATATATCACGACCCAGAATCTTCAGGCAGCACTGGCATTTTCATATGGCAGTGATGTGGCTGACGGTGCGGAACTCACGGAATATACGGTATCAGAACTGCTTGACGGACTTCCGATACATGCATATGTGACGCTTGACTTTGATGGGATCAGCAAGATGAACGAGCTTGTCGGCGGAGTGACGGTGAAAGCCATGGAGGATCTGGACAGAGCAGATATACGCCAGGGCGAGACAGTGACACTGTCAGGGGAGCAGGCGGTATATTATGTGACGGAGCGCAACAGTGCCTCGGAGGATATAGGAACAAATGCCGCCCGTATGGACAGGCAGAAGCAGTACATGTGTGCATGGTGCGGCCTGCTAAAGGAAAAGCTTAAGAGAAATCCCCTGAAGATATGGGATATGTATGAACAGATGTCGGGATATATATCAACAGACATATCCAGAACCGGGATGCTGTATCTGGCGTGGAAATTTGCCGGGGCGGAGTTTACTGATGACGGAATGTATGAGTTCCCGGGTTCATATGAGAGAGAAAATTATTATGATGAATATATTGTTGACGATGCGGCGTTAAAGGAGCAGCTTGTCGAAATGTTCTACAGAGAAGTGGAGTAATGCCTGTATGCAGAACGGTGATAGACAGGAAGAATTAGAAAGAAAAATTGCAGAGGCGGTGGCGCTCGCGCAATCCGTTGTCGAGGACAATGAGCGGGAAAGTCACGCAGAAAATGGAAATACCGACAGCCCTGAGATAGAGGCAGTGATGACCGAACCGGGAGGAGAGCGTAAGAAGCTCTTATGGAAGGTGGTCTTGGGGGTATCATCGGTGGTTTTGCTGGTGTGCATCTGCCTGATCGTGAGATATGCGTTTGCACATAACCGGAGCAACCGTGCAAACCGGGCACTCAGGGAGTATGTGGATTATGGAACAGATGGAGCTACGGAGAGCGATGCCTCGTCCAAGCAGGATGCAGGAATTGATGATGTGATATTCCCGCATGTGAAGGTGGACTTTGATGAACTTCAGAAAAAGAATCAGGATATATGTGCGTGGATATACATACCTGGAACAGATGTCGATTATGCGGTACTGCAGGGCAGTGACAACAGCTATTATCTGAGCCATGATGCATATGGGGAGTACAGCCCTGATGGAGCAATCTTCATAGACTCTGCAAATTCCAGAGGATTTTCGGATTTTGATACGGTCATGTATGGACACAACATGTCCAGTGGAACTATGTTCAAGACTCTGCACAATTATGAGGATGAGGAATTCCTCAGAAACAACAGGAATGTGTATGTATACACACCGAACAGTACGCTGTGTTATACGGTGTTTGCTGCATACAGGACAAATGACAGACATATATTCACATACAATGATTTCTCTGACAAAAAAGGCAGACGGTCGTACATAGATGGAATATTTGACGAGAATTTTGATACTGGGGTTGTGCAAAATGACCAAAAAATAGATGTTGACAGCAGACTGCTGACTCTTTCTACATGTTGTGGAATGGATGGAAAAAGATGGATCGTGCAGTCGGTACTCACAGGGGAAATAGAAGCGGATGCCAGATAAAAAAGGGAGTTTTGCACAATTGACGCTCTCTTTTTATGATGGTATACTTTGGAACAAAGTATGATGTCAGGAGAAGGACATCAGGGAGACAAGGAGTGAAGGTTATGACAACAAGATTGGGGAAGGCAGCTTCATTTAAGAGAAAAGCGGCAGCCTGGCTTGCAGCGGTGGCGATAACATTAGGCTGCGGAACAACAGCATTTGCGAATAACAGCCCGGAGAATGATTATGAGACAGATTCGACACACATTCTCATATCCGAGGCGGATACAACTATAGCGGATATTGACAATCTCATGCTTGGAGATGCACCATCGGAGGTGCTTGGAGATAAATCATTGGATGGATATTCAACTCTTGCAGTGTTCTCAGTTACAGCGGTGAATGATTATGATTATTCTGAGATAGAGACGACAAAGATCAGAGGAGCGGCCATCACCAGTGATATGACAGTTCAGGTGAGATTTCTTCCGGATGACGGAGACTGGACCAAGATCCCATTCAGCGTAGAGAGCGGAGTTCTTCTGGCAGAATTCCCATCGGATGGACAGCTTGCAGTGTTTGTCAAGGATGACATAGATATACCGGATGATGATGATCCTCAGACTGCGGGTGTATCACAGGCAGGAAAGGCACCACAGACAGGAGACAGACTTCCAATATACATATTTACCGGAATCGTAGCGGCGGCACTTGTGGTTGTATCAGTGAGAAAGATAAGAAAATAATATATAGTGTATATAAAAAAAAGAACTTTTGCATATATATGTGCAAAAGTTCTTTTTTATGTTTAGAAAGTCAAGTGATTATTTCATAAAGCACATTGAATAACATATTGATTTTTGGTAAAATTGTATATAAATGGGGTTTCCAGACACTTATACTGGTTATTCCGCAAATGTACATATCAAGAAAGGCAGGGAGTAATTTATGAGAAGAAGTTATGGCAGACGAATGATCGCATTTCTCATGGCATTCATTATGGCATTGTCCGTATTGTTCCAGAGTGATATTGCGATCGGAGGGATTGCGCAGGTGCTGGCGGCACAGTCACAGAATGTGGCGACGGCCAGTGATGCGGAGAAGCAGAGTGATGTGGGGGATTCTGTTGCCACGCTGGCGGCGGATGATGCCATAGATCTGAATGCGGACGGATATTATTGTTATACAACGGTGACATCCGGTAAGACGTATTCGGGAAAACCATGGACGCTCACTTCGTCAGAGCTGGTGGTAAAGAAGATTGGAGATACGACCAACGACACGAAGCTGTCGTCAGATTATTATACTGTAGAATACAGTAACAATGTTAATGTTGGTACGGCAACAGTTACAGTCAGAGGTAATGCAGACATGAACTGCAGCGGTACTCTTACATGTACCTTTACTATAAAGGCAAAGAGTATAACTTCGACTGCACTTTTCTATATAGATGGAAAAGAGAAAGCGAACCAGCATAAAAATTGCAAAAATAAAATTTACACATATCAGGCTGGTGGTGTATGGCCGCAGATATATGTAAAGACAGCGAATACATCATCAGGATATTTCCTTACAGAAGGAACTGACTATGTTGTCGATTATTATAACAACGACGAGGAGTCAGAGGTAGTGGAGGATCCTCTTGGGGACGGCCCTAGAGTTGTAGTGTCCGCTGCAAAGAACAGCAATTATAAGATCGGTAGCGACGGAGAGTATTACATATACTACGGAATCAGCGCTGCAAACCTCAGTGATCAGGAGATATCACTGGAGGGTGATACATTTGTATATACAGGAAAACCTATAAAGCCGGCTGTTAAGATACTGGACAAGACCAACAACAAGTATCTGCACAGCATAGACGAGTGGGGTACAAATGACTATGAGTACAAGGTTGAGTATACCAACAATACAGATGTTGGAACGGCGACTGTCACAATAACAGGAGCACCTACCAGATTCAAGGGAACTGTAACCAAGACTTTCCAGATCGTGGATCAGGGAACTGAGGTATACAGCATAGCAGACGCTGACGTTACGGTGGATGACGACCTTGTATATGACGGAACTGCCAAGACTCCAAGTCCGGTGGTTAAGTATAAGGGCACGACACTTGTCGAGGGCAAGGATTATAAGGTGTCATACTACACCAACAATACAAATGCATCCACATCCACATCTAAGCCATCACTGACTATATCAGGACTTGGTTCATATGTGGGTTCAAAGACGGTGAACTTCACCATCAAGCCTAGGAGCACGGAAAATCTCTCCGTAACATTTGATGATGCAGTGTTCAACACCGCAAACAACATAACGATACAGGTTTCTCCACAGAATATTTCTGTCAAGGATAAGGAACTTGGAACTACACTTAAGTTATCCCAGGATTTCTCATATGACTTCAGTGAGTATTGGAATGCCAAGGATTACAATGTAGGAACACATAAGTTTAATATAGTAGGTATTGGAAATTACACTGGAACTGTTCCATGTGAGTTCCAGATTGTTGCAGCGGATATATCCAAAGCTGTAATAACTGCCGATGACGCCGAGTACACAGGTTCTGAGGTGACCACAACCCTGTCAAAGGTCACATTCAGCAATACGGATCTTGTGGAGGGCGTTGACTACGAGATATCAGGTTATGAGAACAACGTGGAGATCGGAAATTCAGCCAGAGTCATGATCAAGGGTCTCGGCAATTTCCAGGGAACATGTGTAGGTACATTTGCGATAAAGACATCTAAGATCAGCATGAATGATGTGGAATTTTCTACGATATCATCGATGAAATATACCGGAGCACAGTTGAAGCCGGATGTGACATTGACATACGACGGCAAGACACTTGTGGAGGGAACCGATTACTCTGTTGCTTACGGCGAGAATATCGTGCCGGGAACCAACAATGGTAAGGTTACATTTACAGGTATGGGAGACTATGCGGGTACTGTGTACAAATCATTTAACATACTTGCAAAGTCATTCTCAGATGCCGATGTAAAGCTGACTGTGAATAAGTCCAGTTATGAATATACCGGAGAGAACATAAAGCCGGATATAACAATTACATACAACGGAATGACATTGGTTGAGGGAGTTAACTACACCTTCCCGTTCAGCTACAAGGAGACCGGAACATGGACAGTCATTGCCATGTCAGCATCGGTATATTATTCCGGTTCAAAGTCATTCCAGATCACTATAGTTGCTCCGTCAGGTGATATGGGCAAACTCACATATGAGGATATACCTGACCAGTATTATAACGGCGGCGAGGTGAAGCCGGAGCTTACCATTAAGAATGGCAGTTATGTTCTGAAGGAGGGAACAGACTTCACAGTCACCGACAGAAAGAACAATGACAAGGTAGGAACTTCTACTATTACTATAGAAGGAATGGGCTCATACAGCGGAACTAAGGTTCTTGAGTTCAACATTTTACCTAAGCCTCTTGAGGACTGCGATGTCAAAGATATATCCGACAGCCAGTACACAGGAGAGGCATTAGAGCCGGCAGTCACCATCAAGAATGGCAGTGTTGAGCTGGAGCAGGATGTAGACTATACGGTAGAGTACAGCAATAACACGGATGTGACAGATGAGGCCAAGGTCGTAATAAAGGCTGCAAATGATAATTATACAGGCGAGATCGTCAAGTATTTCAAGATAACACCTGTTTCAATCATTTCATCTTCAAGCGGAATGGGAATAACCCAGGCCGACCAGTCACAGATGTACACAGGTATGGCCATCGAACCGGTGATAAATGTAACCAGATACGTTAATGGTGAAATTATCAAGCTGGAGAGAGACAAGGACTATACTGTTGAGTATGCGAATAATATAGAGGTAACAGGTTCAGGAGAGAAGGCTTCGATCACTGTAACCGGTATAGGAAATTACACAGGACAGAAGGTTATACGTTTCGAGATAGAGAAGAGAGCTGTGTATAACTGTCAGATGGATGCTATAGCGGATCAGTTGTGGACAGGCTCAGCTATAACACCTGAGATCAATATATACAACGGTGAGATCAAGCTTGTTGAGAATGAGGATTACACAGTAGAGTATGCAGACAACACGGATGCCGGAAAAGCGTCAGTGACCATAACAGGCTGTGGTGATCATTACACAGGTCAGATCATCAAATACTTCAATATTACTAAGGAATTTATAGACATAAGCACAAGTGACAAGATCACTTTGACGGGACTTGAGGATCAGTCATACAACTTTGGCATGGCGGTCAGACCAAGCTTTACTCTGAGCTATGACGGCGAGGAGATGACAGCCGGATCAAACGGTGATTATACATATACCTTCAAGGACAACTATGAGGTCGGTACCGCAACACTTGTCATAACAGGTGTGGGCAAGTACAAGGGAACAAAGGAATACACGTTCAAGATCGCCAAGTATGACATATCAGGTGATACACTGATCATATCAGGCGACACATTTGAATATAGCGGTACTGCTATCAAGCCATCACTTGTGGCTGTGAAGGTTGGAACCGTCAACAGAATAACATCATTTGATGATTTCAATGTCACATACGGTGAGAATACAAATGTTGGAAATGGAAGTGTGACCATCACTCCAAAGGCGGACAGCAGCTATACAGGAGAGCTCACACAGAAATTTGTAATATACAAGAAGAGTATTACAGGTGCAACAGTTTCAGCTTCAAGTGTGACATACACAGGTAAGGCACAGACTCCTGCGGTGACAGTTACATGCAAGGACGGAATGGCAGTGCCTTCAGGAAGTTATAGCGTTGAGTATGCCAACAATATCAATGTTGGTACAGCTAAGATCACGGTAACAGCTCTGGAGGATGGCAATTTCGATGGAACCGCTACAGGAAGCTTCGAGATAAAGGCTATAGATATTGCCGGAGCCGATGTGGCTGATATAGCTGACCAGACATACACAGGCTCAGCGATAACACCGGATATAACAGTCAGCTACGATGGCACCGAGCTTGTTGAGGGTGAGGACTATGTTGTATCTTCATATGATAATAATGAGAATGTCAGCACGGCTTCAGCTAAGGCGTCGATAACCATAACTGGTAAGGGCGTATACAGCGGAACAAAGAAGATCGAGTTCAATATTGTTCCTGCATCAGTCAGCAAGGCAGTTGTAACAGGCGTTGAGGACAGTGTGGTATACACTGGCGCAGATATAACATTTGCAGGACTGGCAGTTACAGTGTCGGGCAGAAAGCTCACTGCTGCTGACTACACAGTGAAATATACAAATAACAGAAATGCTTCCACAACTGACAGCAAGGCAGAGATACTTATCACAGGTAAGGGCAATTACACCGGTGAGAAGATAGTTCAGTTCGTGATCGAGCAGAAGGATATAGCAGATTGCACAGTTCAGCCGATCAGCGCACAGATCTATACAGGAAAGGCTGTTGAGCCTGAAGTGACTGTCACTGACGGTGCAAACACTCTTGTAAAGGGAACGGATTATACCGTTGCATACAGCAACAATATCAATGTCACAACAACCGAGTCAAAGGCTGTTGCTGATATAAGTGGAACAGGCAACTATAAGGGATCTGTGAAGGCAACATTTGATATTGCCAAGAAGATCGTCAAGATAACAGATGCGGATGTTGCTGATATAGCAGATCAGACATACCACATGGGAGATAAGATAGAGCCGGCTGCAACAGTCACAGTGGATGGCGTGAAGCTTGACGCTGACTGCTATACGGTAACTTATACAAACAATGTGAATGTCGGAACTGCGACAATGACAGTTACAGGTATCACTGTACAGGGATATTCAGGAACTGTCGAGAAGACATTCAAGATACTTCCATTGTCTATTGCAAAGGCAGTGGCATCTAAGACTTATTCAGCGGTGTACACACCGGCTGGAACGACATTTACAGTGGAGAGCTTTGACATCACAGTTGATGGCAAGAAGTACACTGTGACGGACATGTCAGATTTCACTGTAACACAGAAGAACCTGATAAATGTTGGAACAGGAACAATAACAGTTACTGCAAAGGCTGACTGTAACTTTACAGGAAGCTTTGATATCGCAGCGACAATAACTGCAGCGAAGATAGAGGAGAGCTGGGCAAGCCTTGAGCAGACAGAGTTCAGCTATACCGGATCTGAGATAACTCCTGAGCCGGTTGTCAGAAGTGGAAATGTCATTCTCAAGAAGGATGTCGACTATACACTCAGCTACGACAGCAATGTGGAGTGTTCCGATAAGGCAAGCGTGATGGTGACAGGTACAGGTAACTATACAGGAGAGGTAAAGCTTCTCTTTACTATCGGTGCGAAGTCGCTCACGGGAGCAAAGGTAAGTGCTCAGGCACAGAGCTATACAGGTAAGCCGCTCACCACGAAGATCTCAGTCGTACTTGGAGACGAGAAACTTGTGGAGGGCCAGGATTATACAGTAGAGTATGTAGAAGGCGAAGTTACAAATGCAGGAACCGGTAAATTCAAGATCAAAGGTAAGGGCAACTATACCGGAGAGCTTGACGGCACATTTGTCATAAATGCGAGAAGTATAAATGCTGAGGGCATTACGGTTGCAGGTGTGGCAGATAAGACATACACTGGATTTGAGATAACACAGGATATAACAGTTAAGGATGGAGATGCGGTTCTCACAGAGGGAACAGATTACACTGTCGACTATGAGAATAACGTCAATGCATCGACCACAGATTCAAAGGCTGCAGTTATAATCAGAGGTAAGGGTAACTATGACAGCAGTACAACAAGACGTGTAGAATTTACAATTGGACAGAAGGATATAACAGATGCAGAGATAGACGGCGTGGAGAGTTCAGTCGTATACACAGGAAAGGCTATTACATTTGATCAGGCTGTGCTCACTGTGGACGGTGTTAAGCTTGTAAATGGTGTGGACTACGAGACTGAATATGTCAACAATCTGAATGTATCTACTGCCAGCAGCAAGGCGAATATCATCTTCAGTGCAAAGGGTAATTATACAGGAAAAGCAAGCTGGACATTCACTATCACAGCAAAGAGCATAGAGGATTGTACAGTCAGCGATATTCCGGGACAGACCCACACAGGAAAGGCACTTACACCAGACATAACAGTCAAGGATGGCAGCAGAACTCTTGTGAAGGGCACGGATTATGATGTCGTATACAGCGACAATATTGAGGTGTCAACAGCAGACAAGCCGGCAAAGGCGGTTGTCACAGGAAAGGGCAACTACACCGGATCTGTACAGAAGACATTTATGATAGCAGAGAGAGTTATAGATATAACACCTGCGGTCATCTCTATAACAGACAAGGGACCATTTGTATATAACTATGGCAAGCAGATCACACCGGCTATATCAGTTACACTGGATGGAGAGGTGCTTCCAGAGGATGCGTATACAGTAAGCTATCAGAGCAATGTGAATGCCGGAAAGGCATACATAATCGTGACAGGAGCCGGAGAGTATCATGGAGTCATAGATACATCATTTACTATCGAACAGCTCGATGTGACAGGAGGAGTCCTTGAGCTTGAGAAGGATGCTTACGGATATACCGGAAGCGAGATCAAGCCTGTAGTGACAGGAATCACTCTGGCTGGCGGCAGCATAGAGCCTGGCACAGATTTTGACGTGACATACAGCAACAATATAAATGTAGGCAGTGGAGAGATAGCTCTCACAGCCAGAAGCAGTTCAAACTATAAGGGAACAGTTACAGGCAAGTTTGCGATCACTGCGGCAGACATCACAGATGCCCAGCTCACGGTTGCCGATCAGACATACACAGGTGCTGCACTCAAGCCGGCAGTGACAGTATATCTGGGACAGACAAAGCTTATAGAGGGAACAGATTACACAGTGGGATATGCTGACAATACCGATGCCGGAACAGCAACGGTTACTGTAAAGGGTATGGGCAACTATGCCGGAACAGTTAAGACGACCTTCAAGATCGCAGCAAGATCCATAAGTGCAGCAAAGATAACTGTTGCAGATCAGGTGTATACTGGAGCTCCGCTTACACCGGAGATAACAGTTACATTAGGTGGAAAGCAGATCGCAGACACCGAGTATGATGTTGACTATAGTGGAAATACCGATAAGGGTACAGCCACAGTGACGATAACAGGTAAGCACAATTACACAGGAACAGCATCAGAGACATTCACCATATCCGCAATGGATATAAGCAAGTGCGTGGTCTCACCTATAGCGTCTGTTGTATACGACGGAACAGCCCACAGTCCAAAGGTTACAGTCAAGAACGGAGAGATAGTTCTGACAGAGGGCAGTGATTATGACGTCACATACAGCGACAATGTAAGTGTTACAACAGACTCAAGAAAGGCAAAGGCAACTATCACAGGCCGTGGAAATTACACAGGTCAGTGTGTGGCTGAGTTTGAGATAACAAAGGCAGACTTTGCAGATGCAGTCATAACAGGAATACCTGAGAGTGTAGAGTATACCGGTGAGAGCATAGTCCTCACAGGATATGAGCTCACACTTGGAGATACAAAACTTGTAGAGAATCAGGATTACGTTGTTGAGTACACTGATAATAAGGAGATCGGAACAGCGACTGTCAGATTCATCGGAGCAGGCAATTACAGCGGTGAGAAGACTGCAGCCTTCAAGATAACAAAGGCAGATATAGCAAACTGCGAAATCAGCCCGATCCAGGGACAGACATGGACAGGTAAGGCAATAGAGCCGGTGCTCACCATAAAGAATGGCAGCGTCACCCTGAAGGCCGGAACAGACTATGAAGTTACATACAGCAACAATATAGACGAGACGGATGAGGCGAAGGCAGAGATCACCGGTATTGGCAACTATACAGGAACTGCTGTAGTCTACTTCTCGATAACAAGAAGCGTTGTGGATATAAACGGCGCTACAGTGTCGGCTATACCGGCGCAGACATATGCATTTGGCAAGGCTGTAACTCCTTCAGTCACTGTTATGTATAACGGAATTACACTGAAAGAGAATACAGATTACACCTTAACATATGAGAACAATATAAATGCTGGAACAGCATATGTGATCATAACCGGAACAAAGTATTACTCCAAGACAAAGAGAGTAAGCTTCGCCATCAACCCTGCGGACATATCAGCAGGCCGTGTGGTTATAGATCAGGGAAGCTTTGTGTACACAGGAAAGAGCCAGAAGCCTGAGGTTACAGGCATAGAGTTTGGAGATGTGATGATAACTGATATGGACAGCTTTGACATAAGCTTTGGCAGCAATGTCAATGTAGGAACAGCGTCCATCAGCGTATCAGCAAAGAGCAACACCAACTACAAGGGCAGCGTGACAGGTGAGTTTGCCATAACAGAGGCAGATCTGTCAGGCGCAGCAGTTGAGGTAGACGATGCGGTATATCAGGGAACACCTCTTACCCCGGCTGTCAGGGTAACACTTGGTACAGTGGTTCTGACAGAGGGCAGGGATTACACTCTGAGCTACAGCAGTAACACAAACGTAGGAAAGGGTACTGTAAAGATTACAGGAAGTGGCAATTATAAGGGAACCATCAGTGCAGAGTTTGCTATAACAGAGAGAACGATCACTGATGCCGATGTGGAAGTCGCAGATCAGATCTAC
>ENA-ORSI01002069-ORSI01002069.1-human-gut-metagenome-genome-assembly--contig:-NODE-2069-length-15328-cov-2.249263_pt1 | contig 15328 bp, 16 predicted proteins | sample MGYA00242187_ERZ509154 | MGnify/ENA primary metagenome ERZ509154 (study PRJEB26280, sample SAMEA2338627) | human gut metagenome | biome: human gut; feature: human-associated habitat; material: faeces...
CTGCGTGACCTGCGGCGATACCCTGTCCAATACCAGGTCCGATACCTGCGATCATCGCAAGGCCCGCACCGATTGCTGAACAACCTAAGATAAAATCCTGTCCTGAAATTCCGTTCATAGATAACTTCCTCCTGAAATCAATTTTGTATTACGCGCTCAGCCGCGCTTTTTCATTGTTAATCCATCTTATCATTGACATATACCATGGTCAGCATACAGAATACGTATGTCTGGATGGCTCCGGAGAACAGGTCAAAATACACATGCAACGCTGCGGGCCACGCCGTAGCGATCACACCTAACAATCCGTAGATCAATGCCATCATTACCGTTCCGGACAATACGTTTGCGAACAGACGTAAAGACAACGAAATCGGTACAGCGATCTCACTGATCAGGTTGATGGGCAGCCAGATCGGCAGCCAGGGCGGCAGCGGGGAACACATGCCTTCCCAGATCTCCTTCGGCTTCTGGTACTTGAACTGGTTATAATGAATCAATAGAAAAGTCAGTACGCCGAGGGGCAGTGTCACACCATAATCCGCTGTGGGGGGACGAAGTCCCAGCAGACCGGAAATATTACTCACCAGAATGAAGATGAAGATCGTTCCAATGTAGTTATAGAACTTCGGTGCCGCCTTGCCCATGGGAGTATCCACCATGGCGTCCAGCTTCTCCACGATCAGCTCCACCACATTCTGAAAGCCTTCCGGCACTTCTCTGGCTTTGGCCATACAGCGGTTGGCGACAATAGCAAAACCAATGATGATCAACATGACGATCAACACACACACATGTGTGGTCGTTATCCATACCTCATGACCGAAAAAGGAATACTTAAACACGCCATGTATCATAAAATCGATATTATCGGCACCGGATAACAAAATTCCATGTTCCATCGTTTCACCTCCTTATTATTTATTCTGTTGTTCTGTCACTTCTCCGTTCTTTTCGGCTCCTTCCGGGTTCTCCGGGGCATTTTCGCCTCCGGCAGTCTCCTCCGGCATCGCCTGGGGAATCGGATCCGTTTCATGAAACATTTTATTACATAATTTATGGGTAAGCGGCTGTAGAAACGCCGTTACTTTCATACATATCACATAGGAGAAAAAGAAGATCAGAGGATTCATCACCTCTGTCTTCATAAGCACCAGCAATATAAAAATCAGTATCACATAACGCAGGATATATCCGCGGAAGATCATCTTCTGTGCAGTCTTCTCCGGCTGATCCAGCGCCCGGTCCAGGGAACGGTACATATGATATGTTGCTGCAAGCGCAAGCAGGACACCGAGCCACAGGCTCCCTGCATACATCATTTTATCCTTCGCGATAAAGGCTCCGATGATCTGTGCCAGCACTCCCAGAAACAGGATTCCTAAGTCCATCTCCAAAACGGTTCTATTTATCTTTTTTAGTGTGTTTCTCATCGCTGTCATCATAAATTGTCCTGGCCATACGGTATACATTCTGCCCTCCGGCCACTGCTCCCATACAGAAAAGCAGGATCATCCAGAAGTTCGTTCCGAAATGTTTGTCCATCCAGACACCCACCGCCGACATCAGGCAGATCGGCACCAGCATGTTGATACCGAATTGCATGATCAGCGCAATCGAACGGAATACGGTTCTGTCATAGGGTTTCTTTTTTCTTGACACTGCTTTCTCTCCGTGTTGATTTCTGCTCTAAGCATATATTTTTGTTCATTTTTAAGTATATTTTGTCCCCACAAGACAAACCTATAGTCATTATAACGAAATCTGAACGCTCTGTCCAGTAAAATCCCCTTGCTGAAATCGTAAAAAAAATATAAATTCCACCTAAAAAAAGATTGACTCGGATACTTTCTCGGAAGTACTATTTGAGTAACTATTTTACAGAAATTATGAATGATCACAGAAAGAGGGATTGCCGAAATGCAGACCACTGCCAATGATGAAATTAAGATCCGGACCGCCACACCGGAAGATGCCGAAGCCCTGGCTGCCATTTACGCTCCCTATGTGGAGAACACCTCGATCACTTTTGAATACACGGTTCCTTCCGTGAAGGAATTCGCCGAACGCATCCGGCATACCCTCGCCCGTTACCCTTATCTGGTGGCCGAGAAAAGCGGTATTCCCATAGGTTATGCTTACGCTTCCGCCTTCAAAGGACGTGCTGCTTACAACTGGTCTGTGGAAACCTCCATTTATATCAGTCAGGATGTTCGAAGCAGTGGTGTTGGCAGCCTTCTTTATCAGAAGCTAGAGGAATATCTGACAGCACAACATATCTGCAATGTATGTGCCTGCATTACTTATCCGAATCCGCCCAGTATTGCTTTTCATGAGAAGCACGGTTACAAGACCGTGGCACATTTTCATGCCTCCGGCTTCAAGCAGGGGGAATGGCATGACATGATCTGGATGGAGAAGACATTATGTCCTCACACCGTGCCGCCACTGTCTTTTATTCCTTTCCCGGAACTTTGAACGCTATCAAATTGATACAAAGGAGAAATGCTATGAACAACGAACTTCAGATCTACCGGAAACGCCTGATCCCGGAAGAATGTATTTTGTTAAAAGATGATATTATCGTAGAACAGAACGATGATTATATTTTGACAAAATGGAAAACGCTGAATCCCAAGACTACTTTTTCCCATGGCTGTTCCTGCTATTATCTGAAGGAAGGGTTCAAGATCAGCAAGTTCTACCGTCATGACGGGTCTCTGTTGTACTGGTACTGCGATATTGTAGAATACACCCGCCGTCCGGAGGACAATGCCCTGATCGTTACCGATCTGCTGGCTGACATTATCCTCTATCCCGACGGAAGAATGCATGTCGTTGACCTGGACGAGCTGGCAGAGGCACTGGAAAAAGGTCTGATCACGCAGGCACAGATGACTGCCTGCCTGCGCCAGTTAAATAACCTGATCACGATCATCTATCGTGACAAATTCGACAGACTGCAGAGTCCTTTGGAAAAAAGCGGACTGTAATTACTGAACTATTCAGAGTAACGCATTCGCAAAACCGCACCTGCAGTGCTTACTTTTTGCTCATGTGTTTACTTTACTCTGAATAATTCAGCAAATCTCCGATGCAATGTCCCAGCAAGGTCAGCAGGGTAACGTCTTTATCGGACCATTTACGGTTACGATTGAACACTTCAAAACTGACCATTGTATAAGGAATTCCTTCTTTTCTGGACAGGCACTGAAGGGCAGCCCCAACCTCCTGCTCCTGTGTCACAGCATAGGCTGCCGGGTTTTGGGAGCGAAGTTTTATCATGTTGGATTCTACAAAAATATCATCATCGCCAAACAGCGAAAGATACCCTTCATCTTCAAACCCGAGACGACCGTCCGGAGCTTCTGCCATATAGTTGCCGTTTCTGCAGACAAGTCTGTTTCCTCTGTCTGAGAAAACGGTAATACCATCCAGATCAAACAGACTGCGGATCTGTTGCAGGCGCTCTTCACTTTTCACAATAGCGTTCACGCCCGATACACATAATTCCGTGATCATCTCTGTGATAGCTTCCCGTTTTTTCTCCTTGGATACTGCATAGGCCATAGCCATGTTCTGCATATCGTCGGTCTCCAGCTTCCCATGCAGCCGCTCTTCATATATAATATGTCGGTTCTTGCCTTTTTCCTTGGCAAGATACAGAGCTTTATCCGCCTTGCGCATCAGATACTCATACTCCGTTCCATCCACCGGATATTCCGACACACCGATAGAAGCCGTCACATGGATCTTCGGATCGAATGCCAGCCTGAGTTCCTTCGCAATGGTCTTAAGCAGGGTCTTCAACTGTTCCCTGGTCTCAACCTTCTCTAACAGAATCACATACTCGTCTCCACCGAATCTGCCGATGACACCTCTCTGCCCTACCAGCTCCTGCATGATCTCTGCCACTCCACGGATCACCTGGTCTCCGAAGATATGTCCATAGGTGTCGTTAATATGTTTGAACTCGTCAACATCAATGATCACCAGCCAGCGGACCCGGCCGTCCTTCCGATTCAGCTGTTCAATGGTATATTCCGTCCATGCCCGCTTATTCAGCAGACCTGTTCCGGCATCCCTGGCTGCCGGAGTCAGATAGTAGGCTTCCTGCTCACGGTTTTTGTCAGAATCTATGATACCGGCCAGCATGTTCCGGTTTTTCGGAATCCGGGAGGCTCTCACCGTCCACATTCTCTCGTCTTCTTCCTGACCGTTAAATTTCATTTCAAAGGAATCTTCACCATTACGCAAATGGGCACAAAACGCTTGCAGATGTTCTTCCATTTCGGCAATGTTACTGTCTGTATGTGCTTTCTCCTCCATCCGGATCAGATCCTTCAACGGACCCTCAAACTGATTCATTGCCCGTTCATTGACATATTTATACACTGTGATATGATCGCTGTCGATCAGATATTCAAAGTAATAAACATCTTCCAATGTCATAAAATGACGATACTTTAAAATGCTCTGTTCCAGCTGTACCGTTCTATTCTCCAGATCATGCAGATCCGATAGTGTGATCTGATACAACGGAATTCCGTCCTCTGTCTGTTCACTCTGTTCCATACGCAGATACACATTCCGGGTACTATCCTTGAGATTGCTGAGAACTGTCATTAATTCCAGTGGAGCGAACAATTCCGCCGCAACAGCCTCTTTCAACAATTCACCATCCTCCGGCAGCACCAGTTCACTCACCGGGCGAAAGGAATTTTCCTCGATAAATTCATAGTAATATTCCGATGCCTTGGCTACTGTCAGATCCTTCCTCACATAGATCTTCCAATTCATAATTCTGTTGGAATACCCTTCTCGTTCTACGATGTTGATTTTCATAGATTATCACTTTCACCTTAGTAAAATATATGGCCACCGATACTGATGCCGGTCAGTCCTTCCACCGGGGTACGGAAATACACGCAATTGCCTACATTCGTCACTCCGGACATTGCCTCATCCGCCGCCTGATAGCAACGGCTCGTGGCCTTGTTAGCAGCCAGAGCCAGTTCCAGCCGTCCACTGGCTACCGGTGAGAACTGTTTGTTCTGATAGATCACACCCACCACCGTGTTGGGATAGACCGAACTTCTGACACGGTTGATCACAACGCTGGCTACCGCCAGTTGACCGTCATAGGGTTCGCCTCCCGCTTCACAGTAGATCAGATTGGCTAACAGATATCTGTCTCCCTCTTCGAAAGAGATATCGGAAATATCCCGCCAGGTGGCATTTGCCGCTTTCTGGGACATAGCGATCTCTTCGGCAAGCTTTTTTCTGAGGGTTTCCAGATTATCCTCTTTTTTCTTGATCTCCGCTTCGTATGCCAGGGCTCTCTGTTCCGCTTCGGAGATGTCTCCGGCATATTTGGCAATATTGTTGGATGTCTGACTGATCAGACCGGATACCTTGCTTTTTTCAGCTTCCGCTTCTAATTTCAGATCATCCAGCTCTGCCTTCTCTGTCTGAAGCCTTGCCTCTTCCTCTTCGATCAGCTGACGGTTTTCTTCGAATTCCTTCAGCTTTTTCTGGTCATAGGCAGCGATCCGTTCAAAAAAATCCGCAGCATTCAACAGTTTATCGAAGCTTTGGGCACTCAGGATCGCATTGATATAGCTGGTCTCGTTCCGTTCGTACATATCCCGGACCCGGATCACCATGCACTCATACTGCCACTCTTCGGTAGCCTTTGCTTCCTCCAGGCTGTCCTGGGTATCTGCGATCTCCTGCTCCTTATCCGCGATCTGCTGTTCCAGATCCGCCAGATTATTGCTGACCTCCGTCAATTGACCGTTCAGATTATTCAGTTGTCCCTTGAGGGAATTCTGCTCTCCCTTCAGGTTCTCCAGATTATCATTTTCCTGATTCAGCTGGTTCTGCAGTTCATTTTTCTCCTGCTGTTCCTTCTGAATCTGCTGCCAGGTACTGCTGGTAGCTTCTACTTTGATGTCTTCTGAAGAAAATGCTCCTGCAAGGATCACCGCTGCAAGCAGTACAGCTGTCTTCTGTAGGCGCTTCAACCGTTCATACTCCTTTAATCTGTCGTTCAGACCCCGATATGTATCGTACGTCCTGTCCTGCTGTATGGAACGCACTCCACTCCCGCCGCATCAAACATCCGCCTGGCTGCCCGGTTGGAGGGTGTTCCCCGATATTTGTCGCTGTCATATACTACGGTATGGATCCCTGCCTGAATGATGGCTTTCGCACACTCATTGCAGGGGAAAAGGGACACGTACAGCTTCGTGCCCTCTAAAGATCCTCCGCGGTAATTCAAAATTGCATTCAGTTCACTATGTGTCACAAAGGGATATTTTGTCAGATTACTATCCTTGTCATTCTCCCTCTCCCAGGGAAACTCATCATCGGAACAACCCTTGGGGAACCCATTGTATCCCATAGACAGAATCTTATTGTCCGGGCTGACAATGCAGGCTCCCACCTGGGTATTCGGATCCTTGGACCGCATCCCCGACAGATGGGCTACCCCCATGAAATATTCATCCCAACTGATATAGTCACTGCGCTTGGCACTCATTGGTGTCTCCTTTATTTGGTACCGAAAATACGGTCTCCAGCATCTCCCAGTCCGGGAACGATATATCCGTGATCATTGAGCTTCTGATCCATTGCTCCGATATAGATATCCACATCGGGATGTGCTTCCTGCATAGCCTTCACACCTTCTGGTGCTGCGATGATGCACAGCAGACGGATGCTCTTGCATCCCTTGTCCTTCAGCAGCTGGATGGCTGCGATGGAAGAACCGCCGGTGGCCAGCATGGGATCTACGACGAATACTTCACGCTCTGCACAGTCTGCCGGCAGCTTGCAGTAATATTCTACGGGCTTTAAGGTCTCCGGATCACGGTACAGTCCGATATGTCCTACCTTTGCAGCCGGGATCAGGGACAGCATTCCGTCTACCATACCAAGGCCTGCGCGCAGGATGGGTACCAGTGCCAGTTTTTTACCCTTTAACTGTTTTACGGTAGTCTTGCAGATGGGAGTCTCGATCTCTACTTCTTCCAGCTTCAGATCCTTGGTAGCTTCATAGCCGATCAGCATGGCGATCTCGCTGATGTTCTGTCTGAAATCCTTGGTTCCTGTTTCCTTTCTGCGGATGATTCCGATCTTCTGCTCAATTAAGGGATGGTCCATAACTACTACTTTTGACATATGATTGTCCTCCTGTGTTTTAGTGTTGTTGGTTGTATTTTGCGCCCCAGCTCAGATTTCTTCGATCAGGCTGATTCTGCGACTGTGTCTCTCTTCTCCGGAAAAGGGTGTGTTCAAAAAGGTCTCAACGATCTCCAGTGCCAGATTCTCTCCTACGATACCTGCTCCCATTGCCAGCATATTGGCATCATTGTGCAGCCTGGTCATTTTTGCAGAGAGCGGCTCCGAACACAAAGCACAACGGATACCTTTTACTTTATTAGCTGAAATACTGATACCAATACCGGTCGTGCAGATCACAATGCCCTTTTCGCAGGTACCGGCCGCCTGCCACAGCCTTCGCTGCCGCATGCCCGAATACCGGATAATCACAACTTGCCTTGCTGTCACATCCAAAATCCTGAAAAGGAATATTATTCTCCTCTAAATATTTTTTAACTCTTTCTTTCAGATCATATCCACCATGATCACTTGCGATTGCTATCATTTTTATTCTCCTTATATTTAAAATGAAATTTAAAGCTTTACAACCTTATGCCCCGCCGCCTTCAGCAGCCGGTTCATAATAGCCTGTCCGAAACCATCCGTGGAAAATCCCTCAGAATAGATTTTGGTGACACCTTCATCATCGAATTCTCTCAGGATCGTATACAGATGTCTGGCAATGCTGTCTTCATCCCTGCGGCTGCCGACACTTTTTACCACATCTGCCGTATATCCGGAAAGCATTTCTTCCGTTCCGATAATACCGGTCTTCTCTCCTGCCGCATGATCCGCTGCAGCTTCCCGGTTGATATATTCTCTCACCTGTTCCGGCGTACCTTCCACAATGGTGAGTTCTCCCCTGGGGGCATAATGTCTGTATTTCATCCCAGGCGCCTTGGGGGCCTGGCCACTGTCTGCCCGCAGGATCGTGGCATCTGTGTCCACCGTTCCCAACACCGCACTGAGCTTTTCCCGGGTGATATATCCGGGGCGGAGAATCTGCGGCGGACTCACCGTCAGATCAATGATCGTGGACTCCAGTCCGATTCCCACTTCTCCACCGTCGATAATGGCATCGATCCGGCCCATCATATCTTCCACGACATATTTGGCCACGGTAGGACTCGGTTTCCCGGAAGTATTGGCACTGGGTGCCGCAATATATCCGCCGCTGTACTCGATCAGTTTCTGTGCCGCCGGATGTGATGGCATACGGATGGCTACCGTATCCAGTCCTCCGGTGGTCTCGTAAGGCACTGCATCTGACTTCGGCAGGATCATGGTAAGGGGACCCGGCCAGAAAGCATCGGCGATCCTGCGTGCTTCTTCCGGCACATCCCCTGTTATTTTGTGAATGTCTTCAAACCGGTAAATATGCACGATCAGTGGATTATCCGAGGGTCTGCCTTTCGCTGCATAGATCCGCTTTGAGGATGTCGGGTTCAATGCATCTCCGCCCAGACCGTATACTGTCTCCGTAGGAAATGCCACCAGACCTCCCCGCCGTAAAATCTCTCCGGCAGCTTTCAGTTTTGCATCATCTTCCTCACTGACCGGACCGTCTCCGGGTTGAATCTTGATGATCTCTGTATTCATATTTTTTACCTTCTGTGTTCTAATGCATTTGGAAATAGTATATCATAGATACGATAAAATGGAAAGATACTGTTTCAGGTACCGCAGAATTCCCTTATGGATCAGCCATGCAATACGATCCTGATATTCTTCATCGCAAAGCTTTTCCGCCTCCGCTTGATTTGACAAAAAGCCACACTCCACGATCACGATGGTTCCTTTGGTCTTCTTCAGAAGATAATAACTGTCGTTGGCCTTGACTTTGCGATGATTCTCCGGGTCCAGTCCCCGTACCAGCTGATCCTGAATGCCGGAAGCCAGTGTCTCGCTTCCCATACTTCCGGTATAATAAAACACCTGCGCCCCATGTACGTATTCCTCCGGATAACTGTTCTGGTGAATACTTACCGTCAAAACAGGATCGGTTTTTTCTATGATTTCTATCCTGCGTTTCATATCCTGTACCTTTTTATTGGAAGCATGTGCATCATACAATCCGTCCTCCGTCTCCCGGGTCAGCACCACTTCCACATCTTCCGCTTCCAGATATTTTTTCAGTTTTTGAGCAATCTGAAGGTTGATATCCTTTTCCGGTGCCCCATTGATGCCGATCTTCCCCGGATCGTCTCCTCCGTGTCCGGCATCGACGACCACGCAGAGTCTCCCGGAGTCATCTGCCCCCATTCCCGTCTCCCGCAAAGCATTTACCGCATGCATCGCACCAACATATTCTGCCGCTTCCCTGCCGGTCAGCGCCATCGACAGAATTAAGAGCCCTGCCATGATCAGTTTCAATGCCTTCTGTTCCATTTTTTCAGCCGCCTTATTGTATTCTATATGATTTTATGTGCATTTTCCGCAGGAAATATCTTCCCGATGCAAAATCTTCCAAAATTAAGAAATCCTTTTGTTTTAACCTATTGCATCCTGTTGCCTGTTCAGCGTATAATAAACACATGAAATCGAATAGAAAAACACTTTCCGTAATCTTATTTATATTGGCCGGAATTTGTATCCTGGCAGCAATTATTCTCTTCGTGAGGGGTCACATGGAGGACCGGCACATGGAAGAATCCCTGGATGCTTTAAGACCCACTGAGTCTCCGGCAGAGACCGTTCCTTCTTCGGAACCTGAGACCATTGCAACTGCTACGACGGAATCCGCCGCGGAAGAAGCGGTTCCCGCTCCGGAAGAGGTCACCAGGGTTCCCAATCCTTACGCCGACAGCTTTCTTGCCAACGAAGACATGGGCGCATGGCTGCAGATTCCCGGCACCGGGATCGATTATCCGGTGATGTGGACTCCGAGAGATGAGTCCTATTATCTGTATCGTGCTTTCGACGGCAGCGAGAATAAAAACGGCTGCCTCATATTAGATACGGACAGCTGCCTGGATCCCCTTTCCACGAATCTCATCATTCACGGTCACAACATGAAATCCGGTGCCATGTTTGGCAATCTCACGGATTATGAGGATCCGGATTTTTACGAAAATCACAAAAATATTATCCTGTACACCGAAGAATGTCAGCGCAATTACGAAGTCATTGCTGTCTTTCGTTCCCAGGTCTACCGGAAGACCGATCAGGTATTTAAGTTCTACAAATTTTTCCAGGCGGATACCCAGGAAGAATTTGATGACTTTTATAACAATATCAAGCAGTTATCCCAGTATGATACCGGTGTTACCGCACAGTTCGGAGATCATTTTCTGACACTGTCTACCTGCGTGTATCACGTAGAGCAGGGCCGGTTTGTAGTCGTTGCCAAGGAAACGGAACCCGGCGATCACTACCTTCCCATACAGGAATAACCAACAATCTATCAGGAGGATTTTCTTATGAAAAAACTGAAAAAAATCGTTACACTGCTTACGCTTGCAGCTGTGTGCCTGACTGCTCCCGCATTCGGCAAGATTACAGCCAAAGCAGCAGAACCCAACACCTATGTTCTGAACTTTTCCCCCTCCAAAGGTGAATGGCGCTTCAAGCCTGCATCCTCATGGTCCGAAGAAGTTCAGGACCGCGAGCTTTACTATATGATGCAGGAAATCAAAGACGGTGACTACATCGTAGTCCAGAATGATGTCGACTGTAACCCTCTGAATCTGAATGTTCCCGTACGTCTGGGCAACCTGACGATCAAGAACAGTGTCAAGACTCCTGTCATCACCGCAAAAGGTTATGACAATGTCTATGTTCTGGACGGTACTACCGCGGCAATTAACGGTGATGTATCTCATGCCTATGTATACGGCGGTGCACGCGTTAATTTCAATAATAACGTTGACACTTTGGAAATGTACGGCTACGGCAGTGAATACAACAATCTGCATGCCTATATCAATGTTGTCGGTACGGTAAATCATCTGTCTGCCAAAGACGGTCAGACCATGGAGACTTATTATGACTACTACAATTTTGCCGCCAATAAGCTGTTCACCGAGGATGGTGCCTTAAGAACCGATGCACAATATTACAGCAAGACCGCTCCCGCTGCCGCCACTGAAGCTGCACAGCCTGCTGCAGCCGCTCAGCCCGCTGCAACTGCTCAGCCCGCTGCAACTGCTCAGCCCGCCGCTTCCTCTTCCGCATACGATGATGTGCCTAAGACCGGTGAAAGCGCTCTTTCTATTTATCTGATGGTTGCCGCAGTTTTCTGTGTTGTATCCGGATATGCACTTCGTAAGAAAAACGCATAATTACATTATAAGAGCACAAAATGCCTGGCCGTTTTGGCCAGGCATTTTATATTGCTTATTATTGCAGGTAGGCGTTGATCAGTTCCCAGGCTGCCTGTGTTCCGTAGCCGAGTCTCCATACTGCCACACCACCGATATTCTTGGTAGTCATCATATTCAGCTTCACAGCGATGGATTCCGCATCCTCCAGCCAGATCTGATAATTTACGCTACCGGAAGTCCATTCCGCATAATTCTGGCAGGTCACTTCATCCCATTCTGCACTCACGCCTGCTTTACTCATGAAGTCTGCTTCATTGCGCATTGTGATATATTCGTCTGTCACATCCGTTCCTTCCGTCTTCCACAGGATCGTATAGAAGGGAAGTGCATTCACTACTTTATTCGCCGGTACTTCCTGAAGCGTTCTATCCAATCCGTCCGATACATAGCTGATGCTTGCAACACTTCCGGGATCCTTGCTTCCGTGCCAGTGCTCATCATATCCCATGATGATCACATAATCCGCAACTTCTCCCTGAATATCCAGGCGATAGTAGTCATTGAAATTAAAAGGTACATAATTATCGATTGACAGTACCAGTCCCTTATTGCGGCACTCTATGGACAGTTCTCTTAAGAACTCCACATAATGCGGTCCGCAGTCACTGCTCAGCTGTTCGAAATCCACGTTAATCCCGTCAAGTCCCAGTCCCACTGCCGTATCCGTCACATTTTTCACCAGGTTCTGTCTGGCCGTGGTGGATGACAGCATATTCAATGTACTGATAGATATGCCGTTTTCATTCGCATAATTAAAATTATCCAGCACACCCCACACCTGCAGTCCCATCTGATGGGCGGTCGTTACATAACCCGCTGTTGCAAAGCTTCGGAACGCTCCGTTTTCATCCGTCATACTGAACCAGGTAGGTGCGATCACGTTCATTCCTTTCGTGCCGGACACCATAGAGTATAAGGTATCATTACCTGCGACACCTCCTATGGAATGCCAGCCGAGGCAGATCTTGCTGTCTGCGGTAAGGGATGTATACTCCGGTGCCTGATAATCTGTCACCGGTGTTTCCGTCTCCTCCGTGATCTCACCCAGGCGTTTATTTTCCACATATCCGATGACTGCATCCGCTGTCTTTACCTTACTCCAGGTCTCCATCTGTTCCAGTATCTCAAGGGTATCTCCCTTGACTGCCTGTGTCAGGATCGGGCTCTTTACGCCGCCTCTCAGCCGGACTGCGGTATCCTTTTTCAGCTGTGCTACCTGTCTGGTTCCCCATTCGGTATTGACCTGTACATGTCTGTCATAACATTCATAGGAATAATTCGTAAACAGTTTTACATAGTCAGCTGCCACATATACGTTATCTCCGTCCGCGAAGCTGATCACATAACCGGCTTCCTGTGTTCCTTCCGTTGTCGTATATGCAGTCTCTCCGAATGTTGTCCGGATCACTTCTGTCGGAGTAGCATATAACAACAGATTCTCTGTCATATCCGCATAAAATACTTCGTTCATATATTTATGAACAGTTGCCAGGTCGAAATAGCACACACCGTCTTTGATCAGTGCCTGTTCCTCCACCATTTCATTCTGTAAAATAATGGCACTCCTGTCGTTCTCTGACACCTGATAGAATTCATTCCAGTCGGCTTCTTCCTTGCTGTAGGAATATTTATCCAACAGCACTTTGCCCAGTGCGCAGCCACCGATCACAAGGATCAGCAGGATCGCCACGATCACCGGTAATACTTTTTTCTTCATATGTGCTCCCATCCGCAGGGGATTCCCCGCATTGTTCTTGCCTCTTCTTTCGTTCCGTCCGTCTCCCGGCAGAACAGTCTTATTCTATCACAATTCCCGCATATAATACAAGGAACAATACTCATTCAGTCACACACTGCAGGACACAGCCAGAGAGGCAATCCCATTTTGCGGTCCCGCAGCGTATGTTCCTTCCCCTCTGACCGTTCCGGCCATACGGGCGCTGACACCTCCTAAATGACAGTTCCGGGCCATCCACAGCAGTTTTGGACCAAAAGTATTCGTGAAACACTTATCCCTCTGCTGCGTTTTCCGGTACTTTATGAACATAAATGCCTCTGACGGTACTTCTTTAAGGTAGTTCAAATAAAACATTGGAATTATGATTGTGAAAAATTTCGTTGAAATATTATGACCAGACACGTATACGCCTGTAAGACATCTCCATACTATATTTTACAAAACAATAAATGCTCTCCATCGTTTTGTGAATACAAATAAAAATGGGATGAAACGGAACGAATCGTTCCTCGTAAATCAACAAGAAAATAAGAAATCCGTCAGCCTCCTCTCCGTACCGGAGTATCAGAGGCATCTATAGGTGAGATTATATACTGTAATGCCTTGTTTGACAAGCTCTTTTATTAAATTTTTTTAAACTGTGAAAGGCTTCTATTGACTAAAATATAGGGAAAGTATAAGCTATATACCATACCAATGCGAAGGCAGAAAGGAAGTGTTGTCGCATGAAAATAGAAAAAGTAAATGAAAATCAGATTCGCTGCACGCTGACCCGCGAGGATCTCGCCAGCCGCGAATTAAAAATAAGTGAGCTTGCCTACGGTACGGAAAAGGCAAAATCCCTATTCCGTGACATGATGCAGCAGGCCAATTTTGAATTTGGCTTTGAAGCCGAAGACATCCCTCTGATGATCGAGGCCATCCCGCTGAATGCGGACTGCATCGTGCTGATCATTACCAAAGTAGAAGACCCGGATGAACTGGATACCCGCTTTTCCCGTTTTGCTCCTTCCGTTACGGAAGAAAGTGATGAGGACAGTGATGAGAGCACTGCAGACGAGGTTCTGGATCTGTTCCGCCGTATCCAGAGCGAAGACAATACCGCAAGCGCTCCTGAAGCTCCTTCCGCGTCCGCTCCCGAGGAGAGTGACAGTGTACGTTCCCGCCTGTTCCGTATGGAATCTCTGAAACAGGTGATCAATGCGGCAGTAATAGCCGGAAGCCATTATCATGGGCTCAGCACTCTGTATCACGAAGAGGGTACCGACGGGTATTATCTGATCCTGACGCAGGGCGAAGAAGATCGCGAGGTCTTCGACCGTGTCTGCAATGTCATCTCTGAATACGGTATTCCCAAGCGTTCCACACCGGCAAGCCTTACTTTTCTTGAGGAACATTGTTCCACACTGATCGCCGAACATGCTTTACAGCGTCTTTCTAATACTTCAATGTAACAACAGATTGTAACATTCAGGAGAGTTCCCACTCTGTGGGGACTTTCTTATTTTTATGGTTGTTTTATACCTGTCTCTCCCAGCGAGAGTCTGTAGAAAAGAAGCTGGGAAACGCGTAACTTGAAAATATAGTCTTATTCGCATATAATAAAATTTAATACATGAATTGCTCCGTTGCAATGTAGCTTACGCAATTCCATACACATTCGGAATTACAAAGGGTCAAAACGCCGGTTACAGTGGAAAGGATGTACACGATATGATTTCCGACGAAGAATTATACCGACAATATTTAAGCGGCGATGAAACAGGGCTGGAAGAATTGATAAGAAAATACGACAATCCACTGACCTTATACATCAACGGCTATCTGCATGACATTCACGAGGCGGAGGACCTGATGATAGAAGTATTTTCCTACCTGTTCGCCAAAAGACCCCCTATCCGGGATGGCGGATTCAGGGCTTACCTGTATAAAGCTGCGCGCCATTTAGCTTTGCGCCATAAAAGCATCCGGCGACATCACTTCTGTCTTGATGATCTGACCAAAGAGCCGGAAGGCGGGAAACTGGTGGATGAGGTGATCCGGACAAAAGAACGGAATCAGATCCTGCATTTATGTATGGGTGAGCTGCATCCGGATTATA
>ENA-ORSI01002074-ORSI01002074.1-human-gut-metagenome-genome-assembly--contig:-NODE-2074-length-15317-cov-11.491941_pt1 | contig 15317 bp, 13 predicted proteins | sample MGYA00242187_ERZ509154 | MGnify/ENA primary metagenome ERZ509154 (study PRJEB26280, sample SAMEA2338627) | human gut metagenome | biome: human gut; feature: human-associated habitat; material: faeces...
AGCGTTCATCCTGAGCCAGGATCAAACTCTCCACTGTAAAATTTCTTTATAATGTAATCAGTACCCGAAGGTAAAGATTAATTTAATCTGCTCTGTAATGTACGCATTTCATTATCCAGTATATGTGAATTGCCATCTTTGCAAGAAATGAATCAAGCAATATGGACGGAACCCTACATGTTCTTCCCTTCATGTTTCTTATTAAGAAACGATTGAAGGCCTGTACTGTTTCTGTTGTATATGTAAACTTTTCAAAGAACTCTTTTCTTGTTCGCTATCACTATCGTTGTGAAAGCGAGTGCAAAGATAAGGGGTTTATTTTATTCTCACAAACTTTTTGAGGATTATTTTTCAAAAATATCGATTTTTCCACTCAAAATTGATATAAATCAAGCAAAACAGGATAATTCTTCGTAAAATCTACGAATTTTACACTAATTTTAAAAATTTAGTCTAAAACCCAAAAACAGATAAAAAATTGGAGTTTTATTCATATAAAGAAGATATATTCTTTTTGATTTTCAAATATGCCATAATTCATTTTAGCCAAAATCTGTCATTAGGCCGCACATTGCATTACCAATTTTGTGCATTCATTCTTTCACTCCGTCTTTTGTTTCTATTGGCATCTTCTTGTTCGCTTTTTCCTGACATACCGAAAATGCACTCGATATAAAGAAAAATACAATCTAAATCATAATAACTGATTGGGGTTAAATAAAAAATCCGTTATCCGGAGAGACTCCTTCAAACGGATTTTTCTTGATATGTCTGGTTTTTATTTGTTCACCACTTTATATGACTTTACTTTCTTGCCGTCTGTAACCTTTAATATATATATACCCTGTGGCAGCGACTTGAAATCTTTTCCATTTTTCAGCAACACGCCATCCACTGAATATATCTGATAACTTGCAGAAGCGCCATTCTCGATGTCAGCAGGACTTTCTATTGCAGTGGCTGAAGAAGATACAAACAAATTAATGTTGCGAGTCATTGTATACTCTGTCGTACCATCACCACAGAAAACAGGTATAGTGAAAAGTCCGTCGGCATTAATGTCCGGCTCTATGCTGAGCGTACCGTCAGAATTATCCATCACATTCCATCCGTCAGGACACTCATAGCCATAAAATGCTGAATTTTTATCAAAGCCAACAAACAAGGCATTTAAGTCAATCTTGCTCTCAACGCCAGGAAGAATCTGATAATTTGGCTCAGCCATCCAATTAAGATACTCTTCCAATGCTGTGTAACCTTCGGCATTAAGCGTATTATTATCTTCGAGATTCGGATTCAATCCCTTTGCCTTCTCCCACCAGTCTGGCATACCGTCGCCATCTGTATCAAAATCGGCACCGCGTGTCTCGCCTACTTCAGGGAAATAAACATATCCTTCAGCATCTGTCTCGCGGTCGATAAGTCCCAGTTTACCCGAAACGCTACCCTTTGTACTTGTCGTGCCATTGTATGTCTCGCTTACCATGCGCATATCGTGCTCATCAAAATAAGGAAGATTGGCTCCGACGTCAGACAGAACCGACTTATAAGCATCCTTTGCATCCTGTATTTCAGCCTTGGAATCGAAGAAGGGCTTGTCTACGAACACCGTCCAATCAACCACCTGTCCTCCAGATGTCTCATATCTGTAAGTCTCGTCAAGCGCATCTTCTGTAACAGATCCGTCCTTATTTATTCTAAGATTGCCTTTAACATAATATGACTGCGAACCTGTGCCGGTGCCTTCAAGCTGCGCACGCAACAAGAAGCGCTGAGTGGTTGCAGGACCCATCTTATAATAGTTATTTACAAAATTACATTCATGTGTTCCGCCGTCTGTGGCACGTCCGCCCCAGTTATATACTACATTATTAAATACGTCATGATGTCCGGCATAACTTCCGGCTCCGTCAAGTCCGCCGCTCAAACTCCAGTTGCGTCCTTCGTTATGAACAAGAAGATTATGGTGATAAGTGGCAGTGTCGCCGCCAATGGTAGCAGCATATCCGTGTGCCGCACCTGGACCATAATTAGGATGATTTGCCACGTTGAGGGCTTCAGAGATAAGAGTGCGCTGCAAGGTGATGTTCTTGGCATTGCGCGAACTGAAAGCCTCGTCGATGGTCCATCCTACAGAGCAGTGGTCCATTATCGCATTATTGTTGCCGGCCATACCAAGACCGTCGAGTCCTTTTGCCTGATCAGCCACATCGTCATTATGATATCCACGGCGCATACGGACGAAGCGTGTGATGCCGTCGCTTGCCACACCGATAGGAGCACCACGGAAAAGGATGCCTTTGCCGGGAGCTGTCTGTCCTGCGATGGTAACGTATGGGTCAGAACATGTCAGACGAGACTTAAGGTTGATTGTTCCGGAAACATCGAATACTATAGTACGAGGACCGTCAACTTCAGTAAGTCCATATCTGAAAGTGCCTGGAACAGGAGCCTCTTCAGCAGAATAATCTTCAAGAGACGTTACATGATAAACACTTCCGCCACGACCTCCGATAGCATACTTTCCATATCCTTCGGCTCCGGGGAATGCTATGCGGCGCGGACGGAACGACCATACATCACTCGGATAGGCGTTACCTTCAGCATCGATCTCGTCAACACGCCAATAATATGTATTAAGTGCCGACTCGGCGGCAGAGAGGTTGCTTATAGTGTAAAAGTCATCATTTGTCTCACCGACCTTCACCAGCTGATCGGCTGATGTGCCCATATATACAACGCTGCTGACTGCTATCGGCGCTTTAGTCCACCTCAGTGTGAGCGAACCGTTGTCTGCATCAACATGATAGTCGAGATTTGCGGGATAAGGATCTAAAGCCGTTGAATTAGGATTCGACTCATCCAGCACAATACCGCTGAGGAATATTCCGGAAGTACCATACGTAACACCTGCCTCTGGCTTTGATACAAAACTTACAGTTACGTCAGCACCCTCAACGGCATTAAACGTTATATAAGCCTGTCCGCTGGCAGACGGGCTTTCAGCCCTTGACGACATTATTATATTTTCGGCAACCTTTACGCCATCCACCAGCACGTCAATCGGTGCTACCGAAGAGATATTGCCGTCAGTAACATTGAGATATGCCAACAAGGAGTGACTGCCGGCTGAAAGTCCCTTAAAGACAAGGTTCATAGTAGCGCTCTCTGTTGTAAGCTGAGGAGTGTTGCCGTCGGAATCAAATCCATATACAGCCACACAGTCGCCTACAAGCTTAGAATGCTTGTTCACTCCGTCTTTCCACCAGTTAGATTTCAGAGTTCTGTTTGTAACCGACTGGTCGCCACAGTTGACAACAAGTGTCAGTTTGCGGGTTTCGTCGCCAGGCACTTCAATGTCTGTAAGAGTGTCAGCAACTGCCTTATCTACTGTCCATCCGATATATTTGTCCTCCGTGTCGCGCCCGGGATTAAGCGGAGCGTTATCAAAGTCGATACGCTGTGCCTGCGCTGACAAACTCAACGCACACAAAGAAACGCCTATTAACAAATGTTTTTTCATAAGATTAATAAAGTTAATAATTTATATTTATATAATAAGACTTGCTTCATTTTAACGGCGATATAGCCATAATAATAGACAAATCATAAATATAACGATTACGCATAAGTGTTGTAATCACACTTTGGAAAGCAGTTCCATGCTATTAACATTTTTTAATCCATCAAGTCTTATGAACTATTTTCAACCAATACATCTAAACATTATGCACATATTTTGTGCCGATCGGCAAAACAATTTTTTCAAAAAAACTCATCACTCATCACATTAACACGTAACGCAATAATCTTCAATGAGTTACAACGTGACGAGTTGTTGTGCCAACTCATCACGCAGTAAAACCGGATACGTATTTTACGTATATAAAAACAGCAGGATTATGATGATGTGACGAGTTGAGTATTCAACTCATCACACGCTAAAGCACTGAATATTAGTGTATTAAGGGCAATTGTGATAAGTTACGAGTTTCTAAGAAAAACTTTTTATGAATCATGCCGTACACGCAGGAGCAGGCATCTTGCATTGCAATATGTAGCATATCAGCAGGCAATAAGCCGTCAATCAGAATCCAAAAGACCACATATTGCAGCATGCATAACTGGCAAAGTCAGAACATACACTCTGCCACTGCACCACAAGACCAATACATTATATTATATAGAGCAGAAGAATGTCACCAGGAACGGCACACTGAAATCAACCAAGAAACCGTGAAATACAGACAGCATGACAAACTGCTGGCCTGAATAGCGCAATATTATAGGCAAAGTGGTGTCCATCGTCGTGGCTCCACCGGCAGAAATAGGAGCAAGTTTTCCGAAGAACTTAACCAGCAAAGGAGCACAAAGAAGCGCTATAAGTTCACGCGAGATATTAGCAAGGAGAGCCACCGTGCCCAGCTCAGCTCCACGATATTCCGTAATGAATATGCTTGACAATGAATAATAGGCGAACCCCGAACCGACAGCAAGACAGTCGGTAAAGCCGTGGCGCGGAAACAGGAATGAAGCCGCAGCCGTGCCGGCAAGGGTGCCGACAATGGTCATAAGCGGCAGAAGCATAAGCCGCGGATTGACCGAACGTATGCTGGCGAATATCTTAGAGTCGCTGCCTACGCTGACACCTACAAAAAACATCAGGCCGCACAAAGCGCCAAAGCTGACGCTGCTATTGCCCACCAACGAGTCAGGGAGAATGTCGTTCAGGCCGAAGACAATACCCAGCACAAAAAAGCCGACGATAATAAGACTGTCTCTCATCGCTCACCGCTCCTTTCTGCATAACGCCATAAAGCCCATGCCAGAACGGCACTGCCCAACGTGCCTGCCACTGCAAGGACAAAAGCCTCGACGCCAAGCGACTTCAAATTACGTATTATCTCGGGGTTTGCTCCCACCTCTACTCCAAGCAGAAACAGAAGCACCCATATAAGGAACATTACAACGCGGGGCAAAAACGCCATGCGGCGGTTACGCAGCAAGCGCCCTAAAAGCATGCCTGAAAGCATGACCAAAATAACTGTAAACATTATGTCTGCAACTATCTTATGGTAAACCTAAGACCTAAATTAAGATTAAAGTTAAACGGCTTGTCCTTATATATGTTAGACACGCTGCTGCCGTTATCGAAATAATAACTCACACCCGGCTCCACATAGAGACCCAGAAGGTTGCTGAAGTTGTACTGCACACCTGCGGCAGCATTCACCGACCACTGCGGCCTGCTGTCTTTCATGTCGGTCTCAGTGCGCTTCATTATTGTATGGTCAGAAACATACTCCGTGCTCGAACGGCCTGAAACGCAAAACTCGGCCATGGTGCCGGCAGAGGCATAAACCTCGAGGAAGTCAGTCTTCCAGATATCATAGTTCACACCCAAAGGTATACCTACATAATGAAGTTTCTGCTCTGTGCGGAATCCGCCTTCATCATCACCTGAAGCAATGTCAGACGACAGATAAGAATAGCTCATACCAGTCTCCACGCCAAGTCTGTCAAGCAACTTGAAACGCACAGACATACCGAGTCTGACCGGCTGGCGGTGCTTAACCTTCACCTCGTTCTCCTCTGTCTCGGCGGCTCTGAGGTTGTCGTTCATAGATGTAAGCATGACAAAATCCTTGTTCAGAACCGGATCAACGTAAGCGTTCATCTGCTGCTGAGACATCATGCCGCCATTAGAAGTGCCTCCAATAGACATGAAGTTGGCCCCATATACGCCTACCGACACGCCTGAGTCATGACGCTTGTGCGAACTGACAGCCAGCAGGTCATCATTGTCTGCACGATAAGGCGACTGTCTGCGGCCTGAAGGCTGATGTCTCACTACAGACACCTCCTTCTTTGCAGTTTCAGCAACTTTGTTTTCTTTATCAGCGGCCACGAGGTTTTCGTCAGCAGTCTCTACCCTTACGCTGTCTACGGCAGCACGCTCTTTTGCTCTCTCAACTACAGCTGCCACTCCGGCCTTTAGCCTAGACAGCGCGGGCTGTACGGCATCGCCGGCTTCATCTGTAGACGCAGATTCATAAGCGACATTATCTGAAAACTTTGCGGCAGAAACGTCAGCCGACTTGTGAGGCGCACTGCCCACAGACGCCAGCTCTGTAGGTGCGGGCTGACTATACTTAACCAGACCGACAACCAAGGCGGCACAAACGGCAGCTGCGGCAGACCATCGCCCCCAGAGAGGAACGATGCGTGCCCGGCGCTTGCCTGTGCTACTGTCTACGGCATCAGCACCTGCCTCGGCCATGGCAGACTCAATATCATCCCACAAGCCTTCCGGAACGGGAGCCTTTCTGTCGTCAAATCGTTTTCTGAGATCTTCTATCCATTGTTTTTCCATGACCTAATCATTTTTATGTGCTGTTTTATATTCTTTAATACGTTTTGCAAGCAGGGCCTTTGCCCTGGAGAACTGAGATGCCGACGAGCTTTCGCCAATGTTAAGCATACGTGCAATCTCTTTATGACTTTTGTTTTCAAACACATAGAGGTTGAAAACCATTCGATAACCAGGAGGGAGAGACAAAATCATCTTATTGATTACATCATCCGGCACGCCTTCTACTTCAGGTTCGTCGGCCGTGTCGGGCACATTCTCGCCATATTCAATAAAGCTGTAAGTGGCGCTTTTTCTTATAAACTTCAACGACTCGTTGACCGTTATCCTTGCCATCCATGCCTTCAAAGAACCGTCGCCGCGATACTCGAATGTAGAGAGCGACATAAAAATCTTAATAAAGCACTCCTGCAAGACATCCTTGCGGTCGTTTTCGTCTGCGATATAGCGACCACACACGGCAGACAAATATTCTGCATATCTGTCATAAAGGAATTTCATTGCACCCCGGTCTTTCTTAACTACCATTTCGACGAGGTCGTTCTCTTTATATCTGCCGTAGTTTTTTGTCATTCTTTAATATCGAAAAGGCCTGCGCCGAAACACTCGGCGGGGCCTTTTCTGAAATATAATCAACAAACAATAATAATCCGGATTACTTAACACGCGATGAATATGCCGGCTTTTCGGCTATATTCGTGCTTCCGGCAGCCTTACGGCTGCAATAGTCGAACTGTATTGACTTCTCGCCGCTGAACGACTTATATTTCAACGTCAGTTTCACGGTCTTGCCTTCTGTGTCAGGCAGGTCGCTCAGGCGGAAAGCCACAAGGGCGTCGCCCCATACTCCATTGACATCGCCAAAGGCATTGTGACGGAACTCAACCTCATACGGGTCATCGGGATTAACTCCGGTGAACAGGTTGACGAAGTGTGCCACTCCATTGTTGCCCCAACGTGTGCGGAAACGCAGAGTGAGGTATCCGTCTTCGGCAATGTTTACCCAGTCTTTTACAATCTCTATCGGATCTTCACCATATTCAGCTTCGCCTTCTTCACCTGGATAAGGCACACCTTTCTTTGTCAGTATGCTGTCCATCCAGTTTATCTCTACCGACTTGGTATAGTCAGAGTTGACAGGCTTCACCTCTGTAAAGCATACCAGCGCCCTTACCTCCTTGTCGCCGTAAGGCGAAGTCTTCATGTTTGTGGGGAACAGCGTGGTGCTGTCGTCCAACTGAAGGTAAAAACCGTTGTCGCTTACGGGCTTCACCGTAACAAGCGCGTTGGGATAAGGCGGATAATACCAATAAACATCGTTGTCGTTGTCACAAGAGGTGATTGTGAAAACCGACATCATGGCCAACGCTATCACTGTAAAGAATTTCATTGCTTTCATAACATATTTATTATTTATCTTACACCAATGAAATCATCAAAGTGCATTTTACTTGCGTACCGTCAAATGTTTTTAAATTTTATTCACATTTTCAGGAATGAAAGCGGGCCATGATGCAGGAAATATGGCTAGGAAATGCCTAATTATTTCTTAATATTCTCTATCTCTATGCTCTCAAGGCTGCCTGTAACAGGATTGAGAACAATGCTCGTAAGCAGTTTCTTGTCGAAAAGTCCTTCGTCAAGAGCCACCACCTGACCAAACTGAGCGGCATAAAGCTCGTATGCAGCCCATTGCTCAGTGCCCTTAAACAGAGTAACCTTTATCTTTCCCGGAAGATTTACATAAAATCCGCCATTGTCCTTGGCCTTCTTCGTACTGAGCAGATTTTCCTGAACAGACGGCATGATATGCTTGTCTTCAACACTTACATAATATGGATTGCCGCCAAGGTCGTCGGCATCGGTTATACCCATCCACTTCGAGAAGCGGAACAGCAGCTGGCGGTCGGTTTCCTTGTTAGGCACAAACACAATCTCGGTCTCAATAGTGTCCTTAACGGTAACGCCCGTAAAGAGCTGCATAAGTCCGCTCTCCTGCTCGTCAAGGTTGCGCATCATTATCTTGAGCTGCTCGCCGTCCTTAGGCATAAAGTCGGCCTGTCCCTTGCTCAGCAGGCTGCGGCTGTCGCGTATGTCATAAATCTCAAGAGCGCAAAGCTCAGCCATCTTGGCCGAACTGCCTGCCGAGAGAACATCCTCGTTCATATAGTCGCGCGGATTTAGCGGTGCAGGTTTCGGCGCGGGCTTAAACGGCACACGCTCCTTTATCTGCTTCGGCTCTGCATTTATGGCAAGAAGCACACCGTTATCGTCGAGTTCAAGCGTCTGTATATTATGTTTAGAGTCGACCGGAGCCACATAAAACTTAGACGTGTCGCGCTCGCCTTCAGAGTTAATGTCAAGTCCCAACATGCGGTAGGTAACAGAGGGCTGCATGCTGACGCTTCTCACCTTCATATATTTTTCGGCATAAACGGCAAACTCGCCCGGCGTATAGGATGTCTTTTCCATCTTCACCGTAAAGCGCAACTCGGTGCGTGGAAGATAATACCCGGTTCCCTCTGCCACGTTCTTACCTTTCTGGGCAGATGCGGCATGAAGTCCCATTATAAAAAGCAATGCACATGTTATCAGCTTCTTCATAATATCTCATTATTTTCGGTTCTAACTTATAATATATGGAAAAGGCAACGGCCATAAGGCCTGTTGCCGGTTTAATCTTCCAGACGGCGGAACGCCTGTGGCAGATATCTGATGATGTCGCCTGCCACCATACTCTCCATTCCTATCTCTTTCGCTGCGAGGTCACCGGCAAGTCCGTGCAGATACATTCCCAGCATACATGCGTCAGCCTGCCTGTAGCCACGTGCCAAGAGTCCTGTTATTATACCGGTCAGCACGTCGCCGCTTCCGGCTGTTGCCATTCCGGCATTTCCCGTAGAGTTGAAAACGATGTTTCCGTCAGGCATACACAAGGCTGAATTGTGGCCTTTGAGTATGATATAAGCCTGCAGGTGCTCTGCCATGTCGCGGGCATTGCTCAGGCGCTCATAGCTGTCGTTGAACCTGTTGCCCGACAAGCGCTCAAACTCTCTTGGATGCGGTGTCATTATTATGCCCTTTGGCAACTGCTGCAGCCATGCCCTGTGGCTTGCAAGGATGTTCAGGCCGTCGGCATCAACCACAACAGGAATCTGCGCACGGCGCACCTGACTGATAAATGCTATAGCTGCGCCTTCCTGCAAGCCCAGTCCGGGTCCGATGCCTAATGCATCATAGTCTGCTGTCTCAACCGACTCTGAGAAGAAGGTTTCTTCCTTGTCGACATGCATTATGGCTTCGGGAACAGACATCTGCAGTATGTCGTTGTTGCGTCTTGGCGTGCAGACGGTCACTTTACCCACACCGCTGCGCAGGCATGCCTTTGTGGCAAGCACGGCGGCTCCGGCCATGCCATAGCTGCCGGCTACGATGAGCGCATGGCCCATGTCGCCCTTATGTGCAAAACAGTCGCGATGCAGCAGACGCGGCCTGAGGTCGTTCTCCTCAAGAATGCGATAATGTGATGTCATCTGCTCCATGCCTTCCTTGCTCAGCCTTATGTCGAGCATGCGAAGCTTGCCGATAAACTGTTGGTTCTCGGCAAAAAGGAACGACAACTTTATGTTTTGCAGTGTCAGCGTAAGGTCAGCCTTTATGATGTTTGCCCTTACGTTATAGGTGTTGTCCTCAGTCATCAGTCCTGACGGTACGTCGATGCTCACCACCGTAGCAGCCGACTGATTGATGTACTTGACAAGCGAGGCAAAGCCTCCGGCCAGCGGCTTGTTGAGCCCCGAACCGAACAGGCCGTCGATGACAAGCATGTTCTTTTCGAGTTTCGGAGGGTCAAACTCGTTCACCACCTCGTCAAACTTTCTTACAGCCCTGCATTCAATAAGCCTCTGCTTGTTGGTCTTGCAGTCTTCAGACAAGTTGCCGTTGATGTTGAACAGATAAACGCTTACATCATATTTCTGCTCAGCAAGCATCCTCGACACGGCAAGGGCGTCGCCTCCGTTGTTGCCCGGTCCGGCAAAAACAATCACCGGCATACCATTGCTCCAAGTTTCGGTAATGGCATGCGTTATCGATTTAGCCGCACGCTCCATCAAATCTATCGATTTAACGGGTTCGTGCTCTATTGTATATTTGTCAAGCTCACGAATCTGAGCACCTGTAAAAATCTTCATCAGTGCAAAAATACAAAATTAATGCCAATCGCTTATTAATGTTTGATATATTTTTAGTAATTTTGTGCCAAAATATAAAAAAAGCACTATGGACCCAATAACAATCCATGACAAAAAATTCAAGATTTCTTATCCCGAAGCCGAGATTATGAAGCGCGTCAAGGCGGTTGCAGACCGCATAAACAAAGACATGAAGGATAAGAACCCGCTGTTTCTGGCCGTGCTCAACGGCTCGTTTGTTTTCGCAGCCGACCTTATGCGGCTCATAACCATTCCGTGTGAGATTTCCTTCGTGAAGCTGGCCTCATATCAGGGCACAATGTCTACAGGAAAAATCAAGGAGGTTATAGGCATCAACGAGGACATCTCAGGCAGAACAGTAATAATCCTTGAAGATATTGTTGAGAGCGGACTGACAATGAAACGCATGATAGACTCACTCGGAACGCGCAACCCCGAGTCGGTGCATATCTGCACACTCCTGCTCAAGCCCGAAAAACTTACGGTTGATCTGAACATCGAATATGCCGCAATGGAGATTCCTAACGACTTCATCGTTGGCTACGGACTCGACTACAACCAGCAGGGACGCAACCTGCGCGACATATATACTCTGGTGGAAGAGTAAGACAAAATAACATAAAGTAAAAAGATGAAAAATATTGTAATTTTCGGTGCGCCCGGTTCAGGAAAGGGCACACAAAGCGATCTTATGATTAAGAAGTACGGATTCGGCCACATCTCAACAGGCGACGTACTGCGTAACGAAATCAAGAACGAGACAGAACTGGGAAAAACTGCCAAACAATACATCGACAAAGGACAGCTTATTCCTGACGAACTGATGGTAAGCATCCTTGCAAGCGTTTACGACAGCTTCGGAAAAGAGCACAAGGGTGTCATCTTCGACGGCTTCCCCCGCACAATACCGCAGGCAGAGGCTCTGAAGAGCATGCTCAACGAGCGCGGACACAAAATTGCAGCTATGATAGAGCTCGACGTTCCCGAGGACGAACTGATGACACGCCTCATCAAGCGCGGTCAGGAGAGCGGACGCTCTGACGACAACGAGGAGACAATAAAGAAGCGTCTCGACGTTTATCACAACCAGACAGCTCCGCTGATTGAGTGGTACTCAAAAGAGAATCTGCATCACCACATCAACGGTCTTGGCGAACTCGACCGCATCTTCGGTGACATCTGCAACGTTATCGACAATCTGTAAATACGTAAGACATATTTATAATGTAAGAGGCTAAGGGAGCGTTGCTCCGTCTTAGCCTCTTATTTTATTGTTATTCCCATTGTACAAAAGCGCATCTCCAAAGAAAGCAAGAACAAGACACAGCAGCTGGAAACAGCATTCATTTCTGCCAATGGTGGACCAGCAGAGGCCCATGTAGGTAATGATGGCTCATCGTCTGACTTTCTATGTGACGAACAGGAAAACTGAATAGAAAATAAAAACATTCAAAGTATGTTATGGCAAAAGCTTTAACGATACAATATTAACCATCGCTTACTATACATAAGCCCCATTATGAGAATGTGCCGTATGTAGTGCCAGAAGGATGGGTATGGACGACTTTAGGGAATATTGGTGTTTGGCAATCAGGTGGAACACCAAGTCGCTCCAATAAATCTTATTATGGTGGAAATATTCCATGGCTTAAAACTGGTGATTTAAATGATGGGGTGATTACAAGTATCCCAGAAAGCATAACAGAAGAAGCTGTTGCAAATTCTTCTGCTAAAATAAATCCTGAAGGAAGTGTCCTTATCGCCATGTATGGAGCGACAATAGGGAAATTAGGAATACTCACTTTCCCTGCCACAACAAATCAAGCATGTTGTGCATGTATTGAGTATTTTGCAATAACTCAATACTACCTATTCTATTTTCTTTTATCTCAGAGAGATATGTTTATATCAAAAGGTGGTGGTGGAGCACAACCAAATATTTCAAAAGAAATAATTGTCAATACTGCGATACCTCTACCACCATTTGCTGAGCAAGAAAGGATAGTAACAGAAATAGAGAGTTGGTTTGCTTTGATTAATGAAATTGAAAATAGTCAAACCAATTTACAAACTCTCATTAAACAGACAAGAAGCAAAATACTAGACCTTGCCATTCACGGCAAACTTGTGCCACAAGATCCGAATGATGAACCAGCCTCTGAGTTACTAAAACGCATAAATTCTAGCTTCACAACTTGTGATAACGCGCAGTATGAGAAGATTCCGGAAAATTGGTGTGTCTGCAAATTGGTCGATATATGTTCTTTCTTGTCAAGAGGAAAATCACCCAAATACTCGGAATACGATAAAACATACCCTGTATTTGCTCAAAAATGTAATCTAAAAGATGGTGGCATATCATTAGAGCAAGCAAGATTTTTAGACCCTTCTACGATTAACAAGTGGAATGAAGTTTACAAATTACAAACTGGGGATATTCTTGTAAATTCAACGGGTACTGGCACTGTTGGAAGAACAAGATTATTTAATGCAAATTGCTTGGGTAACTATCCATTTGTAGTTCCTGATTCACATGTTTCTGTCGTAAGAGTGGTGAAAAGTATTTGTCCTCAATATGTTTATGCTTATATATCTTCTGACTCTATACAACAGCATATTGAAGAGAATCTTGCAGGAAGCACAAACCAAAAGGAATTATATATTGGGGTTTTAGAAAATATGCATATATTCTTACCTCCTCTTGCTGAACAATACCGCATAGTTACCAAGATAGAAAAGCTATTCTCTTCACTTGACAATATACAACAAGCCTTAGAAGTGTAAATAATTGCACTTCTAAAGGCTATTGACAGATTACCAGTTCACAACTTTATCTACAATTTTCTGCTGTTCACTTGCTGTACGGCGAAGATAAATGCGAGTCGTTTCAATGCTTTCATGCCCCATGAGGTCGGCAAGTAGAGCAAGATCGTTGAAACGGTCAAGAAAATTTTTAGCAAAACGATGACGGAATGAATGAGGATAAACCACTTCTTTGTTCATTCCGTATTTTTCGGCAAAATGTTTGAGTTGCGACGCTATTCCACGAGTGGTGATACGTTGCCCGAAACGATTTAGAAAGATATAGCCGGATGTTAAGCCTTGGCTCTTTAACCATTTATCTGCTTCTATTCGTAGATTCTTAGGAATGTATAACCGACGAATCTTTCCACCTTTACTATATAAGTCAAGATAACCTACACCGATATGTTCTGCTTTGATATGGAGTAATTCACTGACTCGTGCTCCGGTAGCAGCCATAAACCAAACTATGAAATACCATTCATCATAACCATCAGCCTTAAGTCTGGATTTGAAAAATTTATAATCTGCATCGCTGATTACGTTTTCTAAAAAATTCTTCTGCTGTACCTTTACGAACTTCACTTTTAACTTTTCTTGCTTTGTAAACTCCAGATACTTGTTGATTCCCTGCAAACGAAGATTTACAGTTTGCGGCTTAAAGTTCTCAACTAAATACCCTTTATATGCTAAAAGGTTCTTCTTGTTCACTTCCCCATAATGATTAAGAAAATACTCTACTGTCCACACATACGAATTAACGGTGTTTCTGGCAAGATTAGTTCTTGCTAAATGATTTTTGAATTTTGTTACCATATTGCATTAATTTAGAATGAATATGATAATAATATAAAAGGACGTATCGCGCATTATCCGCAGTTACCTAAAGGATGGGCAGTTGCACCCATGCAAATACTATGTTCTTTGATTGATGGTAATAAACAAAATGGTATAGAACGAGTAAATCTTGATGTCAAATATTTGCGTGGTGAACGAGATCCGAAGACTTTGACTTTTGGTAAATATATACCTGCAAATTCTTTTTTAATTTTAGTCGATGGAGAGAACTCTGGTGAAGTATTCAGAACTCCAATCGAAGGTTATCAAGGTAGCACTTTCAAAAGGTTGTTTATCAACGAAAATATGAATACCGAATATATGTTACAAGTTATCAACTTATATAGAAAGTTATTGCGAGAGAACAAGGTTGGCTCTGCTATTCCACACTTGAATAAAAAACTATTCAAAGCAATAGAAGTGCCAATACCTCCTTATAATGAGCAAAAAAGAATTGTGGAGGCAGTAAATTTTGCTTTTAAGCAATTGGATGTAATCACGGAAAGTTTATAGGCTCTCCGTGATTACATCTAATTGATCAAAAATTCTTTGAACAGTTTCTACAATCCGTATCTGCTCTTTATATGGTGGTAAAGGAAAATCAAAATTACCAATAATAGAAGCACTGATATTAGGTTGTGCTCCTCCATATGCAATTTTTAGTATTTCATCAACCTTTGATTGCATATAAGTATTTCGATAATTAGAATATAATGAGGACTTGTTTAAGATTTTAATATTTCCTACACGTTGATTTAGGTATGCTGTTTCATCAAACGGATATACCCCCATTTTTCCTGTTGTTGCGCCAGACATGGCAATAAGCAAATCTCCTTTTGAGATCTTAAATTTATCGTCTGTAATACCTTCAATATAAGCACAGTCGGTTATATCTATTGTATTATGAGTGATATTTGATATACGGACTAGTGGTATTCCTTGTGACTTATAATCATCGCTGCTGAAAGCAAAACCATTCTCAATTTTACACAAATCAGATAACTTGCACATAGCCCATCCTGCAGGCAAGTTCGTATAATGCGCGTTATCACAAGTTGTGAAGCTAGAATTTATGCGTTTTAGTAACTCAGAGG
>ENA-ORSI01002086-ORSI01002086.1-human-gut-metagenome-genome-assembly--contig:-NODE-2086-length-15226-cov-3.808582_pt1 | contig 15226 bp, 10 predicted proteins | sample MGYA00242187_ERZ509154 | MGnify/ENA primary metagenome ERZ509154 (study PRJEB26280, sample SAMEA2338627) | human gut metagenome | biome: human gut; feature: human-associated habitat; material: faeces...
CTTCATATAATAACGTTGTTAATTTTTCTTTTTCTAAATTAACTTTTTGCACATTATTCTTTTCTTTTTCAATATCATTTTCTATAACTAAAACATTTTGAATTAATTTGTCTTTCTTTAAAACTACTTCTTTAACTTCCTTTATAATTTGTTTTTTATCAATTATATCATTACTTAAAAATTCTAAAGTATCTTCCCTTAAACTTGCATTACTTAAATCAAGAAAATGCGTATCCATAATATTACTTTCTAATTCCCTAATTTTTTCTTTTTGCAACTTTTCTAAACTATATAATTCATCTTCTCGTTTTTTAATTTCCACTTCTTTAGCATTTAAATTATCTTTTTTATTTTCTAGTTTTTGCCTCAGATTTTCCTTATCATTCAAAGCTTCTTGCAAACGGGTTTTATAAGTATTTAATGAATCAATTAAAGAGTTTATATCTTGTTTGTCTATTTCCTTTTCTTGTAAGGTTACTTCTTCTAAATTAAGCTTAATAGTAGATGCCTCTACATTATAACTAGTAATAGCTTCTTTTAACTTTGCTACCTTTTCCTCTGTTTCTAAGACTTCTTTTTCTCTTTCTTTTAAAGTATTTGTTGAATCAATATAATCTTTAGCCTTAGCATATAATACATTATCACTATAATCATAAAAATTATTCTTTAAAATATTTAAAACTCTACTTTCTTCCATCAAATCAGCAATAATTTCTTTATATTTATTCATATTTTCAATGGAATCAGACATCTTTTGAATATCACTATCAGGAATTGGTTCTAAAACCCCTGATAATATTTCCTCTAATTTAGTAGGTTTATATTCCTTAGATAATTTTGGACTACGAAGTTGTAACATCAAATTAATTAATTCTGAATACATACTATCATTTTCAAAACCAAATAATAATCTATTTACCATACTTTTATAATCTTTAATAGTTGTTACAAACTCTCCTCCAACTCCAACTTCGATTTGGCATTCTTTTTTAGTCAAAGGAACTTTATTTAAATGATTTTTATATAAAGAAAAACCATTTTTAATTCTTCTATTATCAGTTAAAGCAAATCCCCAAAATTCATTACTACGGTTCCTTGTTGCTTTAATACCCATACCAATAGTCAAATATTTATTTATCTCTTTATTATAAAATTCCATATAAACATAACTAATATTTTCGTTTTGATCACTATCTTGTGGTAATACATAATCTTCTATTTTTCTATCTCTGCTACCAAATGTATCAAATCTTTCAGGATTTTTATTACCATCAAATAAAAGAGGAAAAACAGAAACCATTGTTACAGTCTTACCACTACCATTGCTTCCTCGAAGAAGCAATTTACCATCACAAAAATAAAACTCTTCTTCATCATATAACCAATAATTTAAAAATCCTATTTTATTTATTTTATAACGCATCATTATTCCTCCCAATTAAACGAAAGTATTTCATAGTTTTTATTTTCTTCAATATTATCAGTATCATTGTCATATATTCCATCATACATTGTAGTTATCGGATAAACTAAGATTTCACTATCCATTACCTTTAACATTTTGTAAGATACCATTTGGTTAATCATTGTTTTAAAAAAGTTTTCTTTAGTTAAATCACGATATTTTTTAGAAAAATATTTACTATTTTCTTTATATACTTTTTCGACAATAATTTTAAAATCATCCATTTTTATTGTAGAATTACTATTTAAATTATTATCTACAATATATTCTCTTAGATAATGACTTATAAGAATTATAATATCCGTAATACTTTGATTCATATTTGGAAAAACATTATTTTGTTTATCAATCATACTAACAAAAGCCATATTTTTAACAAATATTAATTCTCCTCCAACATAAGTTTCTACATCATTAGCAACATTATTACGCATATTTTTAAGGTAAATTAAAGATTCAGTATTTAAATCAGGAAAATAAACATGAGGGTATAAAAACAAACTACGATAAGTAACAATTCTTTTGTAATCCCTACTATCTAAAGTTTCTAATTCTTTATCTATAAAATCTCTAGCACTATTACAACTAAAAACATCAAATTTAAAATTGCGAACAACATAATGAGATAATGTTGTATTTTCATATAAAGCTTCCGTATTAGCATTTTCAGCAAAATTAGCATCATTTCCATCACGAAGTCTGATAATACCAATACTAGTTGCATACTTTAGAACATCAACCATACTTTTACGATCTTTAAAATTAGTCCAATCAGGTTTATTAACCCCATCAATATTAGCAAGACAATTACTAACATAATCAGTAAAATTAGATAAAATAAACTGTTCATCTAAACCTTTATCTTCTAAATATATAATTAAAACTAAAAACAAAACATAATCTAACTTTCTATCAAACTCCGGTATCCCATATACATTATCTAGCCATAAAGGATTTTTTTCTAATTTAATTAATTTATTATTGCAAATAATGTCACAACCCATTTTATTGGCAATTTCTCTTAAATTTGTAATTTTACTTTTAATTTTATAAAAAGCATCACTATTTTTAACTTTAGAAACCCACCAATTATCTAATAAAACATTAAATTCTTCTTTATATTCATTATTCATTTCTGCCTCCGAAAACTATTTTTAAATCAGGCATTCTAAATACTCCATCATCACTAATTAAATCAATATATTCATCACTATTTTTTATCACTTTATATTTAATTCCATAATTACCATTACTTACAAAATCATCTTTATATAATCCACTACTTATCAAAGATAAAATAAATCTTCTTTCAAAACTAGATACTTTATCTAACTTTTTAATATCGATTTCCCCTGCATTAATATGATTATCAAGTATTGCTTTTTCTCTATTTCTAATAGCAGTAATTGCTTCTAGTTGCTCCTTTTTAGCTAAAGTTTTATCAACAATTGCTCTTTTCGTTGTAGCTTCTTTAACTTTTCTACTATGACTTTTAAGTTCAATATATAAAGGATCTATATCTAAAGAATCTATATCAAGCATTTCTGTGACTTTCTCTATTTTAGAAAAATGTTTAACCGCTGGGATGCCAAAAGCCACAACACCAATATCTTTGGCTTCTTCTAAAGTATTTGCATTACAAAACATTTTCAATATATGAATGTACTCTTCTTTTCTATTTATACCACTTGCTTGCATTTCAATTATGGCTGAAACATTTTTCATTATCTTATTAATTATGTCATTAATAGCATTTTTTAGTCTTTTACTCTCGGAAATACCTGAATCATTTTTAAACCATCCTTTAATACTTCGCCATTTACCACGATTAAGTTCCTTCAAATAATCATAATCAAAATTAGATTCTAAAATAGGAATCGATTTTTGATACTCATCTAAAGCATTTAATAATGTGTCTTCAAAATCTTGAGGTAATTTATCTAAAATATCGACAATTTTTAAACTATTTGTTTGAAAACCAGAAATAAAATCTCTTAAATAAGTAATAACCTTATCTTTATATATAATAAAATTTTCTGTTTTCATCATATCTTCAGCCTTAGCTTCATGAAACATTTTCAAAAAATCTTTATAATTTTCATTCAAAGTTGTAAAGTTATAATTAAGTTCTTCAAAACATTCATGAATTATTTTTATATCAGTTGCTGTTATAAGTTTATTGATTAAATTACGTATTTTTTCAAATAATTTAGGTTCAAGAGATGATTGCTTTACCTGTAATGTCTCAAGTCGCATTACAAATCGTTCTATTTCTCTAGCATACTCGGTCATTTGATACCGATACCTACGATTTTTAAATTCATCTACAGTCGATACATTATCAGTATCTTGAAAATAACTTAAACTTTGCCAAGAAACTAATTGATTTAAATCTTGTTCACACATTTCAATAGTATAACTCACAAAACCATCTTGATTTTTCAACTCATTATAAACATCTTCTTTATAAAGCCAATAATCTAACTTTTCATAATGTTCAAAAAATATACGCATTATTGGACGATATCTTTCCGTATTTTCAACATTTAAATACTTTGTTTCTGTAATTTGTTTAGTAAGTTTACCATTTATTTCCATACTGCTTCCCTCGGTTCTATATTACATGGGAAAAAGAAAAAATGCAAGCATTTTCGCTTACATTTAAAACCATTCATCGGCAAACTCCATTTCATACTCTATAAAGTTATCAATATATTTATTCATATTTTTCTTTAAAATATTGGCTAATAATTCATAATTTTTCTTTTTTACAAATCCCAGTTTCATCATACATTCATAAAATTTCTTTATACTTGTAGCAGTTGCTCTAATACTTGATTCACTAGTCCAAGCACATTTTCTAACAAACCAATCCATAAAAAACATCTCTACCCCGGTCACTCCATCTTCCATTAAAGTTATCTCATAATAATTTAAATAATCATTTATGTATAAATCGACATTATTTAGATGATTCCTTATCATTCTATCACTTAATTTTTTATTTTTAAGCCATTTTTCAAATTGTTCTAAAAACAATACATTTCTATTAACATTTTCGTTCACTAATTTATCATAATTCATAACTAACCTCCACAACATTTCTTATATTTTTTTTCCAGAACCGCATGAAGTTAATTTTCTTATATTATCAATACTATCAATATTTATAATATTATTGATATTTCTAATCTTTCATTCAGGGACTAGATAATTCATATATTATCTGTATTATTAGTATCATTTTCATTATAAATATTTCTCTACTGTGGACAAATTGAAGACACTGTCCACATCCGTTCACTAACATAAGTATAATATATTTTAATAAAATATAAAATGTATAATTTATTTGTTTTCTATTTCTTTAGTCTCATTTAACAGTTTATCAAAATCGGAAATATAATTTTTATCTTGAATGACTTTATATTTTTCATATTCACTTTCAGCTTTATCTACCGCTTGTTTATGCGAAATTTTACCTTTTCCATCTAGTACTTCATAATGAAATACTTTTAAAGCATTTTCAACTTCATTTTTCCAATCATTCATATACATCGGAATATTTCTTTCTGCATTATTTTCTGCAATATCCAAAAATAAATTTACTAAATTATTCAAATCTTTAATTTCTTTTTCTTCTAAATAATTTTTCGCAATAATTACATCTGATTTCAATATTTTTCCATCTGGAGAATTTTCCCAAGTAGTAAGTCCCATGTTGTCTTTTCTAGAATCAACTCTATTATAAATAATTTCAGCTGCTGTTTGACCTGTTATAGCATAGTGAAATTTATTTTGAATTGTTTTATAAAAATTTTTAGCTGTATCACTATTTTTGTCATAGTCTATAGAACATTCTGCAAATATATCAGTTATTTTTTGATAAAACATTCTTTCACTTGTCCGAATTAATTTTATTCTTTCAAGTAATCTTTTGAAATATTCTTGATCAGATTTTCTTGCCTTCATGAATCTTTCATCATTTAAAGCAAAACCTTGCACCATATAATCTTTAATTACTTTATTTGCCCAGGTTCTAAATTTAACCGCTTTTTTAGAATTAACCCTAAAACCAATAGAAATAATCATATCTAAATTATAATATGGATAAATTCTTTTAACTTCCCGAGTTCCCTCTTTTTGAACTTGTGCAATTTTTGCACAAGTTGAGTTCTCCTTCAATTCCTCATCTCTATAAATATTATTAATATGTCTAACAATACCACTTCTATCAATATTAAAAAGTGTTGCTAGCGCTTCTGTATTTAGCCAAACATCTTCATTTTCAAGTAGTACTTCCACTTGAGTATTACCTTCTTCATCATTATAAAATAAAATGTTTTTTTCATTTCCAATTATTTTATCGTTCATTTTAGCACCTCCTTTATTTAAATTAATCTGTTTTAGTTTCAATCTTGCTACCTTTAATTATTAAAATTCCACTAACATTAAACCTTTTCTTCACTTACAAAATTATTTATATCATTTAAGGTTTTATAAACTTTAATATCTTCTTTTATATTTCTAATAACATAAACTAATGCAATAATTTCTATAATTAAAGCAATATATGTTACAACATTCTCCATTTTTATCATCCACATTAATCAATAAAATCTTTAAGAATCTCTCTTAAATATGTATTATTAATCCAAAAACATTGTTTAGTATACATTTCCAAGCCAGTCAATTTATCTGGTACAGGCAACTTAACAACTTCATCTCTATTCAAACTATGTGGTCTAACGTGACAAATACCATTATAAGATGCACCAGGAAAATTAGTTATTCTTCTGCCTCTTTCATCAATATGGTTAACAATGTTTCCGTTTTTTATAATTTCCTTAGTTTTATCATACATATCTCTAACTACAGTTTCAATTAACTCCTCAGGCATATTCCAAAGTTTAATTCCTTTAAACACATAATCATTGTTTTGTTTTTTAAATATAAAAAACATGAATTTTGTTGTTTCAAACATTTCTTTTAAATCAGAATCATCAAAATCAATATTCATAACATCATCAAATTTAAAAGCAGGAAAAGACATTGATTGTTCTATTGTTCCATTTTCTTCAACTCTAACAGTTTTAGGTATTATATTAGCTTTTAAAAACTCATCTGTATTTCTCAAGTTTGATTTTACATTAAACATTCTACTAATTAGCATACTAAATAAATTCTTAGCATCACTACTTACATTTAATTCTTTCATTAATTCAGATTTAGTTTTTTCCTTATATTTGACTATAACACTATTTATAAAATCCTCAAAATCATCCAAATTTTTAAGTATTTTTTCAACAGAATCAAAATTTCCAATATATTTTCTCACCAAACTAGTCATATAAGAATGTTTAAAACAAAACGCTCTTTGTTTAGCTAAAATGTCTGAAAATGGTTGGCGTCTTAAATTTTCACCTTTAATGCCTTTAGTACAAGCCCCCAAATACATTGTATCAGCTTCTGATATTTCATGAGCTTTTCCTTGCTTTATTTTTTCTACTATGAAATTCCAATCGTGTTCTATTTGAACTAAATCTTCACTTAAAGCCAGTTCTAATAATTTTTCATGAGTAATAACATAATCCAATTTTTCTTTATTTTTATCATATAAATACCAAATTATTTGAATTTGATTATTTTTAAACCAAAAATGACTACTCTTAAAATCATTAGCATACTCTGTATCAAAATCTATCACATTTAGTACTAATCTTTCTTTAGCAGATAAAGTTTTATTTTTATTGTTTTTATATGGAGTTACCTTAAGTTCAACACCTGCTGGCATAAAATCAGGTTCTGAGTCATTATTATTCTCAATGCCATATAAAGCAGTTTCAACTAGCTGTCCCAAGCCACCTTTTTTTAATGCCTTATCAGATACAGAAACCAACTCTGCATCTTTAATTTCTCTAAAAGTTTTCCCAATTGCAGATTTAGCAATTATTGTTATCTCTTCTTTACTATACTTTCTACCTTTTTTCATAAAAACCTCATTTTCGATCTTGAATTAATAGACAAAATGTTATAAAATATTAAATGGATTGATCATTAATAACTATTAATCAACAATATATAAATTATATTACCATTATAATATATTTAATAAAAATAAACAATCAGGAGGTATTCTTATGGAAAAAACAGTTATAGAGCTTTTTGCAGGTGTTGGTGGTTTTAGATGCGGATTAAATAATGTTGAATTAAAAAATAACAAAGTGATAGAAAATGGAAATTGGAATTTTGTATGGGCAAATCAATGGGAACCAGCAACCAAATCACAAGAAGCTTTTGAATGTTATACAAAAAGATTTGGAAAGAAAGATGCCTCAAATATAGACATTTTTAAAGTAGATAAAAAAGGTATACCTAACCATACTCTTTTAGTAGGCGGTTTTCCATGTCAAGACTATTCTGTTGCCAGAGGATTATCCGGAAGCAAGGGAATCGAAGGAAAAAAAGGTGTTTTATGGTGGGCAATAATTGACACAATCAAAGCTAAAAAAACTCCATTTTTATTTTTAGAAAATGTTGACAGACTTCTTTTATCACCAGCTAGTCAAAGAGGAAGGGACTTTGGAATTATTTTAAGAAGCCTATATGATAATGGATATGCGGTTGAATGGCGCGTTATCAATGCTGCAGAGTATGGAGAACCCCAAAAGAGAAGAAGAATATATATTATTGCTTATCATAAATCTACAAAATACTATAAAAAAATGCAACAAGCAAACATGAAAGATATAATAACTAAATCTGGTATTTTTGCAAAACAGTTTCCAGTTCTAGAATATGAGCTTGACAATAACTTAATAGATATATCTAAAAAAACATACAAGACCCTACTAGACATTAATAATACTTTTAAAGCTCAATTTTATAATGCCGGAGTAATGTACGATGGTATTATATATACAGCCAAGTTGGAAGCAATACCTAATGAAGTATACCCTTTGAAAAAAATAAGGGAACATAAAGAAATTGATTCCAAGTATTTTCTTTCTGAAGACAAAATAGAAAAATTCAAAATATTAAAAGGAAGTAAACGTATTCCTAGAAAAAAACCTAACGGTGAAACGTATTATTATGCGGAAGGGAAAATGCCATTTCCTGACAATTTAGATGCACCTGCTAGAACAATGCTAACTTCAGAAAGTAGGCTTGGTAGATCAACACATGTTATTGAAGACTATAAAACAAAAAAATTGAGATTATTAACTCCAATTGAATGTGAAAGAATTAATAGATTTCCTGACAATTGGACAAATACAGGCATGAGCGACAAAAGAAGATACTTCATGATGGGAAATGCTCTAGTTGTAGGTATTGTAAAAAAAGTAGGAATTGAATTAGAAAAAATAATCGAAGAGGAAAATTAATTCTCTTCGATTTTTGATTTATCTTCGTTTTTCATTACAATATAACCTATTTTCTTATTACCATCGTTATAATGTTTGACAAAAAACGAATCCGGTTTTTCTAAGCCAATAATTAATAAAGGAACTGTTAATATATTATTAAGTGGTTTTAAATATTCCACATATTTTTCATATGAACCAACTGCACTATCAAAACCTCCAGCTTTTTTCATAGAATCAGTAGCTGTAATTATTACTCCAGCCTGTGTTTGAATGGCCTTTTTTACATGATTAAGTTCACTAGATAATACGGGCTTAAGCAGATTCCAAGACACATTACCACCATGATTAAAAGCAACTTCGACAGCAATATTATTTTTAGCAAAATCTAATCTCCAAGTTCCTTTTTTATCAGAATAGCTTTGGTCAGCAAATATATGACTTTGAGCATTCCAGCCATTGATTTTCATTCTTCTATCAATTATTTTATTAATTGCTTCAGATAAACTTTTTGCTTTTCTAGACTCGGAATTAAATTCACTAATTAAATCTTCATCACTTATACTATCTAAAATACTTTGTATTTCAAACCAATCTTTTGAAAAATCATTATTTACTTGAAAAATTTCAACTGCATGTCTAAAAGAGTACATTCTATACTTCATTTTTTACCTCATAAATTACAATATTACAATAAATAAATTATCACAGCAATAATATATCATAAAATACAAAAAAATCAAATAAATTCAAATTTCCTAATTTCCTATTAATATTTTTACTAAAATAGTATTGTAGTTAGAATGATAATAAAATGAGAAAAAAAGTTATTGAATCATTTGCTAGTTTCTATATAAAAATATTTGGCAATAAAAATACATCAAATATCGGTATATTTCAAATTGATAAAAAAGATATTTCATAATGAGAAATGCTTGAAGTTGCAAGAATTATTAAACAAAAAGAAAATATTTTAGAAGAAATTATAAAAGAAATATGAATACTGTCATTTTATCATTCTTCTATTTTGACCTTAAATTTTCTTGCAACTTTAATATTACTGTCTAAATTTCCGTCTATTTTAGTAGCTAATAGATTTAAATCATCTAAATTATTGCATATAATTGAAAGTCTTTGCCTTGCTCTGGATATAGCAACATAAAAATTTTTTTGATATTCATAATCATCATAACAATTAGCATTAAAGTCAACAACAATAATAGCGTTTGATTCCAATCCCTTAAATTTTTTAGAAGTAGTAAAAAATATAGTATTATTGGATTTTTCATTTGAAATTAAATATTTATTAATATAACTAACATTTTTTAAACAAGATTCATCTTCAGTAAGTAATGTCAAAATGGTTATGTCATTCAATGAAAATCCCTCACTTTGATATTGATTAATTATATTATAGAGCACTTCTACTTGATTATTACTAAAATAAAATGAAGGAATAATTCCATTGATAGAAAAATCATTTGCTTTTGTATTTGTATTAAAAACACTATTTATCGTTCGTACTATTTTTAAAGTATTTCTGCAATTTCTATTCAAAGTTAATTTACAATCAAATTGTTCAATGCATTTTGGCAATTTTTTTTGATACAACATCTGATTTTTATCATAAAACAAATAATATTTCAAATTTAATTTTATACAAATATCAAATATATAATTTAAAATATTGGTACTAATATCTTGTGCTTCATCTATAATAATTGCAGAATAATTTAAATCACAAAAATCTATTATTTGTAAAGCTTTTAAACATTTTTCATCAGATGCCAAATCATTAGAAGAAAATTTTGATAAAAATGTATGTATATTATAATATTCTATGTTTTTAATGTTATTCATTTTTGATAGATGCAAATACAAAAATTTATTAAAGCATAAAAATAGCACCTTGTTATTAGCATTTGCTAATCTTTTTGCTTGCTCTACAGCAATAAAAGTTTTACCTGTGCCAGCTGCACCTTGTATCGCAACAGTTTGTTGGTCTTCAATAAACTCTAAAACCTTTTTTTGCTCATTAGTTAATTGATAAAATACATAATTAGCCTCATCTTTTATATTAGACGAACTAGCTACCAAATCAAAAGTAGGACCAAGAATATTTAAAATTAAGCTAACGCTTTCATTAGATAAACGATTATATCTTAAAGAATTATAATAATTGAATATAGAAACAATTCCATTCAAAGGATTTTCTAATGATTCTTTTGTTAAAATTAAATTTTTATTATATTCCAATGGCAAATTTTCTTTTACTAAATCCTCATTATTAATCGAAGGAAACCACACTGCTTTATCAATAAAACATCTGTCACCATTTGATAAACTATAATCGATTTCATCTATTAATTTGTACTTACTTCTATTGGCTTGATTAAACGGATTTTTCATTTCATTAACTTCATTATTATCTAACCTTGTTTGATACCATTGTCCATCAGCAAAAGATATTCCACCCGATTTAACCTCAAAAACTAATATCCCATAATTCTTATTAAAGACTACAAAATCCGCTTCTCCCCAAACTATTCTTCCATTATCACTTCTTTTTTGCCAATTTAATGAATAATATACATACCAATCATCTGGCAATTTTTTTAAAGATTCAAAAATTTGAAATTCTCCATAACTATTATGAAAATCATTAACTGTATTAGGATATATTTTAGCCATTAGTTAACTTCCTTATCAATTCTAAATTAGACTCTATTTCATCAATTTTTATAACAACCCATCCTTTTTTTCGACAAATCTCACTTTTATTAAATCCAAAGTTTTCATCAACTATCAATAAATTTGATTTTTCATAAATGAAAATAGAATTGATGTCTATGTTGTTTACTTTAAATTCAGTAAATGCATAATCTGGTATATTTATATTGTTATTATTTAAGATATTACAATAATAAATATATTTTTCCAACGATGGATTTTTCTTAAATAGTTGTTTAATTATAGCATTCCAATCTGTATAATCATCTAAGCAATATGTTTTTTCATCATTAGTATTAATATATATATATATCTTCTCTGTATTATTTATTGTTTCATTATTTTTATTGGGTTCAATAATCTCACTTTCAATATCATTACCTAAAAAATATCGTTCAACAAAATCCCATATTTTATCTTTGTCAGCACCTTCAAAATTTCTAAAAAAGTAATCCAATATTTTTACAGATCTATAGTGTTTATCTTTTGCTAGTTCAACATATCTATTCTTATATACAACTTTATCTTCAACAATATTTTTTATTTTATCAGGTGCGTTTAACCGTATAAAAATTTCAGGAGTATTACCACCCTCAATTTCAAAAGTGATTAAATCAAACAATGATAAGAGTTTTAATAAATCATTATCAAACTCACTATTTTTATCACTATAATATGTTTCAAAAGTATCCGTCTCTAAATATTTTAATTTTCCCATTATTTTTGATTTTCTTAAAATTGATTTTCCTAATTCTCTAATTGTTCCATTACTTAAATGATAAGTAATATTTTCTTTTGATTCTCTTTTTTTTATACATTGTCCCTTGGAATCAACTATATCAAAATATGAATTAGCTATAACTTCAGATTTACTATCATTTAAATATCTATTTTTTATTTTATTTTTAAAATCATCTTTAGTAAAATAATTATTTTCAAAGTCATAAAGTACATCTGATATATAATCAATTTCACTTTCCGCCCTATTATATAAATCACATAAATTTCCAATTTTAGATTTAACTTTTAATTTTAATCGATTATAAACATATTGACCATATTCATTTAAAACATTTGATGGATTTTGAAAAAATAAATATTTAAATTTTGGAAATGACATTTCTGATCCAAATTCATTTTCCCAAATAGATTTTAAATTTATTTCAAAAATATCACCAAAATCTGTAGTGTAAACACCATTGCTATAATCCCTGTTTTTTCCATCAGAAATTTTTGAGAAGTATTTACCAAATTTACTATTTAAAACTTTGGCTTCGTATTCTTTAGAAATCATTAAATATCCTTTTGTAAATAATGAACTAGGTCTAGATATTAAAACATAGAATTTGTATGTTTCAAAAAAGTCTTTTTCTAACATGAGTAATACTATTTTAATTTTATTAGTTAATTCATCATCACTTACATTTCCGAAAACACCAGAAAACATTTTTGGATTTACCAAAAACTTTCTTCTATTCTTATTACTATAAGTGTCATATATTATAGATAAACTTTTTTTTATGTGATACTGTTTAATTTGCGACATTCCAAACAAGTTATTCATATATTTCATATCACCATTAAAATAGTCAACTATAGCTTTTCCTTTAATATTTTCATTCCTGGCTGCTCTACCAATTTCTTGAATATAATCGTTTAAACCGCCGGTTACAGCATAATGATATACATTGCGAATATCAGGAATATCTATTCCCATACCAAAAGCTTTAGTTGCATACATTACACTTATATCACCATTTTTAAAATTTTTCATAGCTTCTGATTTTGAAAAAGCATCTTCTCCGCTACCAGTGTAAACACAAGTTTCATCTTTAAAAACATCTAATTTATGGTAATCCTTTTCACCATTTTTCATTTGATGAGCTATACTGCTATAAGGACAATAAATAATTGTTTTTTCTTTGTTTTCTATCCATTTATATATTCTTTCACCAAGTTTTTGTATTTTTTCTTCTTTGTAATCATCAAATGATTTATCAGCATGGTTAGTAATTTCAAATTCTATATTTTTTCTTTTAACAGGACCTATTTTAATTATTGGGTCATTTAAATATAAACTAACAACAGTTTCTCTAACTGTGTCATCTAATCCGCCATTAACTGCTGTAGCTGTACATGCAAAAATTGGAAATGGATAATACTTTTTGCTTTTTCCGCTTTTATCTTGTTTAGTCCGCATTCTATTTAAATATGACCCTAAATACCAATAGTCGGGTCTAAATCCTACTCCCCAAGTTGTAACAATATGAGCTTCATCAACAATAACTAATCCTATTTCTCTTTCGCCGATTAAAGCTTCTATCGAATGAGCAATAAGAGTTTCAGGACTAACATATAAAATATCTATTTTTCCATTTTTTACATTCTCAATTATTTTTTCTCTTTCTATCATTGTTGCAACATCGCTATTTAAATATGCAGATTTTGTATATCCACAAGCTTCTAAATTTTTTTGTTGGTCAAGTTGCAATCCCTTTAATGGTTCTATAATAATTATTAACTTATTAAATTTTTGAGCTAAATAAATTGCTGGTATTTGAAATATTAATGACTTTCCTGATCCAGTTGATGCGGTCATAAAAATATCTTTATATCTTTTCCCATTATATGCTTTTTGAGCCTCATTAATAATATATTCCATTATAGTAGCCTGAGAAACTTCTTCAATCTCATTTGACAGTTCTGGTTGTTTATAAAAAGGTATATTTCTAAAACTAAAATTTTCTTTTTTTAAAACTTTTGTAGCAATCATAATTAAATCTTCTCTTACAGAACTATCTACTACATATTCTCCACTATATTTATATAAGCAATTAAAACCATTATCAACTAAATATGCTTTTAAAGAATTTAATATTAATTTTGAAATTTCAGTATTACATATTAATTTATAAGCAACCACATTACATTTATGTTCTTTTAAATAGTTTAAATGTTCTATAAATCTAGTTATATCATCCCCTATGTCCACGATATAATCACATTTATCACTAATACTTTCTTCTATTTCTGTTGAATAATAATCTGATACTAACTTAATATTATAATTATTGGAAACTTCATAATTATAATAGCTTACATAAAATTGGTTATCTATATATACAATTCTTGAATAATAATTTACTAACACATCAAAAGTTTCATTTTTATCTTTTTTAGTATCTTCAAGATATTTTAAATATTCATCATAAACCACATCTAATTTTGGAATATTTATAGGATATAGTTCCGGATAAATATTATTATTTACAATTTCTAATGAAACTTCATTCTTTTTTACATGTGGAATCAATGCATCATATATTGATTCAAATTCTTCATAAGTAAGCCAAAATTCATTTTTTTCAATTTCATTTTTAGAATATAAATAAAGTTTTTCTGCCAATCTAAAAGAATATTCCCGTTCATCGAATGAAAACACATCTCTTTTAAGCTTAATGTCATTATCAAACAATGGGATTCCAACCACATTTTCCAAAAAATCATAATCAAATCCTTTATAAACTTTTAACTTCATTACTTCCTCCAAATACTAATCTATATTCAGATTAACATAAAATGGCATTTTAATCAAACATTATTAGTATTAATCCAGGATAAACGCATGAAATTTTAAATCATGTGTTTTTATCTAATAATTTTGCGA
>ENA-ORSI01002088-ORSI01002088.1-human-gut-metagenome-genome-assembly--contig:-NODE-2088-length-15206-cov-10.156623_pt1 | contig 15206 bp, 10 predicted proteins | sample MGYA00242187_ERZ509154 | MGnify/ENA primary metagenome ERZ509154 (study PRJEB26280, sample SAMEA2338627) | human gut metagenome | biome: human gut; feature: human-associated habitat; material: faeces...
GTGAGACCTACCACAACCCCAGCAAGGTGTCCGAAAACAAATACGCTGATGACCTTCTGAAGCAGAACAGCCTGATCTATGATAACTGGAAAGTCTACCGTTGGATCTACAGCCAGTTGGAAAAGCAACCGGAAAAGGTCAAGGACGAGCTGATTACATTTCTGGGCACCAGCCCCATGTTCAAGGCATTTGAAGCGGACCTGCCAGTGCAGATGGGACAGACCATCGAGCTTCGGGACTACCAGCAGGAAGCCACCAAGAACCTGCAGAAGATGCGTGAGGACGGCAAGACCATTGCGCTGCTGTACCATTCAACCGGCGTAGGCAAAACCATCACGGCAGCAACGGATGCCAAGGCCGTGGGCGGACGCACGCTGTTTCTGGTCAATGCCCTGAAACTGGCATCTCAGGCACAAGAGACCTTTGCTAAGGTCTGGCCGGAAGCGACTTTGGGAGAGTACACCGGAAGTCAGAAGGATATGACCCAGACGGTCATTTTTGCAACGGTACAGAGCATTTCCAAAGATCTGGAAAAGTTCTCGCCTACGGATTTCGACTACCTGATCGTGGACGAATGTCACCATGCGGCAGCCAACACCTACCAGAAGATTTTCACCTACTTCCACCCGAAGTTCATTCTGGGTCTGACCGCCACTCAGGAACGCAGCGATGGTGAAGATATGCTGGAGCTGTTCCAGAACGTTGCCCACAAAATGGATCTCAAAACTGCTGTAGAGCGTGGCGTTTTGGTGCCGATTCGCTGCATCCGGGTCAAGACCAACATCGACCTGACCGATGTGCGGATCAACGGCATCAAATACAATTCGCAGGATCTGGAAAGCAAGCTGTTCATCCCGGAACGGAATCAGTTGATCGTTGATACATATTTAAAGTACGTCAACGGCAAAAAGACAGTAATCTTCTGTGCCAGCGTAGACCATGCAGCCGAAATTGCAATGTTGCTGCGGGACAACGGTGTGAAGGCGGAAGCAGTTTCCGGGCGGGATCGTGTGGAGGTTCGGGAAAAAATCCTGAAGGACTATGAAACCGGCTTGTTTATGGCACGCCCGACCATGTCCAAAACAATCTATTTGCAGCAGCTTGGCCGTGGTACACGCCGCTGTCCGGGCAAAGAGGATCTGCTGGTGGTTGACTTTGTGGACAACGCTAATATGTTCAATATGCCCTACAGCCTGCACCGGGTGCTGGACATTGCGAAATATCAGCCTATGGCGTATGTGCTGGCACCGGAGAACAAGCGCAAGCTGGATCAGGATATGCTGTTTCAGGGCGAAAAGCCGGAGGCATGGCTGGATGTGCCAATCGACGTGTCCGACTATGAGATCATTGACCTTTTCAACTGGCAGAACAGCGTCAAGGATATGATCTCGCAGATTGAGTTCGTCCGGATGGTGGATGTACAGTCCGAGACGGTGGAACGCTACATCAAGGACGGAAAAGTCAAACCTGACCTTTCAATTCCATTTGGCGATAAGCGGATGTTCCACTATTTCCGGGAGGAAAGCATCCGCAACATTGCGAAACAGTATGGCTGGGATCTCATTACACCGCAGAATATGGCGGACAAGTTTATGAAGTTCATCGAAACAATGGATATGAGCTATTCCTACAAGCCGGTGCTGCTCAAGGCGATTTATGAGTACATGGACACCAGCGGCAGAGTTGCCCTGTCGGATGTGGTGGACTACTTTATCGACTTCTACGAGGACCGCAAGGCACACGGAATGATCGCAGAGAAATCCACCAGCATTTACCAGAAGGGCGGTTATACCCGGAAGGATGTGGAGAAGAACATCCTCTCCAACCCCTTCAAGCGCTTTGAAGATATGCGATTCCTGATGCGCTGCAAGGATGTGGAGACTATCGAGGTAAATCCGATCATCTTCCGCAAGCTTACACGGGAAGATTGGTTGCATATTGTGGATGTCTGCGATAAGAGCCTTGAAAAATACTATTTGCGGCTCAAAAAATGATGTGAATGCCGATAATTGACTGCGGGTGACGTGCATGATGAAAATAGCGAGAAATATGATCCGGTGCAAAAAGTGCGGGGACAGTATTGAAAGCTGTTCTGTACATGATTTCAAGTTTTGTTTTTGTGGATCATGTGCTGTCGATGGGGGAAATGAGTATCTCCGTAGGAGTGGAAACACGGAAGACTGGGAAGAATTATCTGAAACGCAAAGTGTAGACGATTGAAAATTAAGTTGAGAACAATCTTTAAAACCGAAGTTCAGCGGCAAGCAAAAAAGCTCTTGGCCTTTAATATAGGGGCCAAGAGCTTTTTTACATCTTGTCTTGGAACATAAAAGAAGGTACAATGGTAGAAAAGAGAACGTGCATCAGTCAAATAAGGTGGTGGAGGCGATGGGCGTACATTATGCACACGGAAAGATGTGTAGCACATGTGAGTACAGTTGGTGAGTGTAAAATTTATTTTGAAGATTTCATGCCCTACGGTCTGGTACTGAAAGAAGCGAATGACTTTGATGCTCGTGTGATCAGCTTCTATTCTAGGGGCATTCAAGAGTATTGCCAGCAGCGGTGCAAAGAGTGATTAGATATTGGAGGAATTTGAAAATGTGGTTGGATAATGCTTCAGAAGTAGATATCTTGTTTTATGAACCATATGCAAACGTCATTGCAGACATTTCTCAGAATCCAAATTACAAACCATTAACCATCGGAGTATTTGGAGTCTGGGGTGCTGGAAAATCAACCCTTCTTAAATTGATAAAACAGAAAATTGATGAGAAAGCACAGAAAAAGGAAAAAACATTATGTATTAATATTAATGCTTGGATGTTTGAGGGATATGAAGATGCAAAAGTGGCTTTGATGGAGGCACTTTTGCGTGAAATTAAAGAACACAAAGACATTCCCTCTAAAGTAAAAAACGGCATATCAAAATTATTGAAAAAGCTTGACTTATTTAAACTGGCGACGAAGGCCGTATCGGTAGGGGCACCTCTGATTGCATCGGCTGCAACGGGAAATCCAGTGTCTTTTATGATCAGCATTTCTACGAATGCTGAAGCAATTGGCGAGAGTGTTAAGAATACAGCTAATGCTGTTCAGTCGATTCGGGATGATTATATTAAAACTGACGAAGTAAATGATGAAAATAGTGTTGTTAATAATGTCAGAAAATTCAGAGAAGAATTCCAAAAGGCTCTTGAAGATGATGCAATTGAAAATATTATTGTCTTAATCGATGACTTGGACAGGTGCCAGCCAGATCGAATTATAGAGACATTAGAGGCAATTAAACTTTTCTTGTCAGTAGAAAAAATGACTTTTATTATTGCAGCAGATGAAAATGTTATTCAGTATGCCATAAGAAAAAAGTATCCACCAATTGAAAATTACACAGTGAATTTGGATAAAGAATATATCGAAAAAATTATTCAATTGCCAATTTATATACCAGAACTGTCATCAAAAGATATAGAAAATTATTTGATGTTCTTGGTTGTACAAGAGTACTGCCCAAAGGAGCAGTTTAAAGCTTTTTTAGAAAAGATAAAAAAAGAAAAGCTTCTCATATCAGATGATGTTATCGATGTGCAGAAAATAAAGGAAAAGGCGATGGATTTTATTGGAGATGAGAATAAAAGAAAATTTGAAGAAACAGTAGATGTTATTGCCGGAATAAAAGCCATTGTTGCAGGAAATTTAAAAGGTAATCCTAGACAAACAAAACGATTTTTAAATACCTATATAACAAAAAAGAAATTGGCAGAATTGTATTTTGGAACTGATGAAGGCGCTCTTGACACACGAGTATTGGCCAAACTCCTTGTTCTTCAAAAGCTGGATAATGACTTGTTTATACAGTTAAATGAGTGGAATAAAAGATTTACAACGGAAAATGAAGAATTTAAAGCAATGCTTGAGTGCATAGAATCGCCTGATAATGAAAATGAGAAATTTAAAGCATGGAATGTTCCTTCGATAATTAAATGGGTTGAATCTGAGCCAAAACATTTGGAGAAAATACGTTTGGATCGGTATTTCTACTTGACAAGGGAATCTCTAAAAAAGGCAGATGTTGATATTTCAACGCTTTCGGCAGCTGCAAAGGATGTCCTGGAACATATTGGAAGAGCAACGCGCGGATTGATGCCTCAGATTGTAGAGAAGATAGCGGCTTTGAACGCGGTTGATCAGTCAAAGGTTTTCGAGGTCGTCACTCCTAAAATCAAGAAGGGTGAAATTGAGTTTTATATTATAAGAAGCTTGTTTGTGAATTTTGAGGCGTATAGAGATAAAATCTGTAATGCATTGGAAGGATATTCGAAAAAGATAACGCTTAGAAGTGTACCGGCGATTAGAGAAATGAGAGCAGCAGATTTAAAAAAAGTAGATGATCTTCTTGCTACTTGGGAAAAATCGGGGATACTTGAAAAAAAGATTATAGAAGAAATAAAAAAAGAAGGAAAATAAAAAATGGGAACTTCTAAAGGATATATTCCGCCGACTAAACCAGAATGGAGTAATGCCAAAAGGGCTATATCATCTTTTTTACGAAATCGGGATGCAGATTCAAGAGTAAACGCTATTCAGAAATTTGGTGAGGCAATGAGTTCTGGAGCTGCAGTTGGCACTACATCATTTGCCAACGCTGCTGGTAATATTTTGGGGTTTGCCTATGATATTAGACAGCAGGGCTTAGAACAAGGTTTGATCGATTTTGGTCGATCAGATTTAATTGGAAAATCTTCGAATGAAATATTGCATGAACTACTTTATCAATTTACAAATAATTCCTCTTCGCTAGAAGATTCATTAGCGGCAGATTCACTATCTCAGGCTCTTGATAATTTGCAAATAGATTCCGTAGATCAATTGGGAAATGTGGATTTGGACAGTTTGTTAAGAGAAATGGTTACCTCATTTGTGCAGATCAGTTTCGATGTGAATTTTGAAGAGAAAATAGGAAAAGGTCGTACAAGTAACGAAAAATTTGAGATATTAGATGAAATGCATTCATACATAGCTGATGCACTACATGATTCATTGTCTGATAAGGAAATAAAGCAAATTAATCTTAAGGACATCGGTGCAGCAAATGTTGTTAAAGAGGCATTGAACGAAGCATATGATGTATGCGCGCGTTTTTATGGGGGGACAGCCTAATGAAATTTTGGATAAAAAAGAAAACGATGTGGACCCGGACATTGAATGGAATGACGCTTATATTCTTACATTAAACAGGGACTCAAAAAGCACTATCTATTCTGGATTGCCCAATATATGGTATCATTTGGGTCAGCAAAGAATGAATTCGATTTACGAAGATTTATTTGTAATAGGACTTAGTGTGTTTGCCTTAGATAAAAGGATTTCGAGAAGTCTATTTTTGGATTCATGGACACGAAAAATAGAGGTTTCTATTCCAGTTTTAGAGCGGGACAAATGGGATAATTGTAAAATCCAATGGAGCAAGATTCTTTCTTTTTTGACAGGAGATGAGTGGAAGGTTTCTTTTCGGCAGGCGACTACGGAATACGGTTCGCATAAGAACAAAAATAGAAAATATATAGATTTATCTGGATGCGATTGTGTTAGCTTGTTCTCTGGAGGTCTGGACTCATATTGCGGTGCGATAAAACTATTGCAAGAAGGACACTCTCCAGTATTGGTTGGGCATAATGAATATCCAAAGCTTCGTTATATTCAAGAACAATTCTGTGAAAATTTCAACGAATGCTTTCCTTCCCAAAAATCGGTTTTTCTTGGCTTTACCGCTGGAGCAAGAGCGCCATTTAAGACGGATGAGCAGTTGTGCAGAGTGGAAAATACTTCTAGAGGACGTTCTTTACTGTTTTTATGTGCGGCGGTTTCTATTGCTGGCATCATGGGAAAACAAGTTCCGGTGTATATACCTGAGAATGGATTCATTGGCTTAAATGTGGCTCTTACAAATGGCCGAAAAGGATCCTGTAGTACTAGGACAACGCACCCTTATTTTTTAAATTCACTAAATGAGCTGATTGCAAGTGTTGGAATTCAAAACCATATTTCTAATTTCTTTGCTTTTAACACCAAACGAGAAATTGTGAATATGGTTTCCGAAACAGATGCATTTAAAAGGTGCTATAAAAATACTATTTCATGCTCGCATCCATGTGTAGCTAGATACAATCGTGTGGGTTCTAGAGAATATCCTGTAAACTGTGGATTTTGTTACCCTTGTATTATTCGGAAGAGCTCTTTACAAGATGTTGAGTCGAAAGAAAATGAGGTCAGAAAGGCATCGGAATTCATTGAAGCAGAAGCGGATAAAAACAAATCTGCAGATCTATTTGCGGTTTTAAGTAGTATTCATAGATACAAAAATTTTTCGGATAAAGAGATTGAACGATTGATTTGTTGTACGGGAAAACTTGATTTTGAAGAAGTTCAAGCATTTAAACGAGTCTATAAACAAGGTATGAATGATTTGATTGAATATTTTTCAGATGATTCGAAAATAGAAGCATATATGTAATGATGAACTTAATAGATACACATTTCCATTTAGATCATTATAAAAACTATCTGGAGATGGCCAGAAATATTACAGAACTAAAACAGTATACAATCTGTGTAACAAATTCACCTGGTGTTTTTTGGACGTGCAAAAATCAAATTACAGAGACAAAATATTTAAAGTTTGCTATAGGCTTTCATCCGCAGGAGTCGACATTAGATGAAAATGATATAAAAGATTTTATGAGACTTATAATGTTGACTAATTATATTGGCGAAGTAGGATTAGATTATTCGGCGAAATCGTATATGGACAAACAACTTCAATTAAGATTTTTTGAACAGATTGTGGAGCTTTGCGCTTCGGAAAATAAGTTGATGACGATACATATCAGGGGAGCAGAAGAAGATGCTATTCGTATTTTGGCAAAATACAATCCCCAAAAAGCAATTGTGCATTGGTATACGGGAAATCGCGACCATATGTTGAAATTAGTGGATTTAGGTTGCTATTTTTCGATAAACACAAACATGGTAAATAGTTGTCATGCGGAAAAATATCACTTGTTGCCTTTAGAACGGCTTTTAATAGAATCTGATGGCCCGTACACGAGAGTTAATAAGAAAAAGTATGTTCCTTCTCTTCTGCGGGATGCTTATGATGAAATATCAGTCTTCTATAAGAACTTTGATATGATCAGTAATATTTATGAAAACTTCAAAAGAATACTATCGGTTTAGATTAATAAAGATAGAATATATTCTAATATATTGCTATATAGAAGTTACAGCAGGAATGGTATGATACAAGAAAAATAGATGTGTGAAACTGGAAGAAAGTAATGAATGAGGTAATAGTCTATCATATCATGCACACGGAAAGATGTGTGGCACAGGTGAGCACGGCTGGTGAGTGCAAAATTTATTTTGAAGATTTTATGCCCTACGGTCTAGTGCTGAAAGAATCGAATGACTTTGACGCTCGAATCAATAATGTGATCAGCTTCTATTCTTGGCGTGCATCCAGACTGATACCGTACGACCGTACTTATGCAAAGGAAATCTTGAATAGCATTGGTGTGTCCCAGAGCAATACGGATAGGGAACGTGCCTGGATTACGCTTTCTTACCATTGCTTATCTTTGTTGGATGTGTTCTGGGTAAAAGCAGAAAATGAGACAGTTCGGTTCGAGGAGATCAACCTTTACACGCATTCTCTGAGCAATGACTTTGTGGATATTGCACTGTGTGGACATCAGAAGACTGTAACAAATGCCCATTTTCCGGCTGATGATTTGTCCACGGGTGGATGCTACCCCAAGGCGTGGGTGCACAAAGAGGATGGCTTTTACCTTTATAAAGGCGGTGGAAGAAACGCTGTTGAGCGCGAAGTGCTGGCAAGTAAAATTTGCCGATGCTTTGACTGCCATCAGGTTCTGTATGAGCAGGGGATGTTTGAGAACGAGCCAGTTTCCATCAGCAAAATTATGACTTCACAGCGGTATAGCCTTGTGACGTATGCAGCCTATGATGTCTACTGCACAAACCGTGGTTGGAATACGCTGGATAAAATTCTGGAACTGGATGCTCACGGATACTATATGATGAACATTCTGGATTATCTGGTGGGCAACACTGACCGCCATTGGGAAAACTGGGGCCTGTTGGTGGACAATGAGACGAATCAACCTATCCGTCTGCATGACCTGATGGACTTTAATCGAGCGTTCCAGCAGTATAACACGCTGGAAGGTGCAAACTGCCTGACTGTTGGAAAGCGGCATTTGAGCCAGAGAGAAGCGGCTATGGAGGCAGTACAAGCGATTGGCCTAAACCAGATTTGCGATGTAGAGAGTTCTGTATTTGTTGGATATGAGCAATATGGCGAAATGTTCAGCAGCAGATTGGAAGAAATGACCTCTGAATTTGTGCGAGATTGCGGTGAATGAAAACTGCCGTTTGTAGCAGATCTGTAGCAAATCACTCAAATTTTACGAATTATCGCCGTAAAAATCAAAAAGTCATCATGCATCACACGCAGGGGGTCTGGGGTTCGAGTCCCTAATTCTCCACCATACAGTTTGTACCCGAACCCGATTCTTTGTGAAAAAGGGTTCGGGTATTTTTATTTTGTGCAGCAATTTGCAGGAAGAGGAAATTCTCCATGATACAAAAACATGATCTTCCCATTCTTGAATACGATTTTGATTCGATTGAGGTCATCAGGCCCAATCATGGCGCAGAGCAGCTCGTCCTTCCGGAAAAATGTGTGTTTGGTTTTCTGGGCGATGTGATTGATGATTACGCATTTGAAATGGATGCAGTCATTGCCGAACACTTTGAAACCATTACAAAAAGCTATCCTGTTTATATCGTCCAGCAAAATGGGCTGGAATTTTGCCTGTGTCAGGCACCGCTGGGAGCTGCCGCGGCTGCACAGCTTCTGGATTTTTTGATCTCCTGCGGATGCAAAAAAATTATTTCAGCCGGTTCCTGCGGCGTGCTGACCGATTTGGACGAAAACGAATTCTTGATTCCAATCAGGGCGATGCGCGATGAAGGCACTTCGTATCATTATCTTCCAGCCGCTCGGTTTATTGATTTGGAGCCTTCCGCAATAAAAGCCATTGAGCAGACTTTTTGTGCGTTGAATATTCCGTTTCAAAATTGTATCACATGGACAACGGATGGTTTTTTCCGAGAAACACGAGATATGGTAGAATATCGCAAATCCGAGGGCTGTGCCACAGTTGAAATGGAGTGTGCTGCACTGGCCGCCTGTGCCCAGAAGCGTGGTGCAGTCTTTGGCCAGATTCTCTACACTGCCGATTCCCTTGCGAATGTTTATGCCCATGATGAGAGAGACTGGGGAAAGGGCTCTTTGCGGATAGCGCTGGAGCTTTGCATCAATGTTCTTATCACCATGTGATGATTCACCACCATACAGTTCGTACCCGAACCCGATTCTTTACGAAAAAGGGTTCGGGTACGTTTTTGTTTATTGAAGTTTACCGCAGCAACCGAACAGTAAATGAGCAAAGGCAGGGTATCACCATCACGGTGACACCCTGCCTTTTGTTTTGATATGTTTTATCAGTAGATCACAGCATCCGTTGCAGTATAGCCTTCGAGAGAATTCTCCTTGACCTGAATACAAATATAAGTGATTTCAGAATTGCTTGCAGCAAAGAACTGACGTTTTGCCACGGGAGAAATCTTCAGCCAGTCGCCTGCTGCAAGGCTGATTTCTTCGCCATCGATAACGACCTTGCCTTTGCCGGAAAGAACACCGTAGATTTCCTCATTTGCCTTGTGGGAGTGGACAAACGGAACATTTGCTCCCGCAGGAAGCGTATTCAAGCTGATCTCCGCACCAGTCAGGGCGAGCTTTTCATGAAGCTCCGTCCGATTTTCTTTTCCAACTGTCATTTTTGTGTAGCTTGCCATTGTAAGCACCTCCATTTTGATTCGCAATCTTTCATTGCCTGAGCTAAGTATAGGAGCTCACACATTCAAAAACAAGTACGCACCTTTTTGTAACTGTACACTCAAAAATGAATGTGCTATACTATATACAGAGGTGACTGATATGCGTACAAAAGAAGAACTGCCGGAATGTCCGGTTGCAACAGCAGTATCCCTGATTGGCGGAAAATGGAAACTCTTGCTTCTGCGCAATCTGAAAGAGCGTCCCTGGAGATTCAATGAGTTGCAAAGAAGCATCGACGGGATCTCGCAGAAGGTTTTGACCGAGAGCTTAAGACAGATGATTGATGATGGGCTTGCCTACCGCCGTGATTATCACGAGAATCCTCCCAAAGTAGAATATGGGTTGACCGATCTCGGAACGGAAATGTTACCAATCGTCAATGCACTTGCAGACTTTGGCAATTACTATAAATCAGTCGTTGATCGGTCATGATCGATATTATGAAGTAGGGTTTGGGGCAGGCACGCCCCAACAAGACCGCGTTTGTGAAGCAACGAACGCCCCAGTGGGGATTTCAAGCAACAGAACGGTCTTGCGCAGCAAGATGGAGGGGCCTCGCCCCGGCAAGTTCCTGCGGAAGGACTACTCGGAACGGTAAATGAGCAAAGGCAGGGTATCACCATGATGGTGGTACCCTGCCTTTGCTATTATAAGTTCAGTAGATTGAAAGTTATAACGGAAGCCTCCGGGCGTTCGAGGTTCTTACGAACCATCAGTCCTTCTTCTCTGCAGTGCGGGCAAAGAAGTTGGCAAGGACAGCACCGGAAATGTTATGCCACACAGAGAACACCGCACCGGGGATGGTTGCCAGCGGATACTGTGCAAAGTGGGCAGCGGCCAGAGAGGTGGCCAGACCGGAGTTCTGCATACCGACCTCGATGGAAATTGCACGGCACTTGGTGGAGTCCAGCTTCAGCAGCTTGCCCACGCCAAAGCCGGTGAGATAGCCCAGCAGGTTGTGCAGGATGACCACGGCCAGGATCAGCAGGCCGCTGGTCATGATCTTAGCGGAGTTTGCGGACACAACGGCGCAGATGATGAGCACGATAGCAGTGGTGGAGATCAGCGGCAGCACACGGACGGCATTCTGGGTGAAGGCGTGGAAGAAGTGATTGACCACAAAGCCCAGTGCGATGGGAACCAGCACCACCTTGACGATAGACAGGAACATATTCACGGGGTTCACCTCCACGCGCTGACCGGCATACAGCAGAGTGAGCAGCGGGGTGAGGAACGGAGCCAGCACGGTGGAAACAGCAGTCATGCCAACGGACAGTGCAACATCGCCCTTGGACAGATAGGTCATCACGTTAGAGGAGGTGCCGCCGGGGCAGGTGCCCACAAGGATGACACCGATGGCCAGCTCAGTGGGCAGATGGAACACCTGCGTCAGCGCCCATGCAAGGAAGGGCATCAGCGTGAACTGTGCGATGCAGCCGATGATCACGTCCTTCGGGCGGCTGAACACCACCTTGAAATCCTCCGGCTTCAGGGTAAGGCCCATGCCGAACATAACGATGCCCAGCAGGGTGTTGACCCATGCGGTCTTTACCACGCTGAATGTGCCGGGGAAGAACAGGGCCAGCGCTGCCACCACAATGACGATGCCAGCCATATACTTGCCTACAAAGTCGCTTACTTTTTCCAGTGTTTTCATGTTAAACTCTCCTTTTCCAGGTCCTGATTTTTGCGGATGCAAAGGCAATGAAACATCCGGAAAATGGCTTTCCCGCAAACAAAAACGCCTTTGTCCCTTACGGTTTGTAAGAGACAAAGGCGTAGATCCTCTGCGGTACCACTCTTATTGCCGGTGCAAAGCCCGGCCCCTCAGTGCGCATCCAACAATGCGCGGCCCGTGATAACGGGGGCCTGCCGTTCCCGCTTACTGGGGCGCAGATGCCGCCCATTCAGCCGGAAAGCTCGGAGAGGATCTTCCCACGGACACCCTGCACTGCCTTGCACCATCCGGCAGCTCTCTGCAGCATTCTTTCCGGGTACTCTTTCTCGTCATAGCCGAATATTTCACTGCCCCGGAGTATACTCCCCTGCAAGGGGAAAGTCAAGTGATACGGCCCGTCGGATTTTTCATCTGGTTTGCATCCGGAGTGAAAGCATTTCAGACAAGGGCAGTGCCGGGGTCTGCGGCAGACGATGCGGAGGCAAAGCAGAATGAGCCGCCTTATCCGCACAGCGAACAAATGATATACCAGAAAGTCCGATCTTACGACCAATTTTGCAACTTTTTCTGCTAAAAAGTGGTTAAGCTGCGGCAAAGATTTTTCTTTTATGCTTTCGGCTTTCTGTGAAACATTCTTTCATCTGTTGCTGCGTTAAGTTGATTTTTCTTAATTTTACACGATATTCCGTAAAATTGTTCGTTCCCGTTTTCCAGTTTGTCTTTTTACTGCACCACCGGTTTCACCGGACATGCAAAACACGCCGCCAAATTTTGAAATTTTGGCTGTTTATTTTGAAGCCAAGAGATGGTATATAAATTTTGTCAGAACATTTTGCGGGCAGCGAACCTGCATTCACGCAGCCGTTTCAAAGCGGCGTGACAATTTTGATAGAGAGGTGATTGGTGTGTTTTGGTATCATTGTGTTATGGAACGACTTTATCATCCCGCGTGTGGTGCGTATACATCCTTTGGCATCGCCGCGTATTCTACATCTCACGGACGACACCGAAAGCTGCGGTTCATCTCAGATGTCTCCGTTGCCCCAGTGCAGGTCCTTCGCCTGGCCGCGCGCTGTACCGCGTGCCAGCTCGATCCGTCTCAGCTGATGGATGTGGTGGAGGATCTGCTGGCGGAATAAGGCCGCTTTTTGCGGGAGGAGTTTTTTCTGTCACAATTCTATGGTATACTGGTAGAAAAAACGCCGGAGGATACCACCATGGCAGAAATGAACCAGGCCCAGCGGGAGGAAGAGCTGGCCCGCCGTGAGGCACTGCTTGCCCAGCGGGAGGCCCAGCTGGAAAAGGAGCAGGCAGAACTTGCCGCCGCCAAAGCCCAGAGCACTGAGAGAAAAAAGACTCTGCTGGACAACAACGACCCGAATTTCGTCAACCCCAAGGAAAAGCTCTACGATAAATTCCCCCTCACGGTCCACCAGATGGACATCATCATTGGGGTGCTGTTTGCCCTCATTCTTCTGTTTCTGGTGCTGGGCATGACGCACACCAGCTTTTTCGGGCTGTTCGGCGGCTGAACCCTGCCCGCCCCACCCGCGCAGGAACTAATAAACGCACGAAAGCCCCGGCCGGAGCCGGGGCTTTCTGTTTGCTGCAAACGCCTGTTACAGCAGGACGTATTTCAGGATGAACAGGACGGTCAGCACATACATCAGGGGGCTGATCTTCTTCTCCTTGGCCTTGCCGGTGATGACATTCAGCAGGGTCCAGGAGATGACACCGATGGCGATGCCCTCAGAGATGCTGTATGCGGTGGGCATTGCCAGGATGGTCAGGAATGCGGGGATGCCCTCAGCAGGATCATCGAACTCGATCTTCAGGGCAGAACCCATCATGTAGAAGCCAACGATGATCAGGGCCGGAGCGGTCGCAAAGCTGGGGATGGTCAGGAACAGGGGGCTGAACACCACGGCCAGCAGGAACAGCACACCGGTGGTCATGGAGGTCAGGCCGGTGCGGCCGCCCTCGGTCACGCCGGAAGCGCTCTCGACGAAGGTGGTGGTGGTGGAGGTGCCCAGCACGGCACCGGCGCAGGTGGCGATGGAGTCGGCCATCAGCGCGCCCTTGATGTTGGGCAGCTTGCCCTCCTCATCCAGCATGTCGGCCTTGGAAGCAACACCGATCAGGGTGCCCAGGGTGTCGAACAGGTCAACGAAGAGGAAGGAGAACATCACGGCGAAGAAGTTCAGGATGCCCACGCCGGAGAAATCGGTCTTGAACACCTGACCAAAGGTCTTGCCCAGAGCAGAGAAATCGAAGCTGATGAAGCTGGTAGGGATGACACTGTACATACCGGCATCGGGGTTGGGGATGTAGATGCCGGTCAGCTCGCAGAGGATGCCCAGCACCCAGGTGATGAGGATGCCGTACAGGATGCCGCCCTTGACCTTCTTGACCAGCAGGATGGCGGTGATGAGCACGCCCACCAGCGCGAGGATCGCACCCACGCCGATGCTGTGGAAGGTCTCGCCCTTGAAGTGCTGATAGGTAACAAGGGTGGAATCGCTGTTCACGATCAGCTTTGCGTTCTGCAGGCCGACGAATGCAACGAACAGGCCGATGCCAACGCTGACAGCGCTCTTCAGGGTCATGGGGATGGCGTTGAAGATGGCCTCACGCACATTGGTCAGGCTCAGCACAATGAAGATGACGCCCTCCACAAAAACGGCCATCAGAGCCAGCTGCCAGCTGTAACCCATGGTCAGGACGACCGTGTAGGAGAAGTAGGCGTTCAGGCCCATGCCGGGAGCCAGAGCGAACGGATAGTTGGCCAGCAGAGCCATCAGGGCAGTGCCAACGAACGATGCCAGCGAGGTGGCGATCAGGACCGCATTGGCATCCATGCCCGAAGCGGACAGGATGCTGGGGTTGACCGCAAGGATGTAGGCCATCGTCATAAAGGTGGTGACACCCGCCATGAGTTCGGTCTTGACATCGGTGTGGTTTTCTTTCAGGTGAAAGATCTTTTCTAACATGAAAGTTCCTCCTGTGTTATAGTAAAAACAAAAACCGCCGCATGGGAACCGGCGGAAAGAACAGCTCCCATTGTAGCAGAACTGTTCCCACCTGTCCATGGTCGAAACACAGAAAATTCACGAAAAGTTCAAACTTTCTTGTATAGGTATGACTTATCTGAGGGCTTTTTGGCGTTTTATGGAAATTTTTCTTTCCGGTTATGGAGTTTGTGCCGCTCCGTATATCCCCATAGTCTGTATTTGCGATAAAATCCACCTCCTATTCACAAGAAAGCGCCCCCGCTCACTGCGATCTTGCAGTGAACGGGGGCGCTGTGCTTTTTCATAGAAAAGAGCGGATTTTGCAAGAAAAAATCTCCGTAGGCCCGGGAGGCTTACACCTGATGCTCTGCGATCCACTGGCCCATCTGCTGGGCGATGGCCTTGATCGAGCCATCCTCAAAGGGAACCTTCAGCCCGGCGGTCTGCATCAGCTCCGTATAGCTGGCCAGACCGGCACGGCGCACCAGCTTGAGGTAGCGCTCCCAGGCATCCTTGTGGTCCTTGAGGCTCA
>ENA-ORSI01002091-ORSI01002091.1-human-gut-metagenome-genome-assembly--contig:-NODE-2091-length-15193-cov-3.402563_pt1 | contig 15193 bp, 6 predicted proteins | sample MGYA00242187_ERZ509154 | MGnify/ENA primary metagenome ERZ509154 (study PRJEB26280, sample SAMEA2338627) | human gut metagenome | biome: human gut; feature: human-associated habitat; material: faeces...
CCGCCGATGCAGCCGTTCGGGCAGGCCATGACCTCGATGAAGTCGAACTGCTCCTCGCCAGACTCGACCTTGGCGATGAGCTTGTCGGCATTCGCCAGACCGTTGGCCACCGCGATGCGGATGGTCAGGTCACCGGCCGTGACGGTGAAGGCCTTGATGCCCTCGAGCCCGCGCACGCCGCACTCGGCAATGGTCTGCAGGGTGTTGGGGCTGGCATCGTCGAGCACGCGGCGGATGACGGCCTCGGTCACGCCGCCGGTCACGCCGAAGATAACGCCGGCGCCGGTGTAGTCGCCAAGCGGGGCGTCGGGCTCCTCGTCCGGGAGGTTGGCAAAGTCGATGCCGGCCTCCTCGATCATGTCGCACAGCTCGCTCGTCGTGATGACGAGGTCGATGAGCCGCTCGCCGTCCTTTTCCAGCTCGGGGCGCGCGGCCTCGAACTTCTTGCCGGTGCAGGGCATGATGGCCACGGAGTAGACGTTCTCGCCCGCAAACTGCTTGCGGATAAGCGAGCCGAACATCGCCATCGGGCTGCCGCAGGTGCTCACCTGGGGCATGAGGTGCGGGTGGCGGTGCTCCACGTGCTGAATCCAGCCGGGGCAGCAGGAGGTAAACATCGGCAGCTTCGCGCCGGTCTTGACCTTCTCAAGAAACTCTGCCGACTCCTCCATGATCGTCAGGTCGGCCGTGAGGTTCGTGTCGTACACCACGTCGACGCCGAGGCGGCGCAGCGCGGCAACGAGCTTGCCGGTGCAGGGCTCATTGGCGGGCAGGCCGAAGCGCTCGGCCATGCCGACGCGCACGCTCGGCGCGTACTGCACGACGACCTTGCGGGTCTGATCCTGCAGCATCGACCAGAACTTTTCGGTCTCGTTGCGGATCGTGATCGCGCCGGTCGGGCACACGGACGCGCACTGGCCGCAGCCGACGCAGTCGGTGTCCTTGAGGGTCTTGCCGAAGTCGGCGGAGATGTGCGCCTTCTTGCCGCGGCCGCTGAAATCGACCGCGCCGATGTTTTGAATTTCAGCGCAGGTGCGCACGCACAGTCCGCACAGGATGCACTTGCTCGGGTCGCGCACGATGCTCGGCGAGGAGAGATCCATCGGCTCGGTGCAGTAGGTGTTGGGCTCGAAGCGGTGCGCGTCCACGTGGTAGCGGCGGGCGTACTCCTGCAGCTTGCAGCGGCCGCTCTGGTCGCAGGTCAGGCAGTCGGCCCGGTGGCTGCTCATCAGCAGCTGCAGCGTGGTGCGGCGGCTGTCGAGCACCTGCTTTGTATGGGTGCTCACGACCATGCCGTCGCGCGGCTGCATGGAGCAGGCAGCGTCCATCTTGCCGCGGTCGTTCTCGACGAGGCACAGGCGGCAGCCGCCGTAGATGGACAGGTTTTCACAGTAGCAAAGCGAGGGGATGTCGATGCCGTTGTTGCGGGCGACCTCCAGCACATTGCGCTCGGTCGTGAACGGGCAGGACACGCCGTCGATGATCATTTTCTTTTCAGCCATGGTTCACGCCTCCTTGATCGCACCGAACGGGCAGCCAGTCTTGCAGGTGCCGCACTTGATGCATTTGTCTGTGTCGATGTGGTGCGGCTTTTTCAGCTCGCCGGTGATCGCGCCGGCCGGGCAGTTGCGCGCGCACTTCGTGCAGCCCTTGCACACTGCCGGGTCGATGACATACGTCGTCAGGCTGCGGCAGCTGCCGGTGCGGCACTTCTTGTCGAAGATATGCTCGCGGTATTCGTCCTCGAAGTTGGCGAGCGTGGACAGCACGGGGTTCGGCGCTGTTTTGCCGAGACCGCACAGGGAGGAGTTCTGGATCATCTTGGCGAGGGAGCGCAGCTCCTCAATGTCGCCGGGGCGGCCGTTGCCCTTCGTGATCCGGGTGAGAATGTCGAGCATACGGGTCGTGCCCTCGCGGCACGGGGTGCACTTGCCGCACGACTCGTTGCAGATGAAGTTCATGAAAAACTGCGCGATGGACACCATGCACGTGTCCTCGTCCATGACGACGAGGCCGCCGGAGCCGATGATCGCGCCGGCCTTTTTCAGCGAGTCAAAGTCCATGGGCAGGTCCATGTGCGCCTCGGTCAGGCAGCCGCCGGACGGGCCGCCGATCTGCACGGCCTTGAACGCTTTGCCGTTTTTGATGCCGCCGCCGATGTCGTACACGACCTCGCGCATCGTCGTGCCCATGGGCACTTCGATCAGGCCGGTGTTGACGACGTTGCCCGTGAGGGCGAAGGCCTTCGTGCCGGAGCTGCCCTCCGTGCCGACAGATTTGAACCAGTCCGCGCCCTTTTTGATGATATCGGGCACGTTGGCAAACGTCTCGACGTTGTTCAGGCAGGTGGGCTTGCCGTACAGGCCCTTGTCGACGGAGCGCGGGGGCTTCGTGCGCGGCATGCCGCGGTTGCCCTCGATGGACGCGGTCATGGCCGAGCCCTCGCCGCAGACGAACGCGCCTGCGCCGCAGTTGATGTGCATGTGGAAGTTGAAGCCGCTGCCGAGGATGTTGTCGCCCAGCAGGCCGAGCTCCTTGGCCTGCTCGATGGCGACGGTCAGCCGGTGCACGGCCATGGGGTACTCGGCGCGGACATAGATGTAGCCCTCGGTGGAGCCGGTGGCCACGCCCGCGACGATCATGCCCTCGATGACCTTGTGCGGATCGCCCTCCATGCAGGAGCGGTCCATGAAGGCGCCGGGGTCGCCCTCGTCGGCGTTGCAGCAGACGTATTTGACGTCGTTTTTAGACGCTTTGGCAAACTTCCATTTGGTTCCCGTAGGGAAGCCGGCGCCGCCTCTGCCTCTCAAACCGGAGTCGGAGATGACTTTTATTACGTCGTCGGGCGTCATGGTGGTAAGAACCTTCGCCAACGCCTGATAGCCGTCGTGACCTATGTATTCGTCAATGTTTTCGGGGTCGATTACGCCGCAGTTGCGCAGCGCGACTCTGACCTGTTTCTGCATGAATTCCGTCTGGGAAAGGGACATAACTCTTTCGTGAGTGTCGCCCTCTACGTGCAGCAGTCTTGTAACTATTCTGCCCTTTATTATGTGTTCGGAAATGATTTCTTTGACGTCGTCTACGGTAACGTGGTTGTAGCAGGCGCCCTCGGGATATACGACCATAATGGGTCCGTTGGCGCAGAGACCGAAACAGCCCGTCATAACGACCTTGACTTCGTTTTCCAGACCTTGCGCTCTGAGCTCGGAGTTCAAGGCGTCTATTATGTCGTGCGACTTGTTGGAGGTGCAGCCGGTGCCTCCGCAGACCAAAATGTGACTTCTTATCATGTTTGTGATTCTCCCTTATTTCTCATCTACTGTAAATTCTTTTACAGGCTGATTGTTGACAATATGCTCGGCGACTATTCTCGACACCTTTTCGGGCGTGACCTTGACGTAAGTCACCTTTTCCTGTCCCGGTACGAACACTTCTACAATCGGTTCCAGCTTGCACATGCCTATGCAGCCCGTTTGGCTCACAACGACGTGCTTTAAATTGCGTTTGGAAACCTCTTCGAGAAACGCGCTCATAACCGGCTTGGCGCCGGCGGCTATACCGCAGGTAGCCATGCCCACCACCACGCGCGTGGAATTTTCCGTCGCGGCGTCTCTGTTGAGCGTCTGTTTTTGCATTCTCTCTCTGATTGCGTTGAGTTCTTGTAACGACTTCATAAGATTTCATTTCCTCCGTTGGTTGAATTTATGCCTTGTTTTATATAGTCCTCCAAAAACGCAGCCACCTCCGGAGCGGAGAGAGGCACGTCTTGGAGTATTTTTTTTGCCTGTTCCGTATCGAACACAAACTCTCTGTCGTCAACCCGATAGACAAGAATATATCTGACCGAGTCGTTTGCGTTCAACAACGTCGTCACGGTTCCCGCAAGGTCTCCGAGGGGCATACGGTCTATGTGGCTCGTTCTGAACCAAGCCGCAACCTCCGTCCCCTTTCCTTCGCGGCTTTCGATGCTGAAATCGCCGCCCGCTTCCAGCGCGCTCTGACGAAACAGAGGCAGCCCCAGCCCCACTCTGCGCGTGGTGCGCGTCGTGGTAAAAGGGTCAAGCACGCGACTGACAAACTCCTGACTCATGCCGCAGCCGTTGTCCTCGAGCGTAATCGAGAGGCGGTCAGCGGCCGACTCCTCCTCGACCGTCAGGGTGATGAGCGTCGCCCCGGCGGAGATGGAGTTTTGCGCCACGTCCATCACATTAAGCGCCAGTTCACGCATCGCCGTTCTTGTACTTTTCGAGGATTCCGTCGATATCCTCCGGAACCAGGCGGCCGTAAACCTCGTCGTTCACCATCATTGCCGGTGCAAGGCCGCAGCAGCCTATGCAGCGCGTTGCGTTAAGGGTAAACATTCCGTCCGCCGTGGTCTCCCCAACGCCTATGCCAAGCCGCTTTTCAAGCTCGTCCAGCACCTGCTGGCTGCCGCGCACGTAGCACGCCGTGCCAAGGCAAATGCCCATTGTGTACTTTCCGCGGGGTTTAAGCGTAAATTGGGAATAAAACGTGGCCACGCCGTAAATGGTGCTTACGGGTATGCCTGTTGCGGCGCTTATGTAATGCTGCACCTCTTCATCTACGCAGCCCAGTATTTCCTGCGCATGCTGCATGATTGGCAGCAGTCCGCCCTCCACGCCTTTCCATTGCGCAATTACGCCGTCCAGCTGCTCGAACTGTTCCTTTCGGTTGCCGTTGCCGACTGCCATGAACGATAGTCCTCCTTTTGATTTTTTACGTCAGAATTGTCAAAAAAGTCACACTATTTATATGGATTTTAGCACACGCCGATACAAAATAAAAGTGCAAAGTTTTGATTTGCAGCTTTTATTTTGGTTCATGCATATTCGTTCGGTTATGCCGGCATATCCGGTTTGATATTGCGTTTTATGGCCGCTTTTGGGACTTTTTGTGATTGGTCTGTTTCGGCCTGTTTTCCTTTATGAAATTTCGCTTTTCCGTTCCTGCATTTTTGCCTGCCTTTTCGGCGGGCCTGTGTATGTCTCTCGGCGGCAGGAGCGCATCCTTTGAAAAGCCTATCAGGTCCTCCCTGTGCGCCTTCCTCAGCGCCTTTCTGGCAAGCGGGGCATAGTTGGGCATAAAGTATTGCATAAGCGCGCGCTGCATGGCCTTTTCCTCCGCATCCCGCGCAACATACACGCGCTCTCCGCTGCGCGGGTCAATACCCGTATAGTACATGCAGGTGGAAAGCGTGCCGGGCGTTGGATAAAAATCCTGCACCTGCTCCGGCCGCTGCCCGCTCTTTTTAAGGTACAGCGCAAGCTCTATCGCCGCGTTAAGGTCGCTGCCGGGGTGGCTGCTCATAAAATACGGCACTATGAACTGCTCCTGCCCCGCCTTTTTGTTCAGCGCCGCGTAGCGCGCCGTGAAGGCGTCGTAAAGCTGATGCCGCGGCTTGCCCATAAGCTTCAATACCCTGTCGGACACATGCTCCGGCGCAACCTTCAGCCGCCCGCTTATATGATACTTTATCAGGGAATTGAGGAAAGCGTCGCTCTTGTCATACATAACGTAGTCATACCTTATGCCGGAGCGGACGAACACCTTCTTTACTCCCTTAACATGCCTAAGCTTTTCAAGCAGCTCCACATAGTCGCTGTGGTCGGCGCGCATCCGGCTGCATGGTTCGTAGCCTAAGCATTGCCTGTCCGCGCACACGCCGTATTTAAGCTGCTTTTTGCAGGCGGGGAAGCGGAAGTCCGCCGTCGGGCCGCCAACGTCGTGTATATAGCCCTTGAACTCCCTGTCGTGCGTCATAAGCTCCGCCTCCCTTATAAGCGAAGCATGGCTGCGCGCCTGCACAACGCGCCCCTGATGGAACGTGAGCGCGCAGAAGGAGCACCCGCCGAAGCACCCGCGGCACGACGCAAGCGAGAACTTGACCTCCTTTAGCGCGGGTATCTCCCCGCGGTAGCTTGGATGCGGCGCGCGGGTATAGGGAAGGTCATACACCGCGTCCAATTCTTCTTCGCTCAGCGGCATGCTCGGCGGATTAACAACAATATATGCGTTGCCGTGCGGCTGAACAAGGCGCTTGCCGCGTATCGCGTCCTGCTCGCGGTATTGCTTCATGAATGCGGAGGCGTACTTTTTCCTGTCCGCCGCCACGTCCTCATAGCTTTCTATCAATTCGTAGTCATAAACCCGCTCAAGCGAGCTTGTCATGTAGCAGCTTCCGGCGATGTATGTTATGTCCTTTATGTCAAGCCCGCCGCTCAATGCGTCAGCAACTTCAACAACGCTGCGCTCCCCCATGCCGTACAGCAAAAGGTCTGCGCCGCTGTCGCAAAGCACGCTGCGCCGCACCTTATCGTCCCAGTAATCGTAGTGCGCAAAGCGCCTAAGGCTTGCTTCTATCCCGCCTATTATGACCGGCACGTTCTTATAAGCCTCGCGGCAGCGGTTTGAATATACTATAACCGCCCTGTCAGGCCGCTTACCCGCAACGCCGCCTTCGGTATACGCGTCCTCGCTGCGGCGCTTTTTGGCGGAGGTATAGTGGTTGACCATGGAATCCATGTTGCCGGAGCTTATCAAAAACCCCAGCTTAGGCCGCCCCAGCGCGCGGAAGGCCTCCGCGTCGTGCCAATCGGGCTGGGATATAATGCCCACGGTGTAGCCGTGGCTTTCAAGCACGCGGCTTATTATAGCCGGGCCGAATGAGGGATGGTCGATATACGCATCGCCTATTATGTACACAAAATCAAGCTGCTCTATTCCGCGCGCCTTCATTTCGCGCCGTGACATGGGCAGCGGAGCCGTTTCGTTTCCGTTTTGCACAAATTCGTTTTTCATGGCAAAACCATACCACAAATGCTCACTCCCTGTAAAGCACGATCGTGTGTTCCTTTCCGTCGTCGGCAAGCCTTATGCCGTCCGCATAGCCCTGCCGTTCGCCTTTTTTAACCGTGATGCGGTATTTTGCGCCGCCCAAGCGATATTCTATTTCGTATTCGTCAAATTCCGTGCATGGTTCTATTTTCAGCGTGTCCCCGCTTTTCTTAAAGCCCAGCACGTCCTCCAGCACGCATTTGTATATCCATGCAGCAGCGCCCGTGTACCATGTCCAGCCCGCCCTGCCCTTCTGCCGCGCGGTTGTGTATACGTCCCCCGCAACGGCATACGGCTCGCCCATGTAGCTTAGCATTCCTTCCCGCGAGGCCGTGCGCTCAATGGGGTTCAATAGCTTCGTCAGCGTATGCGCATCATTTGCGCGGCCAAGCGCACACGCGGCCTTTATCATCCATGCCGCGGCGTGGGTATACTGCCCTCCGTTTTCCCTAACGCCCGGCACATATGCCGTAATGTAGCCTATGCTCTCATCGGCCCTGTCAAACGCGGGTGCAAGCAGCGCGGCCGTTGCGTGCCGCGTATCAACAAGCGCATCCATCGCGCTTGCAAACGCCGTTTCCGCGTTAGCCATGCCCGTTATGCCCGCCCATGCCTGGCATATAAGGTCTATGCGGCAGCATTCGTTTTCCGCGCCGCCAAGCGTTTGCCCGTCGGCAAAATACGCCCGCTTATACCATGCGCCGTCCCATGCGTTCGCCTGTACGGCCTTTTTCAGCCCTTCTGCGTGTTCCTTATATATTGCGGCGCGCTCACCCTCGCCCATATCCGCGCAAAGCGGCACAAAGCGCATAAGCACATCATATAAAAACATGCCGAGCCACACGCTCTCCCCGCCGCCCCTGCCAACGTTATCCATGCCGTCGTTCCAGTCCCCGCCGCCCATAAGCGGCAGCCCGTGCGCCCCGACGGCAAGGGATGAATCAATAGCCCTTATGCAGTGCGTAAACACGCTCTCCTTTTCCTCCGTCCGCTCCATGCGGCGGTATATGTCCCGCTCCGCTTCGCCAAGCTCCGGCCCCGAAACGTATGCCGCCCGCTCATGCCATATGGCCTTATCCCCGGTTATGCGCGCGTATTCCGCCGCAACGTAGGGCAAAAACAGCCTGTCGTCGCTTATATGCGTGCGCACGCCCGTGTCCCCCTCGTGCCACCAGTGCATAACGTCACCTTCTTTGAACTGATGCCCCGCGCATTCGATAATATGCCGCCGCGCGCGCTCAGGCTCCGCATACATCAGCGCAAGCATATCCTGAAGCTGGTCGCGGAAGCCCGTCGCCCCGCTGCATTGATAGTATCCTGTTTTCCCCAGCACTCTGGAGGCAAGCGTTTGATAGCAAAGCCGCCCGTTCATCAGCGTATCAAGCCGCGCGTCCGGCGTTTTTATTTTTATTACGCCAAGCTTATCCCGCCACGCGGCCTTTATACAATCAAGCTTATGCTCAATATCGCCTATGCTTTGGCTGCATATTGCCGCCATCGCTTCTTCATTCCCGCCGCCTAAGCATATGCAAAGCTTCCGCGCTTCGCCCTTAGGTATGCTTATATCTGCCCTCAGCGCGGCAAAGCCCTGCGCCGTGCCTATAATGCGCAGCGTTTCCTCCGCCATCCATGCGCCGTTCAGCAATGCTTCGCGCTCGTCCCCGTATTCGCAGTCCGCGCCAATGCAGGCCATGTACGCCTGCTCTCCGTTCATAAGCGAACGCGCAAGCATGCCCCGCTCCGTTCTTCGCGTATGTATGGCGTGGCGGTGCTCGCGCTCGCCCAATGTAAGCTCCGCGCCGAAGAACAGCCGCATCTCTGCCGCCGTATCGCCCGCGTTTTCAAGCGTTATCAGCGCATAGCGCACGGCGGCTGTATCGTCCGTAAACACGCATTCCGCCATGCGTATGCCGCCTTCTTCGCCCGTATACAGGCTGTATCCGAACCCGCAGCGCACCGTCCGCGCCGTGTGCGCAAGCGGCCCCGCTTCAATTTGGCATACCCTGCCGCTATGCTTATTCATTATCAGCATAAAGCTGCCCGTGGGGTCGCGCACGGGGTCGTTATACCATGGGGTCAGCTTGGCCTGAGAGCTGTTGCCGCACCAGGTATATCCCCCGCCGCGCTCCGTGACCATTGTGCCGAAGCGTTCGTTCGCCATTATGTTTGCCCACGGCAGCGGCGTTACCTGCCCCGGGGCAAGGGTGAAGCGGAAGCTTCCGTCCGCATCAAAGCCGTATTCAATATCGCCCGCCGTGCTATTCTCCGCCGCGTATTCCTTGGCTGCCGTTTCATATATGCGCGCTGTCTCCGGCGCAAACTGCCTGTTCAGGCTTGTTCGCGGCTCTATAACTATGAGTGAGAGCGCCTCTATCCGCTCCGCGTCCCCTTCGCCAAGCTCAAAGCCGTGTATAAGCCTTATGCCTTCCATATGCATGGCGTGCATAAGGCTTTCTATCCTGCTGCGCAAATCGTTTTGGTATTCCATAGGGTAGCCGCCTATCACGGCAAGCTGCGCCCTTACCCCGCGCAAAGAAGCATAGCGCATGAATTCAAGCAGCGTTTTAAGCTTCCTCAGCTCGCTTATGCTGCGCACGCGCATGGATATTATGGGTACGTTCGGGTCTATGCCGAATTTATACAGTATGTCCGCTCCCGCCTTTACCCCCGCCATACCGGCGTTCTTGTGCGGTATATGCATTATTGCCCGCGCGGCAATTCGCTCAAACAGCTCCGCCTTGCCCGCGCTTACGCGGCTCAGGTTCCTTTCGCGCTTCTCCGCAGCCCATGCGCGGTACTCAATGTCCCGCGTGCCGTCTATCGCGGCCTGCATGGCCTCCTTTGCGGCGTGCTCAGTGTCCTCAGCACCCATTACGAACGCAAGCCTTGCCGTTCCCTGCGGCGGTATGGTGCGCACAGCGCGGGCGCAGAGCATAGGCTCTATCGGTGCGCTCACATCCCCCTGCGTTACGCTGAGCTGCCCCATTGCGTCAATTATGCTCCTGCCGCGGCCCGGCATAATCAATGCATCCGTGGTATACACAGCGTCGCTTTTCAGCGTATCCGCATCTATAAGCGCGGCGTATGCCCAAAGCTTGGCCCCCTTCACGCTGCGCCTTGTAAACAGCACCCCTCCCGCGTGCAGCGCCGCGTCTATGCTAAGCCTTACGAACGCCGGATGCGCGGCGTATTCTTCCCTGTCCGCAAGCGCCATTTCCGTAAATGTGCCCACGTCCGCGCGCAGCTCGCCGTCCGTAGTATTGGTAAGGCTTATCAGCCTTATCTCCACATCCCGCGCGGGGTCAACGTATGTTTCTGCCCTTACCTTAACGCCGTGCAGCTCCTTTTCATGCACCACGCGGAAATCGTCCAGCGTGCAGCGGCATGTCCCTTGCCCGTTTGCCGGCGCGTCTGTCAGGGTAAAGGCCGCATTCCCCGCGTTCACGGCTATGAACACCCCGTCCGTGCAGCGTATGCCGTCGGGCGTATATTTTGTTATGTCCCTGCCGCGGCGTGCGCTGTACCCCGTGCCGTTATCGCACACAAATACGGTGTAGCTTCCGTTTGAAAGAAGCTTTGCTTCGCTCACCCTGTATTGCCCGTGCGATACCCTTGGCGGCCTTGCGGCGCAGGGCTTGATTTCCCGCTCCCTTCGCGGGAGATACCGGCGGATGGCCACGGCGTGGCTGCTGCGCCTTTCTTCAAGCAATGTGTTGGCCGCGCGTGCGTATGCATTGGCTAAAAACAGTCTGCTTATGCAGTTATCCTTCAGCGCGTTCGCCGCCGCGCAAAGCGCCATTCCCTGATGGTGCGCCATGTAGCTTTCAACGGTTTTCATATCGCAGTTATCCGGAAGCCTGCGCGCGGTAAAATCCACCGCCTCGTAAAACCCGTACTTGCCCCGCGCGCCTATGGCCTCAAGCCGCCTTAAATTGGCCGCAGCCTCGTTCGGGTCGGTCATCAGCGCAAGCATGCTTGCATACGGCGCCGCAACGCTTTCCTCTTCCCTGTACGGGCAAAGGGCAAGCCGCCTTTCGCCGAAGGCGCGATATTGATAAAGCATGTTCGCATCGAATGCATAGTAGCCCGATTCGCTCACGCCCCACGGCATGCCCCGCCGCGCGCAAAGCTGTTGCACATAAACGGCGTTCTCGGCGCTTTCCCCCGCCGCGCTCATATATACGCTGCCCGTGAATATTATCGGCATAAGGTATTCAAACATTGTGCCGCTCCAGGATAGATGCACCCTTCGCGTGCGCACGGAGGTGAGCAGGCGCGAAAGCGAATAATAATACCGCGCGTCTATTTTGTTCAGCGCGGCGGCGACAAAATAAGTCAGCCGCGCTTCGGATGCAAAAAGATCGTAACGGCTTTTTGAAAGCCTGCCCTCTTCCGCGTCAAAGCCGATGGAAAGCAGCTTCCTTTCCCCGTCCGCAAGCAAGCCGAAATCAATATCCGTATACAGCGCGCCAAACCGCGCCGCAGTCTCCTTATGCCCGAGCGAACTAAGCTTCACCTCCGCGCACATCAGCGCCGCGGCAAGATTGCCGCTGTCCACCGTTGAAACGTATTTCGGGTGCAGCGGCCGCATGGTTTCGATGGAGTACCAGTTATAAAGATGCCCGTGCCATTTTTCAAGCCCCTCAATGGCGCGGCACATGCCCGAAAGCATTTCATAAAGCCTGTTTTCGTCAATAAAGCCAAGCTCCTGCGCCGCTATTGCGGACGTTATCGCCATGCCTATATTCGTGGGCGAGGTGTTGTTCACGGCCCTGCCGAGCGGCCTGTGCTGAAAATTATCCGGCGGCAGGAAGCCGTTTTTCTCTGCGCAGAACGCTTCAAAAAAGCCCCATGTGTCCCGCGCGGCGGCTAATATATACTGCCGGTTTTCCGCACTCAGCTCCTTATGCGTAAGCGGCGCGTCAAGATACATTATAAGCACCCCGGCGGATGCAAACAGCGCAAGCAGCAGCATGCACGCAAGCCGCGCCCCAATGAACGCCCCCGCAAGGAACAGCGCCGCAAAAGCCGCGCACGGCCACATAGCGGCATAATATTTGCCAAGCTCGCCCATGTTGCCGCCGCCCTGCGCCGCGGTTTGCCATTGCAGCATGTTTTTATGCGAAGCATACACGCGCCACAGCGTGCGCACTATCGCGTCCGCCGTCCGCGCGGCTGCATAGGGCAGCGTGGATAGCTGCATAAGGCCGTTCAGCAGCGCGGGCTTTGCCTCCTCAATAGCCCCTCGCACGTCCAGCTCATCAATCCGCGCGGTAACAAAGCGCCTTATAAGGCCGATAAGCTCCCATACCGCCCCGCGGCACAGCGCAATAAGCGCCAGCGCCGCATACAGCCCGCCGTTGGTATACGGCATAAGCATAAAGCATACAAGCGCCGCTATCGGCACAAGGCTATTTAGCATATTCCCCAAAAGCTTCGCCCTGCCGAGCGCGCCTATCGGGTTACAGTAAGCCGCGCCGGAAGCATCCCGCGTTTTGCGCATGGCAAAGGGCAAAAGCTGCCAATCCCCGCGTATCCAGCGGTGCTGCCGCTTCCACCACGGCAAAAATGCCGCCGGTTCCTCATCAAAAAGGGTAATATCGTGCGCAAAGCCCGCGCGCAGATAGCAGCCCTCTATCAAATCATGGCTCAGTATTGCGTTATCGGGTAGCTTACCGAACAGCGCGGAATAAAAGCAGCTTATATTGAATATCCCCTTCCCGCCGAAAAGGCCGGTTCCGTACACATCCTGATAATATTCGCCAGCAAGCGAAGAATATATGTCCACCCCTGCCGAGCGGGATATTAATGCGGCGAATCTGCTCCTTGCCGCGCCGCTGAGCGTTTGCCGCATGCGCGGCACTATCACGCCGTAGCCCGCGCGCACTATGCCCGCGCCGTCCTGCTCGGGGGCGTTGAGCGGATGCTCCATCGCGCCCACAAGCCTTTTAAGCTCGCCCTTTGGCAGCACGGTGTCCGCGTCAAGCGTAAGGCAGTATTTTATGTTTGCCGGAAGCGGAGCCGTTATCAGCGCGAACGGCTCGTCGTCCCCATTTATTATCAATGAACACAGTTCTATTATCGCGCCGCGCTTGCGCTCATGCCCCATATATTTTCCGCTTGCGGCGGAGTATGTGCGCCTTCTGTGCAGAAAATAGAATATGGTTTCGCCATCCTTGGCGTATCGCGCGTTCAACTCCGCCGTTTGCTTTTTGGCAAGGGCTATAATGCCGTCCTCGCCGTCCATATGCTCCGCATCGCTGTCCTTAAAATCGCCAAGCACGGCAAAGCAGCAGTTTTTATACGGGTTGGCAAGGTAATGCGTTTCAAGCCGCCTAAGCGCCGCAGTCACGTCCCCTTCGCCCGTTATAAGCACCGGCACGCTCACTATCGTTGCGGCATGATCGCTTATGCCTTCTTCAAGCGAAAGCCTTGGTATGCGCCGCGGAGGGCATAGCTTCAGCGCGAAGCGAACCATTATTTCCCGTGCAATACACCACGCCGGTATTATGCCGACCATCGCCGCTACCCACCCCGCCATACCGCAGAGTGCGATAAGTGCAAGCGTTATAACCCCCTCGCCGCAAAGGGCGAGCGCAAGGCGTGTACCCTCATCCGCATAGTCAAAGCGCCTGTCCGGCCTTAACGCGGAGCAAAGGCGGCTTATGCCCTCCTGCTCAATAAGATAATAGCCTATGTGCGCCGCCTTGCCCGTGCCTTCGCCCGCAAGCCTTGCCGCCATGCGCGCGGCAACCGTTTCCCCCGCGCCGCACCGCGCCGCGATGCGCTCAAGCTGCTGCGCATAGTATCCGCGGGACGCTTCATCCATTGCGCGGTATGTTGTATCCTGCCTCAATATGCTTTCCGGTTCGCTGTATCTTCCAAAGAACGCGCCGCGGTCTATCCCCTGCAAATATTTCAGCGACGCTATGGCGTTCCCTATGCGCCGCGCACAGGCTAAAGCAACGTTCCTGTCCCGCGAAAGGAGCCTGTCCGCCGCGCTGCCGCTGAGAGAGAGCCGCTCCTCTATCCGTTCGCACAGCGCATATTCGTCCCGCTCCCGAAGTATTGTCATCAGCCGCTCCGCCGCCGCAGGGTTCTGCTCAAGCTCCAGCTTTGCTGTTATCGCGTCCCTGCGCCGGCTTCCCTTCGGCATTGCGCATAGTTTTTCCGCAGCAGCCTCCGCCGCGGCATACTGCTCGGCGCGTATGCATATGCTGTCCGCATCCAGCCGTAGCTGCCGCACAAGCGCCAAATTAAGCATGCCTATAAGCGCGCGCACCTCCCGCATTTTAAGCGGCCTTACGGCCTGATACGCGGCAAGGTAGCCTTCCATCGTTTCGCCCGTTATGCGCCCGCCGCACTTGCTTACCATCTCAACCGCAATTGAATACAGCCGCGGGCAGCCTATCCTGTCGCCCTCCGCTTCAAGCGGCAGCGCGCCAAGCTCCCGCGCGTAGTTCTCCGCTTCGCCTGCGGCTTTTTCTATTATGTAAAACGAATCCGCAAATTCGTCCGCGCCCACGGGCAGCTCCGTGCCGCCGCCGTTAGCAGCCTCCAGCGCGGCGTTGGCGTCCTCAATGGCACGCCTGTCGTCCTTGGCGGCGCGTGCGTTCGCCCTGTAAAACGCGCTTTTTCCTTCCCGCACAGCGCGCGAGGCCGTTTCCCGCGCAAGCGCATTCAGCTTTTCTATTGATAGCTCGGCGTCCCTCAAGCCGCCGTATAAATCGTATTTCCGCATTATAAAAAGACCCTCCCGCAAAAGGCATATTGCCTATTATCTGCAAAAAGGGTCCAAATTATATGCGCTTGTTATGCATTCAGCCTTCGGTATGCTCCGTCGCCTGTTCAGATGCTGATTCTTCCGCATCCGCCTTGCCATCCATCTCAGCATCGGCAGTATCTTCGCTCTCAGCCTCCGCCGCTTCATTGGATTCCGGTTCGGCCTTTGCTTCGCCCTCAGTCTCCGCCGCCTCGGCGCTTTCGGCTTCGGGTTCAGCCGTTTCCGCTTCCGCTGCCGCGGGTTCGCTCTCAGGCTCGGCCGCTTCCGCTTCGGGCGCGGCTGTCTGCTCCTGCCCAGGTGCGGCTTGGGCGTTTGCCGTGCTTTCCGCCTGTTCGCGCTTTTGTTCCGCCGTGCTTTCGCGGAAGCGCTCAAGCTCCTCAAGCAGCATCTTGTTGCGCAGCCTTGCCACGTCCAGCTCCTGCTTTATTCGGTCAAATTCGCGTATCACCTCGTCAAGAAAGCTGTCCACTTCCCCCGCATCGTAGCCCAAGAAGGCGCGCGTGAAGGTTTTGTTTATGATTACGTCTCTGTTCATAAGCGGCTGTTCCTCTG
>ENA-ORSI01002094-ORSI01002094.1-human-gut-metagenome-genome-assembly--contig:-NODE-2094-length-15176-cov-10.656901_pt1 | contig 15176 bp, 18 predicted proteins | sample MGYA00242187_ERZ509154 | MGnify/ENA primary metagenome ERZ509154 (study PRJEB26280, sample SAMEA2338627) | human gut metagenome | biome: human gut; feature: human-associated habitat; material: faeces...
GTACTCCACATAGTTAAAACTTTTATATACACCCTCATAAAAGATGTAACTACTGCCTAGGCAACTAATAAATATGAAGAACCTATGAACACACCAACCACAAAACACGACACAAAAAGTCGTGTAAAAATAAACCCATGCACAACGTACTTTGACAACCGAATAACTTGCTTTTTGTTGGTTGATCACTACAAGTGCCCGACATTTAGCCAACAAACAGAAGGAGAATCAATGAGATACAACATCAAGTTCACCTACGAATACGAGTTAGATTCTGCCGGTTTTCACGTCAACAGAATCGAGACTCGAACGTACGAGAAACTTAACGAAGTTCAGTTCAAGGACACGCTGATGCTGCTTCTCAAAGAGACAACCTCAGTTCTCGAAATCGAGGTCCAGTCAATATGAACACCTACAAAGTGATTCAAACCTCACTCGTGAGCAAGACAAATGATGTCACTTTCGGTTTGGTACATGACGTTAGCCAGACAACCAGAGAACAGGTATTCCCCGACTTCAAGGGAGCAAGCGAGTTCTTCTTCCTCTGTATGAAGCAGGTTAAGGACAACGTACTGCCCGGGTATACGATGCAACTAACCGTCTGTCTGTACGAATATCGTGACTCAGGTAGCGTTGAGATAGACCAGTTCGTGTATAACGGAAACAGAGAGGGGGTGAGTCCAGATGGAGATTCAGATTGATTGCACCTTCTATCTGGTGACGTTCGCGCTCGTGGTCCTCGACTTCGTTACGGGAACCGCAGCGGCGTTCTGTACCAACAGCTACAACAGCTCGAAGATGCGAGAGGGCTTGATGCACAAGTTCTCGTACCTTCTCGTAATCGTGTTCGCGCAGCTTGCCGACTGGTTGCTCGTTCATGTCGGAATCGAGCAGGAACTCGGAGACTGGATTGTGACGCTCGTGCTCGTGTGGGTGTGCTTCACCGAGGTCTTCTCGTTCATCGAGAACGTGGTCCGCATTAATCCCGAGCTTGCCAAGGCATCGTTCTTCCGCTACTTCACTTCTAACGAGTCAATCAAGAACTTCTTGGACGGTGAGTGATGCTGGACGCAACTGACGTGATAATCGTGATTCTCGTACTGGTATCCATGCTCGGCATCGCGCAGTGGTATCACTACAAGAACAAGTGCGACCAAATGGAACGGCAGCTCAGAAGAATCAGAAGGGAGCGCATGCGCAATGCTTAATGGCGTTGACATCTCGCACTATCAGCGGGGGCTAGACCTAGCGGCACTCAATCATGACTTCGCAATCATGAAGGCAACCGAGGGCACGTCTATGGTTGACGAGTGCTGCGACAAGTGGGTGCAGGTCGAACGGTCCAACGGCAAGCTGTGGGGCTTCTACCACGTACTGACCACCGCTACGGGAATCGCCCAAGGTGAGTTCATGCTCGACATGTGCGAGAACTACTTCGGCGAGGGAATCCCAATCATCGACGTGGAGGGAACCGGCAGCTACTACCCGAACGACCCCGGACGCGTCTACGACATGGCGAACTACCTCATCGGCAAGACCGGGGTCAATCCCATCATCTACATGAATCGAAACTGCATGCAGACGGCTGACTGGTCTCGCGTGGCGGACCTTGGCTGCGACCTCTGGATTGCCAGATATCCGTACAGCAAGGTGAACGGCTACACCTTTGACACCGGGAATATCGGGGATGTCAAATATTGGCCCTATTACGCCATGTGGCAGTACACCTCCAACGGCTGGCTCGCTTCGAACAACCTGAATATCGGAATCGACCTCGACGTGTTCTTTGGCACCGAGGACGCATGGCGTGCGTACGCCGCTGGAAGCTCCATTCCTGAGACCGACACGAGCGAGATGCTTTCTGCCGTTGACTCGGCGCTCAAATCTCTGAGCGACGCCACAGAGAAGGTGCAGCAAATCAAGGATGCAATCGATTAGAGGGGAGGAACGAGACATGGGGAGAATCAGGCGCAAAATCACCTACACCATTGCGAGCTACGCCTACCTCGACGATGACGGCGATCCCATCAAGTCGGCCGAGCCAATCGTAGGTCGCGTGCGCAGCCAGAGGACGGCCGAGCGCATCATCGAGCGCAAGGTCGGCAGGCCCGTAATCATCACCAACGTCAGCACCGTCACCGAGGTTCGAGAGATGACCGCTGAGGACTTCATCACCCACTCGCAGCTCGTTGACACGTTCGAGGACTAGAAAGCAATCCATATAAGAAGGGAAACCAACATGTCCGAGGAAATCTACAAGGTCGATTCCAGCAACGCCGAGCTTGTCTCCGCCGCCGCACTTGAGAACGTCGGCATCCCCGGCTTCTTCATCACGCTCGACACCGAGACCATGGACGGCAAGATTGCCTACACCAACGCCTGCAACGACGCCGAGTCCCTTGCGGACCACGAGGGCGAGGTCATTCACATGACCGACGCCTTCATCGTCCCCGGCTATCGCCGGGACCGCAACGGCGGTCCGGCCCGCCCCTGCGCCAACACCTACGTGATTGACGAGAACGGCGTGGCCTACTTCTCGCAGAGTGACGGCATCGCCCGCTCGCTCTCCCAGATTCACGGCATCTGCCCCGACCTCGACGGCGGCAACGGTTATCTGCCCATCGCCGTCAAGTCGAAGAAGCTCACCAACGGCAACACCATCAAGTCAATCGTAATCATCAAGGAGTAAAATCCCAACCTTAACGGCTATAACCAGCATGCGGGGTCGCGCAAGCGGCCCCGCTCTTTCGTAGTCGGAGGTGACGCGCATGCCACGCGCACGCAAGGCGTCCGATGACGCCTACAACACTCGAAGAAGGGCAAAGCGACTGATTGCCCGCATGAACCGGCAGGGAAACCTCACGAAGAGCGACCAAGCGTACATGGCCCGCCTACAGGAGCTTGTCAACAACTCGTACGCGAGGGGCCGCTCGGGCGAGACGGCAGCCGAGGCCGCGTCACGCGCGGAGTCCGCAATCAGGACGCTCGGCGGGGTTCTTCCGCGCGGCAGGCAAAGCACGCGCGCGTCACGCGAGCAGGCGCGCCGAGACGCCGTTCTCAGGCGCGAGATAAACATGGGGTCGGCGAACCTCCCCACCACGAGGTTCGGGCGAGCCGGTCGCACCATGGCGTCGATATTCTTCCGCGCGACGCAGCGCATGTGGGAGAACGACTCCGGGGACCGATACGAGGCCGTCCTGAACTGGTTCAGGCAGTACGGCGAGACCGTGGGATACACGGGAGACGTAAACCTAGAGGGCGTGTTCGACTTCGTGATATCGAACAACTCAGAGGCGCTGGTGCAGTTCTGGAACGACCTCAGAAACCGGGGAGGCGAGGAGGGCGGCCCCGTGCGCTCGACGCAGGACCCGTCGTTCTTTGACGAGCCGGAGGAGCTGGTGCCCTATGACGTTAACGCGATAGCCATGGTTGAGGTCATGCGCTAATGGCCCGCAGGAGACGCGGGCCAGAGTATCGCGTCGCGGCATCGTTCGACACGGAGACCTCGAACGTGATGATTGACGGTGAGTGGCACGCGTTTCCCGTCCTCTATCAGTTCGGCGACCTTCGAGACGTTGACATAGGCTCGTACGAGCTTGGGATGGAGACGCCGAGATTCTTCCGAACAGAGAAGAGGGCGCTTGCCTTCATAGAGACGCTTGTGGGCTGGGGCATGGACGAGGGCTGCATACCCGTGGTGTGCGGCTACAACCTCATGTTCGACCTACAGTCGCTCATATACGAGCTGCGGCAGGAGTACGAGATGGAGGTCTGCGCGCAGTCGGCAACGCACGTCTACACGCTCGACCTCATGTTGGAGGGGCGAAAGGTGCTCCGCTTCTGGGACACCTTCTATCTGGAGATGGGAGGTCTCGCCGCGATGGGCGAGACCTGCGGCCTGCCAAAGCTCGCCGGGGACTGGGACTATGACCTCGTGAGGACGCCAGACACGCCCCTCACCGACGAGGAGCTGGGATACGCCCTGCGCGACGTGCAGGTGATACCCGCATACCTTCGATACGTGCTCGACGCGAACGCATGGGCCAAGCCCGACATGCTCGGAAACAAGATACTCACCAAGACCTCGATAGTGCGCCAGATGGGGCAGCGCGAGATTGCCAAGATAAAGTTCGAGAAGGCGAACGGAAAGAGGCTCACCGTGGGCTGGGCCTTCATGAAGACCTGCAAGCAGGAGCTACCCGCCAACTGGGAGGCCTACGGCATACGGCGCGCCTGCTTTCGAGGCGGCCTCACGTTCACCGCAGGAAAGCTCGCCATGAGGCCTCACCCGAACGTGTGGTCCTTTGACGTTACCTCGATGCACCACGCGTTCATCAACGGGAGGAAGACGCCGGTTCGCTTTCGTGAGTTCGCCCCTCAGATTCTCGACGGGATATTGGGCAACATAAGAAAATTAACAATAGAGAAGGTGCTCGAAAGCTATGACCGCCCGTTCGACTACGCGTTCGACGCGTGCGTTCACATCGAGGGAATCAGGCTCAGGCGGGGCACGCCCTTCGAGCGATGGGGCATCGCATGTCTCGCCGAGTCAAAGTTCAGGCGCAGCGCCAACGGGTTCGCCACCATGAACCAGCGGGGGATTCGGGCCGAGGAGTATCTGAAAGCAAACGGCTTCTGCGACATTGCCGACAACGCGACGTTCGCGTTCTCGAAGCTGGTCTCGGCTGACGCCGTGAACGTGTTCCTCAACGAACACGAGTGGTGGTGCGTCTGTCAGGTCTACGAGTTCGACTCATACGAGGCGCTGTTCGGCGAGGCGACCATGAACTTCCGCACTCCGCCCGACTACATAACGCTTCAAAGCAACATCCTGTTCGCGCGAAAGAACGACGCCAAGGTGATAAACAACTCATACGAGGAGGGCGTGCCCTATGACCGCGATATTCCTGCCTCCATACCGTCTGGAATAGCAGACGAGCTGCGCGCAGGCACTATGTCCGCCAAGTTCTTCGAGTCATGGTATTCGAGCACCGTCAAGGGCAGCTTCAACTCGATATACGGCACTCAGGCGCAGGACATCTATAAGCCAGACATGGTGGTTGACCCTGACGCCGAGATTGACACCGACGATTCCACCATCGTGCGCCCCGAGAACTGGGAGGAGCACCAGCCGGGGCAGTGCAAGGTGCTCTACACCTACGGCTCGCGCATCGTGGCAGGGTCGCGCATGCATCTCGTGATAGCAATGGAGCTGATAGCGAGGGACGTGCCGGACGCTCGCGTTCTCGGCGGTGACACCGACTCGTTGAAGATATCGACCAAGACCTCGACCGACGAAGACCTGCTCCGCGCGCTCGAACCGCTCCACGTGGCCGTTCGCTCGGCCATAGACCGGACGCAGGAGCGCGTTAGAAGGCTCTACCCCGACCTCGCGTCAGACCTCGCTCACATCGGCGAGTTCGACTGCGAGGGGCTGAGCGAGCTCCACGTGGAGCTATGGAACAAGTGCCGAGTATATCAGAAGCACGGGATATATCATGTGACCTGCGCTGGCCTGTCGCGCCCGCGCGGCGCGTACACGATAGAGGACTTCCTGAACGACTACGCAGGTGATGACTTCTCGCGCGTGCTCGACGCGATGGGCTACAACGTCTATATACCGCACGAGATATGTCACAGCCTACAGCGCACTAGCCCGCGGCCCTCAGACGTGGTGGACGATGAAATAACCGATTATCTCGGAGAGACGCATCACGTCCACGCCCACGAGGCCGTGTGCCTCTACCCGCAGGGGCGCTGGATCGGGGAGTCCTCCGCAGGCGTCAACTCGGAGAACCTGAGATACATGAGACGGAGCGGAACGCAGCCGGACACCTGCGCCCGCAGGCTGTCGCTCGACGGCTCGCCGCACGTGGAGAGGATTGGAGGTGACTTTTGATGGCAGACTTCACGACGCACTACGACTGGCCCCGCACGCGCACCTACGACGCGGACACGACCATGGTCATAAGCTCGCGCGGGCCGGGAAAGACCTATGGCCTCCGCTACACCTTCGTATCGGACTACCTGAAACGCGGAATCCGCTTTGCAGAGGTGACGAGGCGCGCGAACGAGCTTACCGACCTCTCGTTCGGATACTTCGACAAGATGTCGGAGAACGACGAGTTCCCCAACCACGTGTTCAAGTCAACGAGCACCAAGGCGTTCATAGCGGAGCGGCCCGCCGAGGGCGAGAAGCCCGAGTGGCAGCTCATAGGCTACTTCGTGTCGCTCTCGCAGATGCAGCTGTGCAAGAAGCGCACGTTCGTCAACGTGCGCAACATCCTCATGGACGAGGCAGTTCTCGACGCGCGCGACCGGAATCATGACTATATGAACAACGAGTGGGGGCTGCTCACGCAGATGGTTGACTCGCTCACGCGCGAGCACGCGGGGGACGCTGACAAGCTCGGAAAGCCTCACGTGTACCTGCTCGGCAACAAGTGCGACCTGCTCAACCCCTACTTCGCCATATGCGGCCTCACCGACGAGCCACCATATGGGTACACGTGGTACCGCAACAAGACGTTCCTGATTCACAACGTCGAACCCGGAGAGTACGAGGACCGGAAGATGGCCGAGACCGTGACCGGGCGCATGGCGGTCGGAACCGACGAGGAGCAGGTGCTCAGGGGCGAGGGATTCACCGGCAGCAACCCGGACTTCGTGCATCGCAAGCCGAGGACCGCCAAGTACCAGTTCGGCATCGTGTTCCACGGGGACCGGTTCGGCGTCTGGTATGACGAGCGGCAGGCGTACTTCTACGTTGACTCGAAGATACCGAACAACGCCGCAAATGTGTACGCCCTCACGACGGAGGACAACAGAATCAACTACATCATGGCGAAGTCCTCCGAGAAGTTCCTGCGGAGCTTCTGCGAGTTCTACGGAATGGGGATGATTCGGTTCTCGACCATCGTTCTGAGAAACAAGTTCAATCGCGTGATGCGCCTCTTCGGCTACCGCTAGTGCTACACTGTAGGCAAGCCCGAAGTACCAAGGCGCCTTGCCTCCGAGTGAGTAGACGTAGGAATACCCGGGATGCCACACGGGGAACCGTGCCCGGGCGTCGGCGAGTGATTAGGCCACCGCTTTCAACCCGGAGACAACACCACGCGTCTTGCGAACCGGGCCTTTTCTCTATGGATTGGAGACAGCAATGCCACTTCCCAAGACAACCCCGCCCACGGATGAAGTCACGTCGGCGAGCGTGGCCCCAACCAAGGATGACACGGCACCGGTCAAGGATGACACGGTCCAAGTCAAGGATGACACGACCCCGGCCAAGGATGACACCCCGCCAGTAGACTACAGGCAGGTAATCAGCGACCTCATTACATCGATGCGCGAGGTTCAGGAAAGCGTGCGCGCCGACCGCGAGCGCATCGAGGAGCTACAGCTGGCGAACGGGCTTGTGATTCGGCAGGGCGCGCCCGACAACGAGCCTACGACGAACCCGCCCGATGACTCGTACATCGACCCCGCGCAGTTCGACCCGAGCAACATGGACTTCAAGATTTGATATAATTGCATGAACCGCAACCCGTAAGAAGGGAGCCGAAATGGCCGTAAACAACAGCACCATCCTGACGAGCGCGTGGCTCAACGGCAGCAACGACTACCAGCAGCGCGTGCCCGACCCCACGCAGGCGAGCGTGGCCGAGCAGATTGAGTTCCTGACCACGCCCATGAACCGCAAGTATTTCAACGAGTTCATGGACAACTTCGTCAACCGCTTCTGTGACGCCTACGTGCGCTCCGACGCGTGGGAGAACCCGCTGCGCAGCTTCGTCAAGGAGTACAAGTACGGTACCACCATTCAGGAGACCTACTTCAAGTGGATAAAGGCACACTCGTTCCAGGATGACGCCGAGACGCTTCTCAAGCTCCACCGACCCGAGGCCGAGACCGCCTACCACACCGTCAACTACGAGGTCACCTATCCCATCTCCACGAACGACTACGAGCTGATGGACGCCGTGACCGACGAGTACGGCCTGAACCGCATCATCTCCGGCATCATGCAGGTGCCCATCAACTCCGACCAGTACGACGCCTATAAGACCATGGTGCAGCTCATCGCCGAGTACGAGGGCCGCTGGGGCTTCTACAAGCACGGCCTCTCCGCCGCGCCGACCGACGAGGCCACGGGCAAGGAGTTCCTGACCGCCGTACGCACCTACGCCGGAACGCTCGCCTTCCCCTCCACGCTCTACAACGCCCAGAGCGTCACCGACATCCCCGTGTTCGCCAAGCCGAACGAGCTGGTTCTCTTCGTCACGCCCGCCACTCAGGCCGCGCTCGACGTGAACACCCTCGCTAGCGTGTTCAACGTGGACCTCGCCGAAATCAAGTACCGCACCATCCTCATTGACGAGTTCCCCGTGGCCAACGCCGTGGCCCTGCTCACCACCGAGGCCTTCTTCCAGTGCGCCAACAAGCTCTACGGCACCTTCTCCTTCTTCAACCCGCAGACGCTCAGCACCAACTACTACCTCCAGCACCGCGCAATCATGAGCGTGTCCCCGTTCGTCCCCGCCGTGCTGTTCACCACCGACGAGGGCACCGAGCCTACCGTGGTGAAGCAGTCCGTCTCCGGCGTCACCATTACCGCCAACCCGACGAGCGCCAAGCCGGGTGACGAGGTGCCGCTCACCGTGAGCCTCACCGGCACCATCGCGCCTGAGACCGAGGGCATCGAGGTCAGGCCCGACGCCTGCGTGTTCGAGGTGACCGCCTCCTCCGCCGCGGCCTCCGGCACCCCGATTCAGCTCAACGCCCGCACCTACGTCGATGATGACTTCGTGCTCCACATCCAGAAGACCGGCCTCACCAAGGGCAACGTGCTCACCATCAAGGGCACCGCGACCTACCAGAACCCGTCCGGCGAGACCACGCCCTACACCAACACCGCCACCGTCACCATCTCCTAGGGTGGCGCACAGCGGAGCTAACCGGGGACTGGCGCGCGAGCGCCGGTCCCCTCTCTCTAAGGAGGTGACACATGGACTTCCCCCACATGGGAGACGCGAGTTTCCCCGACCTCTCGAACATCGACGTGTTCCGCTACCAGAACGAGGTGGACTACGACCGCTTCGGCGCGAGCGGCACCATCAAGGTCTGCAACGTGCCGTGGGACGAGTCCCACAACAACGTGGCGTTCGAGGGCGTGGAGGCGCGCGACGCGTACCTCGACGGCCTCTCAGGCCCCGTGGGAGAGTTGCCCACCGCGTTCCTCGCACAGCCCAAGGCCACCGTGCAGGTTCCCCTGCCCGGAAGCACGTGCCTTCGCTACAACTACTGCGTGATAGACGTTCCGCCGGTGCCGTCCGAGGACGCGCCCCTCATGCACTACGAGGGCGCGCGCAACGTGGAGCGCTTCTGCTACTTCGTGACCGGCGTGGACTTCCGCGCGCCCAACACGACCATGCTCTATCTCTCGCTCGACTCGTGGCAGATGTGGAGCTACGACCTAGACGTGCAGTACGTCGGGCTTTCTCGCGGCCACTACGGGGTGGCAAAGACCGACGTGGAGACGTACCTCGAAAACCCGCGCGACAACAGCGAGCACCTGCTGGCACCCGACTTCGACTATGGCAGCTATCAGGTGACGCGAAACGCGTTCGCCAAGACCTTCGACTCGCAGGTGTGGATGGCGTTCGCCTGCAACTCCGCGCCGAGCATCGACGGGTGGGGTAGCGTCACGAAAAGCACGGCGCTCGTGCCCTACGTATCGACCTATGACGCGTGCGGCGTGCCGTCATACTTCACGTTCGCCATAGACCCCGCCGACTGGGCCAAGTTCGGCCAGAACGCAGACGCCGACGTTCCGCATTTCAAGCAGACCGTCGTGGGCGTCTACTTCGTGGACCGCTCGCTCGTGACCACGCACGACGAGTTCACGTTCTGCGGCGTCACCTGCCACCTGCTCAGCCAGGTGGGTAGCCTCACCGGCACCATCCGAGACCTCTCCAAGGATGACTTCGGCCTACCCGAGCAGGTCTCTGGCTTCGCCAAGCTCTACACCTACCCCTACTCGTATCTTGAGGTCACGGACCACACGGGCAACGCCCGCCAGATTCGCGTGGAGTCCACGGGAGGTGCCATCGGCTGGCAGACCGCGCTCTCGTTCGCCGCGCCCTATGTCACGCAGTCCTGCGTCGTTACCGGCGTGGGAGATGGCACGACCACGCAGAAGTGGAACAACCTGCTCGGTCACTCGTTCGAGGCCACGGGCGAGTGGGCGCACCTGCTCTACACGTGGCACGTGCCGACGTACGCCGTGACGCTCGCATCTTCTGTCCGCGAGACCTACGAGCGGCTGTACCCGCACGATCAGGCCGTCGTTGAGTACACGAAGGACTATGACAACAGCATGGCCGTCGCCAACACCGAGCACTCGAACGAGCGCAACCAGACGGAGTGCATGAGCGCCAACAACGCCGCGACCGTGGCGAACAACTCCGCGAACAACACCGCCAAGATTAACGCGGAGACGCAAATCAACGCCTCTCAGCTCAACAAGCTCACTGCCGACAAGAACGCCGACAACTTCATGGTATACATCGGAAACGAGGCCAATCAGGCCGCTAACACGGCGTCTCAGGCGAACAACGAGGCAATGGGAGCGGCCAACGCGATAGCTGGCACCGCGTCCGGCGTGGGCGGGGTCATAACCGGCGCGCTCACCGGCTCGGCGCTCGGCCCCGTCGGGATGGCGGGAGGGGCGCTCATCGGCGCGGCATCCGCGCTCGCGGGCCTTGGCCAGACCGCCGTCAGCACCGCGAACACGTCCGCGTCGTTGCAGGTCGCGTATACCAACAACGACCAGCTGGCAACCGCCACGCAGACCAACAACAACGCAAAGACGCTGAACGCTCAGACCTACCTACAGGAGTCGCAGGCCAGAAGCAACGACTGCGCCACCGAGGTCACCGACAACAACAACAACCTGCTCAACACCACGACCGCGAACAGCGTCAACATGCTCGACACCAACGCTGACAACAACCTCTCGACTTCGACCGCCAACGCCGGGAGGACGATGAGCGCGGCCCAGTCGGCGATTGACAACGACACCTTCAACATCCGCGTGCAGAACGGCTCGACCTGCGGGGAGTTCGCCTATGGGGAGACCGCCTCTCTCAGGCCGCGCGGAATCTGGCTCAACGTCGTGACCGAGCCGGACGGGGCGCTCCTCGCGGCAGGCTCGCAGTTCGCGCGCTACGGCTACGCCGAGAACGCGTACGTCCCCTTCGAGGGCTGGCAGATGATGGGGCACTTCACCTACTGGCAGTGCTTCGACGTTGTGTTCTCCGGGGCGAGCGACATGAGCGTGAGCACGGAGAACGAGATTCGCTCGCTGCTCGCAAATGGCATAATGATTTGGACGGACCCCAACGACATAGGGAGGGTGAGCATCTATGACAACTGAGGTGAGGTCTGCGGCTCTCGTGACCGACGCGACCGAGCCTGACTCGGTGGAGACGCCCGAGGAGCGAAAGCGCACCATTGACGAGCTGCTGGCGCTCGGAACGTATCAGGGCATGACCGACGAGGAAATCGAGCGCGTCATGACCTACCGCGAGCGAATGGCGGCTCTCGTTGAGCGCAACAGCGGGGTTGCAAAGGCAATCGAGCAGGCGCAGAGGAGCGCGGAGGAGCGCGCCAACGCGCAGTACGAGCAGGCGCAGGCGAACTTCCGGCTCGCCTGCTCCATCAGCCCGACGTTCAGGAAGGTGGTGATTGGAGATGGGCAAGCCTAGCAAGCTGGGGTACGGGAGCTACTGGCAATCATCGCGCATCAACCGGGTTCTCTACACCTGCTTTCTGACGCAGGCCGAGAACGTCGCGCTGTCGCGCTTCAAGTGGCTGGGACTTCCGCCGACGTGCGACGAGCGCTGGCTGGAGCGGTGCCTGCTCTTCGAGGGGCAGGCCACCATCGCGTTCCCCGCGAACATGCCGGGGACGTTCTTCTCCACCAAATGCGCGCAGTCCGGCCCGCTCAACGTCTACGACAACCCGACCAAGTGGCGCTCGGTGGGAAACGACGGGTGGTCATTCGAGGTGAACAACGCGAACGGCGTCATGGTCTACGACAACCTCAACCGCACTCCCATCCTGAACCAGATTGAGGTCATGTGCCGCGAACTAGTTGACTGCTTTCGCACCAAGCAGATTAACCGGATGCAGCAGAGAAGCCCATACCTCATCAAGGGTCCGAGGAACAAGCGGTTCGACCTGACGCAGGTGATAAAGCAGCTCTTCGGCGGCGAGCCTGCGGTGGTCGGCTACCAGAACATGATGGATGACATCACCATCGAGGCGATTGACACGCAGGTGGCGTATCTCGGAGAACAGCTACAAGAGGACTACGAGAACATCTGGAACCAGATATACCTGCTGCTCGGAATCCGAAACCTGCCGTACAAGAGCGAGCGCAGAATCGAGTCCGAGGTGCGCACGCAGAACGAGCCGAGCGACTTCAACAGGCTCGCCTCGCTCATGGCGCGCAGGCATGCGTGCGACCAGCTCAATCGGAGGTTCGGAGAGTATCTGAGCGAGCCGGTACGCGTCGTGTGGAACGCCGACAACGAGTCCGAGAACCACGACCTAGCGACGAACGTGGCCAAGGCGGCGGAGGCGTTCGACATGAAGCTCGACCTCACAGAGGGAGGCGACGATGATGCCGTTTGAGTACGAGAACGAGACCGACTTCCACTCCGTGGGCACCATCCAGCTCGTTGAGTGGGTGGAGTGCGGTCTCGTTGACCCATCGGACGGGACGTGGGAGTTCAACGCGTATACGGGCGATGACGAGAAGATGGCCGACCTCTACGAGGTGACGAACGCGCGCGTGCTCAGGAAGGTCGTGGACCACTACCTCTACTACGAGGTGGCCATGCCGCTCTACAAGGAGTGGAAGCACCAGCTGCTCGCGCGACTGAACGAGGTCATGCCCAAGTACATGTGGGCATACCGCATGCTGGCCGACGGGACGAACCCCCTCACATCCGAGGATGACTACTACAAGGGGCGCACCATCCACTCGGACTACCCCGAGACGCTGCTCTCTGGAAACTCCGACTATGTGAGCGACGGTACTGACACCGAGACGGAGCGCATCCGCATACGCGACCTCTGGGAGAAGCTGGGCAGCTCGCTCGCGCTCGCCAAGGACATCGACCAGATGGTGATAGATGACGTGGCGGATTGCTTCAGCGGCCTCATGACCGTCAACCTCAACGCCTTCTAGCAGCTCAGGGCGGGTATCGCACGCGCGGTGCCCGCCCTCGCATGATATAATCTATGCAACGGATTGGAGGTACCATGGCAACACAGGAAATCGCATCGCCCGCTGCGGTGCGCACGCTCTTCGGCACGCTGGGACCGTTCTCATCGTTCGTGCAGTCCCCTCCGGTAATCCCGAACTTCTACTATGACGTGTACTCTCAGGAGCAGCGCATCAAGGCGATATGCCAGAACTTCGCTCGGCTCGTGGCGTACGTGGAGGAGGGCTTCGCCGGGGTCAAGGACGTGGATGACGAGGTTCAGGCGCAGCTCAACGCCTTCCGCATCTCCATGGAGCAGTCGCTCAACGACCTGCGCGACGAGCTGGTTAAGATTATCGCTGGCGCTACTGGGTCATTCACGACCGTGGACCCCACGGACGGGTATCGCACCAAGGACGCTGGCTCGGTAATCGGCAACGTCTACGACTTCGACCGCGAGCTGTCCATGAGCGCGGCCCGCTTCGACGCGGCCAACATCACGCCCGCGATGTTCGACGCGACCGGCATGAGCGCGCGCCACTTCGACACGGCGGCTGCGGCGTGGCTCTACAACCCCACTACCGCCGAGACCATCTCGGAGGATGACGGGGAGAACGACGGGCTGTCCGTGATGCACGCAATCACTACCGCAATCAGCGGGATGAACGCAAACTAAGGAGGAACAACCATGTCCCACACAGCACAGACCACCTACTACGGCCTGCCCATCTACGAGGACAAAGCCGGAAACCAGCCCACGTACCTCGGCGACTGGAACGAGGCCATGCGAACGCTCGACAGCTCGCTCAACGCCGTCGCAGGCCAGTCTTCGGGCGTGGTGACCACCGCGAATCAGGCCCTCTCCACCGCGCAGCAGGCGCAGCAGACGGCCAACGCGGCAAACACCGTGGCCAACTCGGCGCAGCAGACGGCTAGCGGCCTCAGTAAGAAGGTGCAGGCCGCGCAGCAGACCGCCGAGCAGGCCAACTCCGCCGCCGGAACGGCGCAGTCCACGGCGGAGTCAGCCAACAGCACGGCGCAGCAGGCGAGCACGACGGCATCGAACGCGCTCTCGCAGGCACAGCAGGCGAACTCGACGGCGGGCACGGCGAACTCCACGGCCACGAGCGCCCAGTCCACGGCAACCACCGTGGCCGCGAAGTGCGCTGGCTTCACGAAGATTGGCATCATCTCGAAGGTGTTCACAACGAGCAGCGGTGAGTACGTGGACTTCACCCGCGGGGAGATTGACACCGCCGTAGGCGGGCACACCGGAACCATCGCGGCGTTCGCGTGCAACGGTGACGTTGACTCCGCGCCTCTTCTCTCAATCAAAACGGTGGGCGTCCATCAGGCATCTGGTGGCGTCCGCGTGTACCTCGGCGCTGACATCTCCTCCTCGGTGCGAATCAATCTCCTTGTAGTCCGTCTCGCATCGTAGGTGAGGCCACATGCCGTACACAGCCCAGACGGAGAACTACGGACTTCCCATCTACGAGGACAAACCGGGAAACAAGCCCACGTACCTCGGCGACTGGAACGATGCAATGCAGACAATCGACTCCACCATGAAGTCAATATCCGAAAGCGGCGGCGGAGGCGGCGGCTCGGACCCGCGCGTGGACGAGGCGCTGGAGACCGCCCGTGACGCAAAGTCAACGGCTCAGGCTGCGAGCGCGGCTGCGAGCGACGCGCAGTCAACCGCCGATGACGCCCGCTCGGTGGCGCAGCAGGCAAGGTCCGCCGCGTCTACGGCGCAGTCAACCGCAGACTCGGCGCAGCAGACGGCCACTCAGGCCAACGCTACGGCAACGAACGCGCAGGCCACGGCGCAGCAGGCGAGCACGGCGGCAAGCGAGGCAAAGTTGGCTGCGGAAGGCGCCAAGACCGCCGCAGACTCGGCTA
>ENA-ORSI01002098-ORSI01002098.1-human-gut-metagenome-genome-assembly--contig:-NODE-2098-length-15100-cov-6.130409_pt1 | contig 15100 bp, 14 predicted proteins | sample MGYA00242187_ERZ509154 | MGnify/ENA primary metagenome ERZ509154 (study PRJEB26280, sample SAMEA2338627) | human gut metagenome | biome: human gut; feature: human-associated habitat; material: faeces...
AAGGCAGCCTATCCAGTGGGACAAGACCGTAAACGACAACTACTACCTGCTGACGCTGGCAGCCATTGCAAAAGAAATCCGGCAGCGCGGCTTGCCGCCCGAATGTTCTGTGCGAATCGCGGCGGGTCTGCCGCTGACCAGTTTCGGACGCGACAAACCCAAGTTCAAAGATTATCTGCTGCGGAGCAACCAGCCCGTGAATTTCAAATTCGAGGGCGTGGAGTACAGCATTACCATCGAGGAAGTTGCTGTCTTCCCTCAAGGCTACGCCGCCCTTATGACCGAAGTGGGGCTTTTGCAGGACGAACCGTCCATGCTCCTCATGGACTTGGGCGGCTGGACGGTAGACCTCATGCGCATCGACAACGCCATCCCTGCGGCTGACACTGCGCACAGCTTGGAACTCGGCATGATCCGCTGCGTGGATGACATCCGGGAGCAGGTGCGGCGCGAAACCGGGCTGTCCCTCACGGATGCCCAAATCGAAAATATGCTGGCAGGTCACCCCTGCACGGTCAGCGATGTGGTGCGCGACATTGTGAACCGGCAGGGGCGCAAGTACACAGAGCATCTGCTGTCTGCCACGATGGAAGCCGGCTTCGACCTGCACGCCATCCCCGCCGTGCTACTGGGCGGCGGCGCATCCGTGGTGAGCCGCCACCTCAGCCCCAAGGACGGCCTTTGTAAGACGATTTTCCTGCTGGACGACAAAGTGAACGCGGTCGGATTCGAGCGCGCGTTGGCCGCCGTGTCGCGCCGCAAAAGCGAGGTATGAAACGACCGCAATATGTTTTCCGCCCGAACCTTAACGAACCGCAACACCGCCGCGCGTGGGCGTTGTTGCAGCAGGTGCCGCCTGCCAAACGCAAAGAGTTTCTGGTGCAGAGTATCCTTGCGGCAGAACAGACGGATAGGCTGGAGAAAAGCATCCGCAAGGTGGTGCGGGAGGAGTTGCAGGCAGTCAACATAACCAACGCTGTTCCAAGCCCACTGTCAGAGAATGCTATACCAGACTCTGCGCTCGATTTCCTGAATTCACTGTAGGGGGTGATTCCAATGTTTTAATAATAGGTAGAAAAGCAGAAGGAAAAAGACTAACTATTAAAAGTCAAGCCCCAAAACAAAATTTTCGAGAGAAATTTTAAGGTGGTGAAAATTGGTATAGCAAACAAGAGCATCCGTTGTCGGATACTCGCTCCGTATAAAATCGCACGCTTAATAATCAGCTAAGAAGGCTTTCCCAGAACGCTGCATAGCAAAAATAAGCCTTACCAGCTTTTTAGCAGCATGAGAGATGGCAACATTGTAATGCTTTCCCTCAGAACGCTTCTTTTCAAGATAGGCCGAGAATGTAGGACACCAAAGGCAAACATATTTGGCGGCATTGAAAAGAGCATATCGCAAATATCTGGAGCCACGCTTTTCCATGTGAGCATAACAGTTTTGCAGTTGCCCTGACTGATATGTAGATGGAGAGAGTCCAGCATAAGCCAGCAGCTTGTCTGCGCTTGCAAAGTTGGAAAAATCTCCAACTTCAGCAAGAATCATTGCACTCATATGTCGGCCAATACCGGGGATTGTAAAGATGGGAGAATCCATCTGAGATGTAATCTTGTCAATTGCGGATTCTACCTCAGAAATTTCTTTGTCCAGCTCGCGGATGAGAGCAATCGTGTGTTTCAACTCCATAGACTTAGCAGGCATTTTCGAGCCAATGGAGACCCCTGCGGCTACTTGGATTTCCGCGGTTTTAGACTTGGTATAACGACCTTTAGAGGCGGTGCAAAGAGTCTCAGCGAGTTCTTCAGTATTAGCGTTTGCGATATAGCTTGCACCCGGATAGTTGCTCAGCAGTGCGTATACAACAGCGATGTGCAGACTTGAGACCAGCTTTTCAAGCTCCGGAAACAGAATATTCACTAACCGCGCAACGGAGCTTTTCAGCTTGGCGCGCTCTTTTACCTTATCAAATCTGTATCTGGTTAGTGACTTTAGCTCTTCATTGTGGTATGCTGTATTTGAGTAGGACTTGAGGTCCACATCAGACATGAGCATCATTGCAATGGTACGCGCGTCTATCCGATCTGTTTTGGTTCTTCGCAGGCTGAGACTTTTCCGGTAGAGGTTCGTGTGCAGAGGGTTAATGACATAGGTTGCCAGGCCGCTGTCTAAAAGAAACCCCAGCAGATTGTAGCTGTAATGTCCTGTGGCTTCAAGCCCTACTTTTATTTTGCTTTCACCTTGGGAACAGCTTTGGATTCTTGAAAGAAGCGTCTCAAAACCGATGCGGTTATTGGCAATGGTAAATACATCTGCCAAGACCGTTCCTTCCGAGTTGAGGATAAAGCAATCGTGCTTGTCCTTTGCAACATCGATACCAACAAAAATCATTTCTTTTTACCTCCGGCGTTTTATTTTACAGTGCTGCTTAGAGCCACACCTCTTTGCTATGTAACCTCGTTCTATATAAACCGTCTGGCGGTATCTAACTGATTAACACTAAAAACAAAGAGCCGTGGTTGGAGCCTTTCCGAAACCGTCTTGCGGTAGGAGGTTTAAACCAATCCACAGCACCTTGTCTATTGTAGCATTTTGTCCTTGGAGAGGGACTCTAATAACTACTACTTTATAATACGAGGAGGTTTATACATTATGAACGGTAAAAAAATCTTGTTTGGTGCAGCCTATGACGTGCTGCTTTTGTTTTTGATGAGGGGCGCCTATTAAGCACCTTCGCAGATCCGGCAAACATCCCCATCAGGAGTTGTGCCCTTGATCAAGTTCGTAGATATGTTCTCCGGCATCGGCGGTTTCCGCGAAGGACTGACTCGTGCCGGAGGATTTACATGTGTGGGTCACTGCGAAATCGACAAATACGCCAACCGTAGTTACAACGCCCTGTTTGACACGAAGGGAGAGTGGTTCATTGAAGATGCCCGAAAAGCCGACCCCAGCGCCATGCCAGACTTCCAGCTGCTCTGCGGCGGATTTCCTTGCCAGACTTTCAGCATTGCAGGATCCCGAAAAGGATTCGGAGATCCGCGCGGCACTCTCTTCTTTGAACTGGCCCGCCTGGCTGAAGCCCGGAAGCCTCCGTATCTGCTGTTTGAAAATGTACCCGGCCTGTTATCTCATGACGGAGGACGGACATTTGCGACGATCCTTAACACGTTGGACCGACTGGGGTATGGTGTGGAATGGCAATGTCTTAACAGCAAAGATTTCGGCGTTCCCCAGTCAAGAAACCGCGTGTACATTGTCGGATATCTTGATGAGCGATGTAGAGGAAAAGTATTTCCTTTCACCGAAGCAACAGGAGGTTCTCTTATACGAACCCACGGCGGGCATCAAGGAGAACGAGTCTACTCCCCCGAAGGACTGAGTTGTACGCTGGCTGCCAATCTGGGCGGGTTCGGCGGCAAGACCGGGCTGTACGAGGTGGGAGTGCCGATCAAGTGCGCCACAAAAACCGGCTACCAGATGGCACAGGTCGGTGACAGCATCGACCTGTGCTACGCCACAGTCAACAGTCGGCGCGGACGGGTTGGTAAAGAGATTGCGCATACACTTACAACGGGCTGCCAACAAGGCACTGTTGAAGTTCGCCCGGTCAAAAATCCCATCAAGTCCGACCTCGCCCGCAACACCGAACGCACCGGTAAGCCAGGCGCACCCATGCACACTCTTACCACGAAAGACCGGCACGGCGTTCTATGCGAGGGCCGCATCCGCCGCCTGACACCGCGCGAATGTCTGCGGCTGCAGGGTTGGGCAGATGACCGCATCGACACGGTGCTTGCCATTCAAAGCGATAACCAAGCCTACAAACAGGCTGGCAACGGCGTGACGGTCCATGTGGTGGAAGCCATCGGACGGCGCATTGCCAAGATGGACGCAGAACTGCGGGGTGAGGCGCTTGCCCCTTGATTTCCGCGACCAGTATTTTGGCTGTGAAATTGAACTGACCGGGATAAACCGTGCCACGGCAGCCCATGCGCTGGCTGACCTGTTTGGAACCCGCGCCGAGCATTCCGGCGGTGGCTACGATGCCTACAGGGTCAAAGATTTGGACGGTAAAGAGTGGAAAATCGTTCGGGACGGCAGCATCCATCCCGAATGCCGTAGGCGGTCTGTTCTTATTGGGGAGACCTACAAGGTCGAATTGAACTCTCCGAAACTCGAATACGGCGAGATGGAAAAGCTGCAGGAGGTTGTCCGTTCCTTACGCCGCGCAGGGGGCATCGTAAACGACAGCTGCGGAATGCATGTCCACGTGGATGCAAGCAAGCACACGCCGCAGAGCCTCAAAAATGTGCTGTCCATCATGTATTCCAAAGAGGACATTCTATTTGCAGCACTCAAAGTCAACCCTGCCCGCATCGATAGTTACTGTCACGCTGTGGATGAGCCGATTCTGGAAGAAATCCGCAAGCTGCCCAGCGGTGCAAGTATGGATCAACTGAAAGACCGCTGGTATCAAGGGAGGGATGGGAGTGATTATCACTACCATTCGTCACGGTACAGGGCTTGCAATATGCATTCTGTATTCTATCACGGTACAATCGAATGGCGGTTGTTCAACTCCACGCTCCATGCGGGTGAAGCCAAAGCAAACATCATTCTGGCTATGGCAATCTCGGCGCAGGGCATCAACCAGAAGTACACGCAGTTCCGGAAAACGCCCATCGGGGATAATCCGGCGTTCACCTTCCGCACCTTTCTGCTGCGGCTGGGGCTGATCGGCCCGGAGTATAAGAATGTGCGAATGCACCTGCTGAAGAACCTGCCCGGTGACAAAGCGTGGCGGCACGACAAGTCGCTGTATCCCAGCAATCAACCACGGCCCCGCACTGACGAGGTCAGATAAGGAGAAACCCAATGTCTCGAAAAGAATACTTTGCCTATGGCTCCAATCTGAATTTTGATCAGATGGCCTACCGCTGTCCCGAAGCAACGGTGGTAGGCACTGCCAAGCTGGATGGCTATGAGCTGGCGTTCCGGCGCGGCTACCTGACAATTTTGCCCAAAGAGGGCGCAAGCGTTGAAGGACTGATCTGGTCTGTCACCGACCATGACGAATCCCAGCTTGACTGTTACGAAGGCTACCCGACATTCTATGACAAGGAGACCCTGACGGTCACGGATGCAGACGGCACGCCGCACGAAATCATGGTTTACACCATGAACGCGCCGTACCGCGACCAGCTGCTCCCGGTCAGCAGCCACTACAATGCGGTTGTTTTGCAGGGGTGTCTGGATGCCGGTATTTCTCCGCAGCAGTTCTATGATGCTGACGAAAAATACCGCAAAGCCTACAAGGCCAGAGCCGCGCCGGTCCCTAAGAAACACGCTCCCGAACGCTAACCAAGCCCGCTGCACCGTGCAGCGGGCTTTTTCTTTTGCAACAAAAGGAGAAATTCGTATGAAGAACAAACACAGAATAAAGCAGGGCTTGGCACTGCTGCTAGCGGGCGCACTGACGTTTACCAATGTTGGCGCAGCGCTGCCCGCTTTTGCAGAGGATGCCCCTGCCACGCCGGAGACAGCTTCAGCGGCCACACCGGAAAGCGCTGAAGCCAATGTCCCGACACCGAATCTTTCGCAGATCACTGAAAATCTGTACGACGATCTGCCGGACGCGCCTACCGGCAGTTACCTTGGCAGCATGGGTCTGCCCGTGGCAACCGGCGAGACAAAAATCGGTATCTCCGCGTGGGTTTCTGACCTGTATGACGGCGTAGATGCCCATATGGATGCCGATGCGCTGAACGCAGATGAGAACACGGTCACAATCGGCAAAACTCCCGGTACAGATTATGCCATTGTTCCGCTGCTGGCGCAGGTCGAATACCCGGCAGACGGTGCGGTATCTGAAATCATACTGCCGGATGATGTAGAGCTTTTAAGCAAAGTAATGCCGCTGTAATAAAGAACCTTGTGAAAAGCACATTATGAACTGCCGTTCGCAGAAAATTAAGAATCTGAAGTGAAACAAAACTTGATAAAAAGAACGCATTATGGTAAGATAGAGACAAAGAACAAGAAGTGAAAAGGGGAGGTGTACACCAATGGGATTGGCCGATACGGTTACAAAAGCCTACATGAAAGAAAATACCGTGTTTGCAGATGCATTTAACTATTTGATTTACGGTGGCAAGACAGTTGTTGACCCTGCGCTGCTACAGGAACTGGATACCACAGAAATAGTGTTGCCGTTTGGTGCACAGGACGAGAACGGAAGCCAGCCGGAAGATGCGGTACAAAAATACCGCGATGTACTAAAATCAGCAGTCATCAAGCAGGACGGCGAAGCGGCTTACATCCTTTTGGGAATCGAAAACCAAACGGATATCCACTATGCAATGCCTGTTCGCAACATTATTTATGATGCGCTCCAGTATGGCAAGCAGGTCGCTGATATAGCGGCGAAGCATCGCACCGATGGTTCGAAAGGACACAGCCGGGGTGAGTACCTGTCCGGTTTCTATAAGGATGATAAGATCACACCTGTCATTACATTGGTACTGCACTTCGGCGCAAACGAGTGGGATGGTCCGCTATCGCTCCATGAGATGATGGCAATCAAGAATGAGAATCTGCTGAATTTTGTGCAAGATTATCAGATTCACTTGATTGATCCGGCAAAACTGAGCAAAGAGGACTTGGAAAAATTCTCGACAAGTCTCCGGGAGGTAATCGGGTACATCAAGTATTCTAAAGATAAAAAGAGACTAACTGAATTTTTGACAGACAACCCGCGTATGCTTATGGAAGCGAACGCGGCAAGAGTAATCAAAGCTGTAACGAACACACCTCTGGACATTCCAGAGGACGCGGAGGTGATTGATGTGTGCAAAGCAGTTGAAGATATGATGAATGAAAGTAAAACCGAAGGTGCGGTTGCTGTTCTTGCAGGGCTTGTTAAGGATGGTCTACTGAGCATCAAAGAAGCTGCGCACCGTGCTAATATGACGGAAAGTGCATTTGAAGCAGAGGTAAAGAAGCTATCTTGAATTCAGGTAGGGTACTACGGAAAGCAATGAAAATAAGGAGATAGGGATATTTCGAAAGGAATGTCATATGAGCGAACAAGTAAACCGTGCGAATGAAGTGCAGCCTTCGGCTAAACCACAGCTATTTGTAAAGAGCCTGACATTTAATGATGGGACAAGTTTGAATCTTACACCTAATAGTATTGTTGTCTTTACTGGAGCCAATAATAGTGGTAAAAGTCAAGTACTAAAGGATTTAGAACGGTTTCCTGATGAAGATCTTCGATCAGGAACAATTGTTGTAAAAGATTGTGAGTACGATTATCGTGGTGATATAGACGAGAAAGTCTTTTTTGACAGACACTTTAAAATTACTGACGATGGTTATTATTATTGTGATGAAGCGAATGGAGGTTTTAGTCGTTCTACACTAACAAATTTTTGGGAGAGAAAATGTCTCACAAGTGGATTACGCTTTTTATTCGTGAAACGACTTAGTACAGAATTTCGGCTGACAGCGGCAAATGCCCTGAACCGCAATGATAACCCGGAACGTCACCCAATCTATAAATTAAATAAAAGCGAGGCATTAGCGCAAAGGGTATCTGATTACTTCCGACAAGCGTTCGGAACGGATTTGGTTGTAAATAGGCGTGAAATGAGAACCATTCCGCTACATGTGGGACAAGCGCCAGATAAAACAGCGTATACAATCAAAAATGAGGACGAGTACTATGAAAAAGTATCTGCGCTACCAAGGCTTGATGACCAAGGTGATGGGATGCGTAGCTTTGCTAGTATACTACTAGATACGTTTACGACGGAACATAGCATTACCCTTATTGATGAACCAGAAGCGTTTTTACATCCGCCACAAGCAAGGCTTTTAGGGAAAATGCTTGCAAAAAGTACAGCAGGGGAAAGGCAACTATTCATTTCTACCCATAGTGAAGATTTCTTGCAAGGAATTATAGATGCAGAAAATAAAGATGTTACTATCATTAGGATTGATAGAAAAGGTAGCATTAACGAAATGAGCATTCTGAATAGTGCAGGAATAAAGGAATTTTGGGAAAATCCTCTGTTACGATATTCAGATATTTTGAGCGGTCTGTTCCATGAAAAAGTAGTTGTTTGTGAAAGCGACTATGATTGTTTATTTTACCATGCAGTTCTTGACGCAATGTGCGAAAGTGAAGATGAAATTGCACCAGACATTCTATTTACACATTGTGGAGGAAAGACAAGAATAAAAGATGTTGTGAAAGCACTTAAAGCAATTAATGTCCCGGTTGTAGCAATTTCGGATTTTGATTTGATAAATCATAAACAAAATTTCAAAGGAGTTACCGATGCGCTTAGAATTGATTGGGATATGGCTTTGAATGCTGACATGAAAACGATTTATGATGATATGAACTCAAAGGTCGGCGCGTGGGAAAGTATTAAAGAAACTGGAAGAGCTGGATTTAGAGGAGAAACTTTTGTCGCCTACAGTAGAGTAGAAAGTGTATGTAAGAGCGCCGGACTTTTTGTCGTACCCGTTGGAGAAATGGAATGTTTCGATAAAATGGTGACAAAAACGAAGAAAGAATGGGTTTACGATGTTATAGAAAAATGTGACTTGGTAAATTCACCGGATCTTCAAGAAGCAAGAAAATTCGTTAAAGAAATTGCAGAATTTAGATGATTTCGTAAAATTTTATTGAATAATCTACACAAGGGCTGGGTATCTTTTTCGTAACACTCACACATAAGACTGTGATAAAAAAGATGCCACAGCCTTTTTTCTTTGCTGTATCGTCGAAAATCGGCAATTTCGCCAACCAATTTTTGGACACGGTTTTACAGTGTTGTCCAGCCATTTTTGGGCGGTTTGCCCACCTTGATGCCCACTTTTTCTGCCGCTTTCTGGAATTTGGCAGGGGAGTGGGCAATCTTTTTGAGAAAAAACAGAATAAATCCTGCTATTTTCAGAATGTTTTCAATTTCCTCGCAGCTGATTTCTCGTTGGCTGCGGGGATTTTTTATTTTTTCCGACAGTTTTCAGTTTGTTTTCAGGTTTTCCATTTTATACCTATTATAACAAGGAGGATTTCCACTATGAGCATCATTATCGGCATCGACCACGGTTACTACGCCATCAAGACGGCGCACTGCTCATTCCCGGCAAGGCTTACAAGCTACGGTGAACACGAACCCTGCGGTTGCTTATCTTTCACTATCTTTCTGTGTCTTATAGCAGATTTAAGCGACAAATAAGCGACAAGCCACAAGTTACAGTGCTATGAAAGTGCATAAAACTACAATATATAGCGCAAAATGGCAAGAAAACGCCCTGTATTTGGTATTGAAATCAAATACGGGGCTGTTGCGATATACTCCTTTTCATACTGCCTGCCGCGGTGAGTCGTTTGCACAGAAACGGGAGTTCCGCTTTGATTCCACCGGCGGGCCGAATCTTGTCACGCCCCAGTCCACAATCGACACATGGATGGACGAGGTACGCGCACTGCTGTAAAATCTATCTTGTACAAATGAAAAGCAACATTCAATGTGATTTAGAATGTGACTTTTTGTTGTATTTGAGAACCCTGCCTTTTAACTTAACCGTGTAGAAATAGATGAAGTTAGAATCGGAATATCCATTGCTTTGACCTGGGTAAGCAGAGATTCCCAATCGGAAGAACGAAAAGGCGCGGCGGAGATGCAGATGCTATCCTTCAAGGAAATGCGTGCTTTGTATAGGCTCTCCGGCGCGGACAAATCTGTGCGGGGAGCGGCGGAACGGCTTACTAAAATCATGAGGAAATGTCCCGACAGGACGGCGCAGAGGATGCGCTTTTTGGGCAGAACGGCAAGCGGGCCGTCAGCGGCAGGTTGATGCAGAGATGTGCAGCGAATGGAGCTGTCGCTGCAAAACGTGACGGTTTGCTTGCACAGAGCATCCGCGCCGAAGCAGCGGCGGAGTCTCCATCTTATGGCATGACGATGAAAAAGGCGATAGCAAAATACAAAATAAGCCCGCAGATCATACAGCAAAAACACATGCAGAAGCAGCAGGCAGACGACACCAAAAACAACCGCATACTGTGGGCCGTACCCGGGCGAGGTACACAGCGCCGAAATTTCTGTGACATAGGAGACCAGCAGGAAAAAGGCAACGGCGGACACCGCAAAAGACACGCCCCGCGGGAAGGTAGCCCACTTGGACAGTGCGGCCATGCGCAGCATCGGCTCGGTGGATACAAGGTATTCGTCAGCGGTCATTTCGATGGTGCAGGTTACGCCGTTGGCGCTGTGGGTAATTGTGGACTCGGACATAAAAATCAACTCCTGATAGAAAATTGGGTAGAGACGATAGGGGGGGAAACATGGTTCGCCCGTGGCTGTGTTCAACAGCCGCAAAGTGTCCGGGCGGATATGGAATCCGCCCCTACGGCGGTAAAGCAACTGCTGCTCGTCGGTCAGAAACTCTGGCGCAGGAACGTTCAAATCCTGCTCACTCCGCCTGCTCCACAAACGATTTCAGCAGCATGGCCCGGGCGCGGTGGATGCGGGTCTTGACGTTGGACTCGCTCGAATCGGTGATTTTGGCAATCTCGCGGATGGAATACCCCTTCACGCGCAAAACCAGTGTCTGGCGGTAAATCAGCGGCATTTCGTCCAGCAGGGCAATAGCCTTGTCCAGCTGCAAATTTGTCAGGGCCACTTCCTCCGGTTCCACGTAGTTGTCCAGCGCGGCGGCCAGGCTTTCGTAATCGGGCTGGGCACCGCGGCGGCGCTCCCACTTGCGCAGGAAATCAATGCTCCGCTCCCGGGTCACCATATAAAGGTAGGATTTCAGAGCCCGCTCGTTATCAATGCGCAGCGTGTCGATTCCACGCAGCAGCTACACAAACGTCTCATGCACCGCATCCTCGGCCAAGGTGGGATTTTTAATAATGCCCGCAGCCGTGTGCAGCATAAAGCGGTAATATTTGCGGTATATGTATTCAAATTTGTTTTTGTCGTCGTCGCTGTCCAGCGCGGCAAGATAGAAAACCAGCACGTAGGCTCCTCCTGAATATAAACTTCCGTGTTATAAGGTATCCGTCACAAGGCGGCGCTTGGTTACACAATTTGTCAAATTTATTCCAGCACAATGCCCTGGGCAATTTTGATAAGCTCATGCAGGCTGATGTTGCCCTCTACGGAGCAGGCGAGTTTGTTATGCTCCCACAGCAAATCATTCATTTGGCCTTCAAACATATCGCCCCAAATCGCGTCGTGGCCGTCAAAGGTAATCGAGTAATATTGGGAGTGTTCATCGTCCAGGAAGACATCCTGCCTACCCTGAATGGGTACAATCATTACGGTAAAGAACGCTCCGGTCTCCGTATTATCATACGAGGCATAGTAGTGCCCGACATCCTTCGGCTCACTGACCTCGGTCAGGGTAAAGCCGTCCGGTAGATAGGACAGCGTCACTGACTCCGGCATAACGCCCCACTCCTCGCTGACATAGCTGACCGCCACAAATTGGTCATGCCACGTCATCAGTGTTTGGACAACCGCGTCCCGCACGGCCTTGACGGGCAGCATTGTGCAGGAGAAAATCGCCATTGCCACGGCCAGCGCAATTAAAAGCCGCTTGGCCGCCCGCAAATGCCGCTTTCGGTCAGCCTTGCGCCGGGTATTGCGGACCAGCGCGTCCATTTTGCGTAGAAACGCATCCGACGGCTGCACGTCCCCGGCGGCCTCCGGCCCCGACATCTGCGCCAGCGCGCGGTCCTGCGCCTCGGTCACGATCATAGCAATCAGGGCATCCGGGGAAATGCAAAGCTTGTCATCGTTCATGGTCTTCTCCTCCTGTTCAGCGGTGTTTCTATCTATAATCCGTAGTATACCGCAAAAAAGTTTCACTGACAATATAAACTGTGCCGCCAGCACTCAGCCCGGGGGATTGCAAAGCACCTGGTATCGTGCTATACTACAATAGCAGTGATATAAGTCATACTTGTCATGAACGGACAAAAGACTTGTAAAACCGGCAGGAAGGCCGGGATTGCAGGCCTTTTGTTTTTTGCGGCAAAATCAAAAGGCAAGAGGTATGGGATTTTATGGTTCTTGAAGCAATTGCAACCATCAATCAGGCGGTCAACAACTTTGTGTGGGGCATCCCGGCGATGGTGTGCATCATCGGCGTGGGGCTGCTGCTCAGTGTGCGGACGGGCTTTTTGCAGATCCGCAAATTCCCGTATGCGATCAAAACCACCATCGGGCGTATGTTCCACAAAAAGGATGCCTCTGACGGTGCGATGACGCCGTTCCAGGCCGTCTGCACGGCGCTGGCGGGCACGGTGGGCACGGGCAACATTGCGGGCGTTGCGGGCGCTATCGCCATCGGCGGGCCGGGCGCAGTGTTCTGGATGTGGTGCTCCGCGCTGCTGGGTATGTGCACCAAATTTGCGGAGGTCACGCTCGCCGTACATTTTCGGGAGCGTAGCGCCACCGGCGAGTGGGTCGGCGGCCCGATGTACTACATTAAAAACGGTCTGGGCAAGCACTGGCAGTTCCTGGCCGTGCTCTACTCGCTGTTCGGCGTGCTGACGGTTTTTGGCACCGGCAACGCGACCCAGGTCAACACCATCGTCGCCGCCATCGACACGGCCCTGACGGAGTTCAATGTGGTCGGTCAGAACGCGCTTTCCACTCTGAACCTCGTTGTCGGCATCGTTGTGGCGATGCTTGTCGCCATGGTGCTGCTGGGCGGCATCAAGCGCATCGGCAGCGTCAGTGAACGGCTGGTGCCCTTCATGGCACTGTTCTACATCGTGCTGGCTGTGGGCGTCGTTATTCTGAACATTCAGCGCTTCCCGGCGGTGATCGAGGCCATCTTTGCAGGTGCGTTCAACCCGGCGGCCTTCACGGGCGGCACCATCGGCAGCCTGTTCATCAGTATGCAGAAGGGCGTCTCCCGCGGCATCTTCTCCAACGAGGCCGGCCTTGGCACGGGTTCCATCGCCCACGCCTGTGCCGACACGAAAAAGCCGGTCAAGCAGGGCATGTTCGGCATCTTTGAGGTCTTTGCGGACACCATCGTCATCTGCACGCTGACGGCTATGGTCATTCTGTGCAGCGGCACGACGGTCAACTACGGCATCGCCGCGGGCGCGGAGCTGACGATCTCCGGCTTTACCACGACCTACGGCGGCTGGGCATCCATCTTCACGGCGGTGGCACTGTGCTGCTTTGCCTTCTCCACCATCATCGGCTGGGGGCTGTACGGCTCACGCTTTATCGCATTCCTCTGCCGCAGCGACAAGGTCGTGCGCCCCTTCTTCGTGGTGTACTCCTTCGTTTCCATCCTGGGTGCTACGATGGACCTGGGCCTGATGTGGAGCATTGCCGATACCTTCAACGGTTTGATGAGCATCCCGAACCTGATTGCGCTGCTGCTGCTTTCCGGCACAGTGGCGCAGCTGACAAAGGAATATTTTGAGAAAGAAAAGGTGTAAGAAATGTTTGTAGGAACTTGGTGGTCCCTGATGCCGCCGATCATCGCCATTCTGCTGGCGCTGTTCACAAAGGAAGTCTATCTCTCGCTGTTCGCCGGCTGTGCGCTGGGTGCGCTGCTGGTGGCAGAGTTTCACCCCTGGGTCGCGTTTGACACACTGTTCAACACGATGATCGACAGCGTCGACTTCTCGATTCTGATGTTCATGATCCTGCTGGGCATGGTCGTTATGCTCATGCAGGAGTCCGGCGGCACCCGCGCTTATGGTGAGTGGGCGGCGAAAAAGCTCAAGAGCAAGCGTGCCACGCTCGTGGCGACCTCGCTGCTGGGTGCGCTGATTTTTGTGGACGACTACTTCAACTGTCTGACCGTCGGCTCCGTCATGCGCCCGGTTACCGACAAGTACAAGGTTTCCCGCGCCAAGTTGGCTTACCTCATCGACGCCACGGCGGCCCCGGTCTGCATCATTGCGCCGATCTCGTCCTGGGCGGCGGCGGTCAACTCTTACGTCCCGGCGGGCAGCTCGATGTCCGGCTTTGAGATGTTCGTCCGCACGATCCCGTTCAACCTGTACGCGATGCTGACGCTCTACATGGTGTTCTTTACCTCGCTGCTGGGCTTCGACTTCGGCCTGATGAAAAAGCACGAGCGCAACGCCGCCCACGGTGACCTGTTCACCTCGGGCGGGGAGGCATTCCAAAACCAGGAAATTAAGGACCCCACCGAGGGCGGTAAATTCGCCAAGGGCAAGGTCATTGACCTGATTGCACCGATGATCGTCATGATCTTTACGGCCATCGCCACGATGATCTGGACCGGCTACCTGAACGGCGGCACGAACCTTGTCGAGGACTTTGCCAACTGCTCATCGTCGGAGTCGCTGGTCTTTGCGGGTCTTGTCACGGTGGGCTTCCTGCTGCTGTTCTACCTGCCGCGCCGCGTTATTGGCTTTAAGGACTTTATGAACTCCGTGCCCGAGGGCGGCAAGCTGATGATGCCGCCCATCCTGATTCTGGTGCTGGCCTGGACGCTGAAGGGCATGACCGACGCGCTGGGCATTGGCGACTTTGTGCGCCAGGCCGTCAGCCTGAATGAGGGTCTCATGCGCTTTGTGCCGCTGCTGATCTTCTGCATTGCGATTTTTATTGCGTTCTCCTCCGGCACCAGCTGGGGCACGTTTGCGATTTTGGTCCCCATCGTCGTCAATATGTTCTCCGAGACGGACCCCACCATGATGATCGTAGCGGTATCCGCGGTGCTGGCGGGTGCGGTCTGCGGCGACCATATTTCGCCGATCTCGGATACGACCATCATGTCCAGCTCCGGTGCACAGTCGAACCACATCAACCACGTGCAGACCCAGATGCAGTACGCCATGGTCGTCGTGGCGGCCTGTGTGCCCGGCTACCTGATCGCGGGCTTTACCGAAAACTGGCTCATCACGCTGGTGTCGTCGCTTGCCATTCTGACCGCAGCCCTGCTGTATCTGCGCAGGCGCAGTCTGGCCGAGGACGCCAGGGCATAAAGAAAAAGCAGTGCTTTCCAAGCGGAAGGCACTGCTTTTTTTGTAGGGGCGACCATTGGTCGCCCGCAGCCGTTTGCGGCGGCG
>ENA-ORSI01002100-ORSI01002100.1-human-gut-metagenome-genome-assembly--contig:-NODE-2100-length-15090-cov-9.023079_pt1 | contig 15090 bp, 13 predicted proteins | sample MGYA00242187_ERZ509154 | MGnify/ENA primary metagenome ERZ509154 (study PRJEB26280, sample SAMEA2338627) | human gut metagenome | biome: human gut; feature: human-associated habitat; material: faeces...
CCATGGGCACTCCTGGCAACCTCCGGCACCTTGAGATCGAACCGGGTCCGCTCCACGATCCCGTCGCCCAGGAACAGGATCTGGGGCAGGATGAACATGACCAGGAACATGGAGATCAGCGTCCCCCGGCACAGGCACTCCCCGATGCCCACGATGGCAGGCTCCGTGGTGATCCGGCCGATCAGGAACCCGGCGGCGGACAGGATGCTCCCGGAGGTGAGCACCGTGGGGAAGGACAGGTTCAGCGCCTGGATGATGGCCTCCCGCCGGGGCATCTTCTCCTTCAGTTCGTTGTACCAGGAGGAGATGACGATGGCGTAGTCGATGTTGGCGCCCATCTGGATGGAGGTCACCACCAGATAGCTCATAAAGAAGATGGGCTGCTGGGTGACGCCGGGGAAGGAGAAGTTGATCCAGATGCTGCCCTGGATCACCAGGATCAGCAGGATTGGCAGGCCCACCGACTGGAAGGTGAACAGCAGCACGAGGATGACAAAGACCACCGACAGCACGCTGATCATCACATTGTCCCTGGCAAAGGAGGTGGACAAATCATAATCGCTGGTGGAGTCCCCCACCAGATAGACATGGTCCGCGTCATAGTACCGCTCCGCCTCCCGGTGGATGGTCTGGAGGAAGGCGAAGGTCTCCTCCCCCTCCTCCGGCAGGTCCAGGCTCACCAGCATCCGGGTGTAGTGTTCTCCCAGCAGTTGGGCCTGGGCGTCGGACAGCTGCTCATAGAGGTCGTCCAAATCGGCCTGGTCCTCCTCGTCCAGATCCACATAGCCCTCCTCCACCTTGTCGTAGGCAAAGAAGAACATATCCATCAGGGGAACGGTATAGTCGTCTATGCCGCCCACGATCCGGCCGTACTCCTCCCGTTCCGCCGCATAGGCGGCATAGACCAGGCACACCAGTTCGTAGTCCATATCGGTGGCCTCGGCAAACTGACGGGGCGACAGGGAATCGGTGAGCATGTAGCCGTCCATGACCTCCACGTTGGACAGGCCCATGGCGTAGTCCACCTGTTCATAGCTCTCCAGCCGGGCCAGCAGGGCCTTCTCACTGGCGTAGACCCCCTTCGGCACGATCAGTGCCATGACGTTCTGGGTGCCGAAGGTCTCGTTGACCTTTTCCTCGGCAATCTGGGTCTCGTTCTGCCGGGCGGTCTCAATCTGGCTGTAGCCGTAGACATAGGGACACTGGTTGGACAGCAGAAAGCCCGCCGCGATGGCCACCGCGAACAGGGGAACCCCCACATAGCGCAGTTTCAGGGCAAACTTGCCCCAGCGGTCGATCTTGGGGATAAAGCTGCGATGTTGAGTCTTTGCCATGGCTTTGGAAAAGAGCATGAGCAGACCCGGCATCAGGGTAAAGACCGAGAGCATGCTGAACAGGATGGCCTTGATGAGCACGATGCCCATATCAAAGCCGATGCGGAACTGCATGAACATCATGGCGGCCAGCCCTGAGATGGTGGTGAGGCTGCTGGCGGAGATGGAGGGGATGGCTGCGCTCACCGCCGCGATGCAGGCCTCCCGGTCCCCGGCGTGCTCCCGCTCCTCCAGAAAGCGGTGGAGCATGATGATGGCGTAGTCTATGGCCAGTGCCAGCTGCAGCACCACGGTCACCGAGTTGGACACGAAGGAGATCTCCCCAAAGATGAAATTGGTACCCAGGTTCAGCAGGGCCGCCGCGATGAAGGTGAGCAGCAGTACCGGGATCTCCGCGTAGGAGCGGGAGGTGAGCAGCAGCACCAGCACGATGATCACCGCCGCCACCGCCAGAATGATCCCCATCTCGCTGGCCAGGGAATCCGCCTGTGAGGTGCCCACGGTGCTGTCGATATAGTAATCATAAGGCGCCAGCAGTTCCCGGATGGCCGCCATGGCGGTGAGGCTGATCTCGTCCGTCTCCTCCCCGTCAAAGGTCACGGAGATCAGGGCGTCCGCCCCCTTGAAATATTCCGCGATGTCCTCCGGCGTCTCCGGGTCGCTGTCCTCTGAGTCCACGCCGGTGGTGTCGCTCCCAAAGGTGGCTGAAGTAACTCCCTCAATCTGCTCGATCTGTGCCGCCAGCTCCTCCGCCATCTCATAGGTCACATGAGAAACCATGACCCGGGCGGTGCCGAAAGTGGTGAATTCCTCCTCCATGAGGGTCAGGCCCTGGCGGGTCTCCGTGGTCTCCGGCAGATACTCTGTGATGTCGTTGCAGACGCTGACCCAGTTCCGAGAGAACAGGCAAAAAATCAGGGCGCAGGCATAGAGGAAGAAAATCAGATTCCGCTTGTCGACGATGACCGTGGCCAGCTTCTCAAAAAAAGTTGGCTTTCCCGTTTCCTTACTCACAGTTCCGACTCCTCCTGGGATTCTGGATGGATGAGAGTGCCCTCCCACCGCATCCGGGCGGATTTTGAGGTGGATGCGCCCTGCAGGTTTCCCGCCCGCAGGTTCAGGACGGTCTCGCAGGGAATGGTGCTCACCGCCGTTTGGATGGGATGGAAGAGATGAAGCGTCCCATCCGCCGCCTGCACGCCTTGAATTGTGTTGACATAGCCCACCAGATCCAGTGAGCCGGTGATGTAGCTTCCCTGATAGCGGAGGGTCAGAACGCCCTCCCGCGGGCCCATCTGACTCTGGATCGTGACTTGATACTGCTCCGTCATTGCGCCGCGCTCCTTTCCGTTTGATTTTTTTCAGCATAGAAAATCTGCCTGGGGAAAACAAGATGCAGACCGGGGCCGCATGTCAGATTTCTGACACGGGACCCCAATCTGCATCTATGAGAAGTTCCGGGAACTGTGCTAAAATAAAAGGAAAAGCCGGAAGAAAGGGTTGTGGTCGTTGGGATGAGAAAACGGACATACAAGGCCAGCGAGGCTGCCAAGCGGGAGATTTGCACCGCATTGAAAGCATTAATGGTACAAAAGCCTCTGAACAAGATTACCGTGGCGGAGATCATGCAGTCCTGCGGCATGGCCCGGCAGCACTTTTATTACCACTTTGAGGATATCTACGATGCGGTGCGCTGGATGTTCGACCAAGAGGCTGTGGCTCTGCTGCGGGAGCACGAGGGCGTCATGCTGTGGCAGGACGGCCTGCTCCAGCTGTTCCAGTATCTCCAGGAGAACCGGGCGGTCTGCCTGTGCGCCCTCCACTCCATCAGCCGGGAACATCTGAAGCGATTCTTCCAGACGGATGTGCACGCGATCATACAGGGCACGATCCAAAGGGTCGTCGCGGAACTGAACTGCCGCGTATCCGACACGGAAGTGGATTTGCTGACGAAGTTTTATGTAGGGGCGCTGGCAAGCATGATGGAGGAGTGGCTTCTGGAAAACATTCAGGAAACGCCCGAGGAGCTGATCCGGTTTGCCGATCAGCTTTTGAAGGACCATGTTCGCGGCGCGGCCCTGCGCATGGCGGAAACGCACCCGGCCACGGAGCAGACTTGCAGGGAGGAATCGTAACATGAAAATGCCGATCATCGCTTTGGGCCGCCAGTTCGGCAGCGGCGGCCACGAAGTGGCCGTGAAAACAGCGGATCTCCTCGGCATCCGCGTCTATGAGCGCGAGCTGATCCGCCTCGCGTGCGAGTACGGCGAGCTTTCGGAAAAAACGCTCTCCCCCTCGGACGAAAAGGCGACCAACCCCTACCTCTTCCAGACCGTGCACGAGGGCAACCACCACGTGCTGCGCGGCAAACCGACGAGCGAAGTGCTCTTCGCCCTGCAAAGCCACGAGATCCGCCGCATCGCCCGCCACGAGGAGTGTGTGTTCGTGGGGCGCTGCGCAGACTACGTGCTGCGCGACGAGGACGTGAGGCTTCTCACCGTGTTCGTCGCCGCGCCGGACGAGCACCGTATCCAGCGCAAAATGGCGCAGGAAAAGCTCACGCGCGACCAAGCCATCCGCCTGATCCGCAAGATGGACAAGCAGCGCCGCAAGTATTACGAGAGCTACACCCACAAGGCCTGGGGCGCGCCGGAGGGGTATGATCTTTACCTTGACACCGGTGCGCTGTCGACCGCTGACGCGGCGGCGGTCATTGCGGAGCGCTTCCGCAAGCTGTAAAAAATTGGGGACCACCGAAAGGTGGTCCCTTCTTTTTTGCGGCCCGAAACGGCTGTGGTTTTCCCCGCCTGACGCGGGGAAGCGAGCAAAGGGGGACATTCTCTCACGTGAGAGAATGTCCCCCTTTAGATCCCCCAAGAGAACGCAAGGGGCCTTGCCCCTTGACCCCGCCATTGTCGGCGCTGGGCTTGAAGAACTGCACGCGCTGCGCAATCGGGTGCGGTGTACATGGCTTCGCCATGAGCCCCTACGATTCGTTTTCGTTTGCAACCGCGCCTTACTATCGTGAGGCGCGTGTGACGACAGCACGGCGGCAGACTGCGTGCCGAATGCGGCATTATTGCACTCGCCGCATTGATGAGTGCCTCGGTAGACGGAAATTAGGCTGCACTGCCACGAGACTGGCAGAGCGGCAGCGGATAATAGAAGCAGAGGCAAGTCGTATAGCAGAACCAATGGCGGTGAGCGTCAGCAATACCGCCACGCAGGCAGTTGCATTCCGGAGGCAAAAAGCCCCTTCGAGCCCGAGACTGCCAATCAAATTCCTTTCTCTTGGGGGTCAAAGGGGGATATTCTCTTTCCGAGGAAAGAGAATATCCCCCTTAACCACTCCCCCTGCGCGGCCGCAGGGAATTTCTAAAGGCTTCCTGAGCCTTTAATTCTTTGCAAAATGAATGGTAATCGGACAAATCTCTGCTTTTGTCCCCACGCGCATGTTGGGTCCGAACAGGCCGACGCCGGAGGTGACGATGTTGTGCATCTTTCCCTTTTGGAGATACCCGCAGGCATTTTCCCACATCAGCTTGATGGTGAGATTTCCCGGGAACATCTGTCCATCGTGCGTGTGGCCGCAGAGGTCTATGTCGACGCCCGCGTCCGCGAGCTCCTGTAGCTCCTTGGGCTGGTGGTCGAGGACGATGATGGGCTTATCCTTGTCCAGACCTGCCGTGATCTCATCGGGCGTCTTGCGCGTCTCGATGCCGCGGCCCGGGCGGTGCGCGTCGGGGCGGCCATAAAGGTAGAACTTTCCGTCGATGAGCATGCCCTCGTCACGCAGGAGCGTGATGTTCGCGTCCTTCAAGAATTCGTCCATGCGCGGGTCGCTCTCCTTCTTCTCGCTCTGGCGGAAGGTGAAGCCTGCGAGCACCGGCTCTTCGATGTCGTGGTTGCCGTAGCAGGCGTAAACGCCGTATTTCGACCGGATGCTGCGCAGCGTGGCGGCGATGGTCTCAGGGGCTTCCACCGCCTCCCACTCGTTATCGAAGATGTCTCCCGCGATGACGACGAGGTCGGCGTCCTGTTCGTTGATCCTGTCTACCATCTGCTGCATCTGCTTTTCGCCGATGTTGTAGCCAAGGTGCAGGTCGGCCACGAGCACGACCTTCATCTCGTCCATGCCCTCAACAGTCTTATCGACCGTCACGTCATACGGCGTCACGTGGATAATGCGTGCGTTGACGACGCCCCAGATGGATGCGATCAAAATGACCAGCGCGCACACACAGCCCGCGATGCGGTGCATCTGTGTCGTGACGAAAATGTGCTTGAACGGCAGCACGTACCCCAGCAGCAGCCGCAGCAGGTCCGCCGCGATGACCGCGAGCAGCACATACAGCAGTACGCCGAGCCAGTAGTTGCCGATGAGCTTCATCACGCGCCGCGCCCGCCCCTCCGGCAGGAAAAACGCGATGACGATGGAGCAGGCCAGAAACGCCTGCACAGCCACGGGCAGCGCCCAGTGGCGCGCTGTGCGGAAAAACGGGAACCAGGCTTTCACCCAGCCCATCACACGGCGCAGTAAATAGTAATTCGCCAGCAGGTACACCGGCGCAAGCAGAATCGCGATCATGTCAACGCGGGAGCATCGCTCCCCTCGCTTCCTTTCGAATCAAAAATCTTCGGTCATCATAGCACGTTTTTCTATCCATTGCAACGCATCCCCGCGGTTGACATTCCGCATGCGGCATGGTACCTTTAGAGTCGAAAAATAACATGGATCAAGGAGGACGATCCGATGAAAATGCTCGAAACCATCCACATTCTCCCCGTGCGCGCGGAGAGCGCTGCGCCCGCGCCGCTGCGCGGCAAAAAGCTCGACCAGCGCGCCGTGCTGCAAGTCGTCCGCAAGGTCGACTGGAAAAAGGCCGGCCTCATCGCCGGCGGCGTGACTGTTGTGTGCGCCGCAGCCGGCACAGCGAGCCGGTACAAATTCTATCAGGGCATCGTCGCGCGCGAGCTCAAAAAGCAGCTCGCCCCGCTGAACGACAAGCTTGACGCCCTGCAGGCTGAAAACCGCATGCTGCGCGCGGAGCTTGAAAAGAAGAACGCCCCCTCCGAGGAACAGAACTGAACCAAAATTGCCCGAACAAATTCCAGTTCGGGTGATTTTTTGCTCTCCGCTGGCGCTTTCCCCCTCCGCATGGTAAAATGGGCAAAAACAGGACTGTTTTCCGCAAAAAGTCTTCATTGCTACCCACGGTTGCGCGATTGCCTACTGCAATACATGGCATTTTGCGCACGCTAACGCTATGCTTTTTGCGAAAGGAGGAACCATGGCACTACCCGAAAAACTCTATGCACTGCGCAAAAAGAGCGGCCTTTCGCAGGAGCAGCTCGCGGAGGCGCTGAACGTCTCGCGTCAGGCCATCTCCAAATGGGAGGGCGGCAGCGCGACGCCCGAGAGCGACAAGCTCCTCGCGCTGAGCAATTACTTCGGCGTCTCGCTCGACTACCTTCTAAAAGACGGTACGCCGGATGCCGCGCCCGCCGAAGCGCAGGAGGAGCACCGGACGATGCGGCTTTTGAGCCTCATTCTCTGCTTCGGCGGCGCGGCCGCGCTGATCGTCTATGGCGTTTTGTCGATCCTTGTCCCGTCCGTTCCCGCGCAGATCAGCGGATCGTCGATGATCCGCATCGACGGCAGTGGCATTTTTCTGCTGCTCTGCGTCGCGGCCATCGCCGCGGGCGCGGCGCTGCTGCTCAAAAGCACCAAACACAAATAAGGAGGTCTCTCCATGAAAGCTCTGTCCTGTACCTTCGCCGCGCTGGCGATCCTGCTCTCCGACGTGATGTGCGCCGTTGTCGCGTTCAACTACTGCGATATGCTCTGGGGCATCCGCTATGCTTCTTACAGCGCACCGGCGAGCACCGCGTTTCTGCTCGTCATCCCCTACGCCGCCGCCATTGCGGTCTGCACCGCGCTCGCGGTCATCTTTTGGCGAAAAAGCGCAAAACGCTGAAAAAGAACCACCGTATGGCGAGCCATACGGTGGTTTCTCCTTTACTTTCTCACAAACAGGATGCCGAGCGTGTTCGGGCCGCAGTGGCACGAGACGGTGCAGCCCGCCTGCGTCTCTTCGACGGTCTCAAACGATCCGTACTGTGCCGCTTCCTCCTTCGCCGCGGCCACGACGTTCGCGTCCGCCGCCGCGTGGGTGATGAACGCGAGCTCCGGCGCGATGTCCTCGCGCCCGTCAAGGCGCTCTTTTACATACTGGCGGATGCACTTTTCAAACGAGCCGCGGTACTTCTTGCACACGGCCATCTTGCCGTTTCGCACCTCGATGCAGGGCTTCAGGTGCAGAAGATTCGCGCCCAGCGCGGCCACAGCCGAGCAGCGGCCGCCCTTTCGCATGTAGTCGAGGCACTCGATCAAAAAGCTCGCCTCGACCTTCGGCGCGAGCGCGCGCACGCGCTCGGCGATCTCCGCGCCGGAAAGGCCCTGCTCGGCGAGCTTCGCCGCCGCGACGACCAGAAGGCCCTGGCCGGTGCTCAGATTCTCCGAATCGACCACGAAGACGTTCTCGTACTCCTGCGCCGCGGCGCAGGCATTCTGATAGCAGCAGGAGAAATTCGCGCCGATGGTGATCTGCACCACCGCGTCATACTCGTTTGCGTAGCGCGCGAACATCTCGCCGTACTCGTACTGGCTGACCGCCGACGTGCTGCAAAGGTCTCCGCCGCCGTCCACGTGGGCAAAAATGTCGGCGGGCGTGATGTCCACACCATCGTGGAAGTCCTTGCCGTCCTTGATGACGCACAGCGGCGTGACGGCAATATCATAGCGCTCGAGCAGCGCGGGCGACAGGTCGCACGTGCTGTCGGAAATAATCTTCACTCGCATCGTTCGTTTCTTCCTTCCTGAAAGATAAAAACCTCATCTGCGGGCATCCCCGCCGGAACTTACAACATCAGATTTTATATTTTTACCGCAAGCAGATGAACTCTTTCTCAACGCAACATCAACTTCTGTTGATATTTCTCCCACCCGTTCCGCAAAAAAAAGCCCCCGAAGGTTTTCTTCGGGGGCTCTCCTGTTTGCTTTTATCGCTTACTTGCTCAGGCAGCGATAGAGGAAAGTGACGATCTGACCGCGCGTGCAGTCGCCCGCGGGGTCGAAAGTCGTCGCGCTCGCACCGGTGGTCACGCCGTTTTCCACGGCCCACAGGACGGCGTTTGCGTAGTAGGCGTCCGCCTTGACATCGGTGAACGGATTCTCTGCCTTGCTCTCAGGGCTGTTCTGCATGCGGTACAGGAACGTCACGATCTGGCTGCGCGAGCAGGTCGCGTCGGGCGCGAACAGCGTGTCGCTCATGCCGGAGGTGATCTTGTTCTCGACGGCCCACAAAACGGCCTTATCGTAGTAGCTGTCCGCCTTCACGTCGGTGAAGGTCATCTCGCTTGCGGTCGGTTCAGGACTGTCGGCGGCGCGCCACAGGAACGTGACAGCCTGCGCGCGGGTGCAGGAGTCGTTGGGGGCGAAGGTCGTCTCGGTCTTACCGGAGGTGACCTTCTTATCCACGGCCCAGTTCACAGCGTCCACATAGTAGGCGCCTTCCTTGACATCGGTGAACACGCTCGGCTGGAGCGCTTCATCCTTCGTGATGTACTCGACGAGCTCAACGCCCAGCTTGTGGGTCTTTTCAGCCATGGTCTTGCCGTTCTCGGTGGCAAGGGCGCGGGCATCATCCACCTTGGCGAGCTGGTCGGTCGTGACGAAGTCCTTGTAGAGCTCCTGCTGGAGGGCGGCGAGTTTATCGGCGACGTAGGCCTTGGCCTCGGCCTTCAGGGGCTTACCGGTGATCTTGTCGGCGTTGGCGATGTAACCGCCGAGACCCTCAAACGTGAAGTAATAGGAATTCTTCCAGTTGCTCGGATACGCCTTGAAGCCGGAAACGCGCTGCCAGTTGCCCTCGGCATCCTGCGCCCAGCTCGTGCCGTAGGTGCAGAAGGTGTCGGGCTTTTCAGTCGTAAACTTCGCGGACGCGGTGCTGACCTGATAGCCGGAGTACATGCTGTCGATCAGCATGGGATAGTACGGGACAAACACGTTGTAGGACATGTTGCCGACGCCGACCCAGCCCACGGTCGCGGTCTCGACCGGACGATCCTTGAAGAGCTGGAAGATCTCGATCTCCTGGTTGCTGGCCTTGCCGATGGAGGAGAGCTTGTAGTAGCCGAACACATCGTCCTTGTCGAGCTTGCGGTCGGCCTTGATGTTGGTGTAGAGCGCGACGAGCTTGTCGCTTGCGTCAAGGTTGGAGATGGTGAATTTCGTGTTGTCAGCCACGAGCGCATCGCTGTCATATTTGTAAGCCGCGTTCAGGTAGTTCAGGCCGTCGATCATGCGCTGGTCCATCTTCTCGCTGATGCGGGCGTAAGACGCACGGAAGTCGATGATGTTCTTTGCCTCGTCGCCGACGAACGTTCCGGCCTTCTTCGCCACCGCGATCAGGTCCTTGGAGGCGATGACGTTCTCATCGTCCAGATCGACGCGGCCGATGACGGCCATGTTGGGTTCAAGGAAGATCATGTTGTTGTTGAGCTTGATGGCGACATACTGCGTGCCGCTGCAATTTTCAACGTACCAGACCTCGTCCTTGTCGCAGACGAACACGCCGGAGGCGGCCACGCAGCCGTAATTCTCGTAGATGTCGAGCAGCAGCTTCACACCCTCGCGCGCGGAGGATGCCTCGGCCAGGATGATGGTCGGGATATCGGTCTCTTCAATGCCGTTGCGCTCGCTCTTGTTCGCTTCCACCCATTCGGCGTCGCGGTACGGGTCGGCTTCCGTCACCTTTTCGTTGCCGTAGAGCGTTTCGGTCGCGGAGACAGACACGCCCTTTTCGTTCGTGCCGAACTCGGTGTAGGAGTAGTGGTCGGCCTTTTCGCCGCACTCGGGGCAGATGCCGTCATAGTAGATATCGTTCGTAAAATAGGTGAAACGGTAGCTGTCGTGGGTGAAATCCCACTCGAACGGTCCGTATTCCGGGCAGCCGACGTAGATCGTCGTGCAGGCGGAGGCGCTGATGGTCGTCGCGGCGAAGGCCGCGGCCGTCACCAGACAGGTGCAGAGAAACTTTTTGAGTACGCTTCCTTTCATGTGTTGTTTCCTCCTAAAATTTTCAGTGTCCGAACGAATGCCGCTTTGTCTGCAAAATCGATGTATCCCCCCGTTCACTTTATCGCGCTACCGTAATATAGCACTTTATTTTGCGTTCCGCAAGGGGCAGATCTGCAAAAACACCGCTTCAGTCTCTCATTTCGTCACACTTGCACAAAGCAAGCCATATTATTCGACGCGATTTATTATAATATAGCTTATCATCTGTTATTCCGCTACCATCAAAAGGGCGAAAGCCATTGCACATTTTTACTCAAATCGTCCACCGGTGGCGAACAGCAAAAGCTCCGCAGCAGAAGTTGCGGAGCTTTTGCATATTTCCCGCCGCCGTGTAGGCGACCAAGTTGTCGCTCGCGGCGTAATCCATGTGTCCCTCGCGGCAGTGGTCGATGGCGAGCATCCGCCGTTCGGCCACAAAATCGCACTCGTAGCGCTCCATGTGAAAGTCGTTGAACGCGAGCATCACGCCCGGGAAGACCTCGTAGGTCGTCATCGTACCGTCGCCGGTCTCGTTTCGAAACTGCCAGACCGCGCAGCCGTCGCTCTGCGCCAGCAAAATGGCGCCCTGATGCTCCAATAATTTCTCTGCGGTCATCTCTTTCGCTCCTGTCCTTCGGAGTTAGTCATCTCTAACCATTTGGCAGTATACCACTGCTTTCGCCGCTTGTCTTTCCCCATCGGGCGAAATTGTTCCGTTTGGACACCAATTTTGCCGCCGTGGGTCAAAAAAGAGGGCGGGTAACTCCCGTCCTCTTTTTTATTCCTTTACCGGTTCACGAGCAGCTTTTTCATGCCGCGCTCGAGACCGTCGACGGTCAGCGGGTACATGTCCACCGCCCTTGCGATATAGCCGTAGCTCTCGCCCCAGTAGCCGCCCCAGCGCGGGGGCTCCTCGGGATTGAGCCAGATCAGGTGGTCGTAGTGCTCGCAGAAGCGCTTGATCTGATCGAGGCCCGACCATTTCGCCTCGCCGGTGCGGTAGTCGTAGCGCTTTTCCATCAGCTCGTACATGTCCATCAGCGCATCGCCAACTAAAATGACCTTGTACTCGCTGCCGAAATTCTGCAGGATCCAGTCCGTCGGCACCGCGTGCTCGCGGTACATTCGCGGGTCGGTATAGACGCTTGAATAAATGCAGTTGTGGAAGTAGTAGACGTGCAGCTCTTTAAAATGGTTCGACTGCCGCGCCGCCTGGAAGAGCATGGAGCAGAGGTTGGAATAATACTCCATCGAGCCGCCGGAGTCCATCAGCATCAGCACCTTGACGGTATTTTTGCGCGGACGCTTGTAGCAGACCGACAGCGTTCCCGCGTTGTCGCAGGTCTCGCGCACGGTCCCATCCACGTCGAACTCCGTTTTGGCCTCCTGCGTCTGCTCGGAATACTGGCGCAGCAGGCGGAACGCCATCTGAAACTGTCGGATATCGAGCACATTGTCCTTGCGGAAGTCGCGGAACCTGCGCTCCCCCGCCACCTGAAACGCGCGGCGGTACATGCTCTTCCCGCCCACACGGATGCCCTGCGGGCTGTGGCCGCTATTGCCGAAGTTTGAGTAGCCGTTCGTACCGATCCAGTACGAGCCGCCGTTGTGCTCCTCGGTCTGCTCCTTGAGGCGCTCTTCGAACATTTTGAGAATTTCCTCAATGCTCTTTTCCTCATAGCCCTGCGTGCGCAGGAACTTGCGGAACTCCTCCATTGCGGCGGCAGGGTTGTTGAGCCAGTCCATCAGCTCCTTGGGAAGCTCGTCCTGATATGGCACGCCGTCGAAGTATTCAAGGAAGATCTGGTCGAACTTGTCGTAATCCGCCTCGGACTTGACGAGCACCGCGCGACAGAGCTCGTAAAAGCCCGTGAGCGAATCGTGCTGCAGGTCCAGCATCAGCCCCTCGATGAGCGTCATCCACTCATTCAGGCTGACGCGAAAGCCGTGCGCGCGCAGAAGGTAGAAAAATCCAGTAAACATGGCGTTCTTATCTTCTCAGTCGGCGCTGCACGGTGGAGATATCCTTGTCCTTTTTGAGGAGCACCCCGATGAACGGGATCTCCTTCGTGATGCGGGACGTGTCCACGCCGGTAAGCTCGAGCGCGCGGATCCAGTCGACAAGCTCGGATGTCGAGGGTTTTTTCTCCACCGAGTCGATCGAGCGGATATAGTAGAACGCCTGCATCGCCTGCATCAAAAGCATCTCGTCGACATGATCGAAGTGGACGCGGATGATCTTTTCCATCTGCTGCTGGTCGGGGAATTCAATATAGTGGAAGATGCAGCGGCGCAGGAACGCGTCCGGCAGCTCCTTTTCCGCGTTCGAGGTGATGATGACGATAGGACGGTGCTTGGCCTTGATGGTCTCCTTCGTCTCGGGAATGTAGAATTCCATCTTGTCGAGCTCCCAAAGAAGGTCGTTCGGGAACTCGAGGTCTGCTTTGTCGACCTCGTCGATCAGCAGCACAACCTGCTCGTCGGCGGAAAACGCCTCGCCGAGCTTGCCGAGCTTGATATACTTTGCGATATCGTCCACGCCGGATGTGCCGAACTGGCTGTCGTATAAACGCTGCACCACATCGTAGACGTACAGGCCGTCCTGTGCCTTCGTCGTGGACTTGACGCTCCAGATGATGAGCTTTTTGCCCAGCGCCTCGGCCACAGCCTCGGCGAGCATCGTCTTTCCCGTGCCCGGCTCGCCCTTGATGAGAAGCGGTTTTTTGAGCGCCATCGCGATGTTCACCGCATTCATCAGCTCCGGGCTCGCAACGTAGTTTTTGCTGCCTTTGAAAGTATTTTCCATAGTGTGCTCCTTGCAAAAAATCAAAATCAATGATATTTTACCCTTGCCACACGCCTCTTGTCAAATTCATTGTTTTGACCTGTCCTCAAATTTTTTCTAAAAATTTGAAATTTCCTCTTGCATTTCCCTGAAAGCTGTGGTAGTATAACACCGTTGTCCGATATGAGACACGCGCCGTTAGCTCAGCTGGATAGAGCGTCTGGCTACGGACCAGAAGGCCGGGGGTTCGAATCCCTCACGGCGTACCAAAAGTCCTCGAAATCATCTGATTTCGAGGACTTTTGCTTTTTATAAGTTGCCATTTTCGGACGCCGCTTTTTTCTGACCCAAACGCTGACCCCAACGGGAGCGGGTAGCGGAAAGCATCAGACGGCACGGGAGAGGATGCTCCCCATCGTTTGCGCCGCTTTGAGCTGGGCGTCAGTGGTGACGTGGGCGTAGGTGTCCAGCGTGAAGCCCGCCGAGTAGTGGCCCAGCATGGAGGACACCGTTTTTACATCCACGCCGTTCTGGAGCGCCATGGTTGCGAAGGTGTGGCGCAAATCATGAAAGCGTATCCGTGGCAGTCCCGCCCGTTTCAGCACCCGCTGGAGCATGTGCAGGACGCTGTCCGGGGACATGGGGCCTCCGGTGGGCGATGGGAATACCCATTCGCTGTTTCCGACTTTGCATTTCTGCATTTTCAGTACGCTTATCGCATCTGCCGACAGGGGCAGTGTGCGGTAGGCGTTTTTCGTTTTCAGCGGGGCTTCTACCACTTTGCCGTTTTGCCGTGAGATGGCTCGCTGGATTTTCAGCACGCCACGGTCGAGGTCAACGTCCGTCCATTTCAGTCCCAGCAGTTCGCCCCGCCGAAGTCCGGTGGCGAGGTCGAGGTAGTAGAGCTCGTACACGCCGCTGTCCTTGGCCTCCTGGAAGAAGGCGCTGAGCTGGTCGGCGGTCAGGGTTCTCATCTCTTTGTGTTCCACCTTCGGCAAGGCGCAGCTCTGTGTGGGATTTTTTGTGACAAGGTGCTGCTCGATAGCGAGGTTGTACGCCGAGCCGATCATCTGGTGGATGTTCCGCACGGTTTTCGGTGCTAACCCTTTCGGCTTCTTTTTCGCCTCAATACGGTCTACCCGGCCGCCGTCCAGCAGGTGCTTGTAGAACCGCTGCAAGTCCAGAGAGGTCAGGTCTGCCAGCGGGATGCTGCCGATCTGCGGCTTGATGTGGTTTTTCAGAAAGCCTTGCGAGGTTTTGAAGGTCGATGGGCGCAGCTTGATTTTTACGTAGTTTTCCATCCAGACCTCCAGCCATGTTCCCACCGTGTAGGTCTTGGCCCGTCCGTAGTCGATACCGACGTTTTCCTCGATGGCTTTTTTCAGTTTTTCTTTTACTTCCGCTTGCGTCTTGCCGAGGACGTTTTTGATGATGGCCTTGCCAGTTTCCGGATCGTGACCGACTGTGTAGCGGCCCTCCCAGCGGCCGTCCTTTCGTTTGCGGATGTTCCCTTCCCCGTTCGCTCGTCTTTTCGGCATGGTATCAGCCCCTTTCGCAACGAACAATACCGTAATCAATGGGACAAAGCTACCGAAAAACGGAATCGTTATCAGAAAGTTATCATTTGCCCCTCGGAGCCGCGCCGCCTTATCTTTGACTATTGCGGCGCAATTTTTGCGCTGCCGGAGGCGTTCTTCTTTGGTTACAGCGGTGCGATTTTTGAACGGTCAAGAAGCCTTTTCATTGACTGGTACAAAATAAGCATAGCACCCGAAGCGGATATGAAGCCTCGGAAGCTATGCTTATTTTTGTTATAATGGGAGGGCAATGGATGGACGGTTTCTTTGGTG
>ENA-ORSI01002101-ORSI01002101.1-human-gut-metagenome-genome-assembly--contig:-NODE-2101-length-15090-cov-2.981177_pt1 | contig 15090 bp, 13 predicted proteins | sample MGYA00242187_ERZ509154 | MGnify/ENA primary metagenome ERZ509154 (study PRJEB26280, sample SAMEA2338627) | human gut metagenome | biome: human gut; feature: human-associated habitat; material: faeces...
GGTTTTTTTCTGCCCGCAATTTACCGGTAACCCCCAAATAACCCCTCATTTCACCCACTAATCGCCCGATTAAAAACCCTGCAGAAACGGATAATCATGCCGATAACTCATATAACGCAGGGCTGTTTATCGTGAATTCACTCTATACCGCTGAAGGTGTAATGGATAAACACTCGCTGTGGCAGCGTTATGTCCCGCTGGTGCGTCACGAAGCATTGCGCCTGCAGGTTCGACTGCCCGCGAGCGTGGAACTTGACGATCTGCTACAGGCGGGCGGCATTGGGTTACTTAATGCCGTCGAACGCTATGACGCCCTACAAGGAACGGCATTTACAACTTACGCAGTGCAGCGTATACGTGGCGCTATGCTGGATGAACTTCGCAGCCGTGACTGGGTGCCGCGCAGCGTGCGACGCAACGCGCGTGAAGTGGCACAGGCAATAGGGCAACTGGAGCAGGAACTTGGCCGCAACGCCACGGAAACTGAGGTAGCGGAACGTTTAGGGATCGATATTGCCGATTATCGCCAAATGTTGCTCGACACCAATAACAGCCAGCTCTTCTCCTACGATGAGTGGCGCGAAGAGCACGGCGATAGCATCGAACTGGTTACTGATGATCATCAGCGAGAAAACCCGCTACAACAACTGCTGGACAGTAATCTGCGCCAGCGGGTGATGGAAGCCATCGAAACGTTGCCGGAGCGCGAAAAACTGGTATTAACCCTCTATTATCAGGAAGAGCTGAATCTCAAAGAGATTGGTGCGGTGCTGGAGGTCGGGGAATCGCGGGTCAGTCAGTTACACAGCCAGGCTATTAAACGGTTACGCACTAAACTGGGTAAGTTATAACGTCAGTAAATGCCGCACTTTAATTTTGACTACCAGGAGTTCTTAATGATGGTGCAGCACCTGAAAAGACGGCCATTAAGCCGCTATCTTAAAGACTTTAAACACAGCCAGACCCATTGCGCGCATTGCCGTAAATTACTCGATCGCATTACCTTAGTTCGCGACGGCAAAATAGTGAATAAAATCGAGATTTCCCGCCTGGACACGCTGCTTGATGAAAATGGCTGGCAAGTGGAACAACAATCATGGGCGGCATTGTGCCGATTTTGCGGTGATTTACATTGCAAAACGCAGAGTGATTTTTTCGATATTATCGGCTTTAAGCAATTTCTTTTTGAGCAAACTGAAATGAGCCCTGGTACGGTGCGTGAATATGTCGTTCGTCTGCGCCGTTTGGGGAATCATCTACACGAGCAAAATATTTCCCTCGACCAGCTGCAGGACGGTTTCCTTGATGAAATCCTCGCCCCGTGGCTGCCCTCCACCAGCACCAACAATTACCGCATCGCGTTACGGAAGTATCAACACTATCAGCGTCAAACGTGTACCGGACTTGTGCAGAAATCCTCCAGCCAACCTGCTTCTGATATATATTAAATAAGAATAAGATGTAGCGGAGTTGTTTTTGTGTTTACAAACAATGGCTCTACACTGCAAACAGACATAACAACATTCGGGGTAAATATGAAATTAGCACATCTGGGACGTCAGGCATTGATGGGTGTGATGGCCGTGGCGCTGGTTGCGGGTATGAGCGTTAAAAGTTTTGCAGATGAAGGTCTGCTTAATAAAGTCAAAGAGCGCGGCACGCTGCTGGTAGGGCTGGAAGGAACTTATCCGCCGTTCAGTTTTCAGGGGGATGACGGCAAATTAACCGGTTTTGAAGTGGAATTTGCCCAACAGCTGGCAAAACATCTTGGCGTTGAGGCGTCACTAAAACCGACTAAATGGGACGGTATGCTGGCGTCGCTGGACTCTAAACGCATTGATGTGGTGATTAACCAGGTCACCATTTCTGACGAGCGCAAGAAAAAATACGATTTCTCTACCCCGTACACCATTTCCGGTATTCAGGCGCTGGTGAAAAAAGGTAACGAAGGCACCATTAAAACGGCTGATGATCTGAAAGGCAAAAAAGTGGGTGTCGGTCTGGGCACCAACTATGAAGAGTGGCTGCGTCAGAATGTTCAGGGCGTGGATGTGCGTACCTATGATGATGACCCGACCAAATATCAGGATCTGCGCGTAGGCCGTATCGATGCGATCCTCGTTGATCGTCTGGCGGCGCTGGATCTGGTGAAGAAAACCAACGATACGCTGGCAGTAACCGGTGAAGCATTCTCCCGTCAGGAGTCTGGCGTGGCGCTGCGTAAAGGAAATGAAGACCTGCTGAAAGCGGTGAATGATGCAATTGCGGAAATGCAAAAAGATGGCACTTTGCAAGCCCTTTCCGAAAAATGGTTTGGTGCTGATGTGACCAAATAATCAGCATAATGACAAAAAAGGGCGCTTTCACTAGCGCCTTTTTTATTTACGCGTTTTCAGCGTGCATAATAAGAAAATCACAACAACACACATCGGAGGCTGTTATGCCACTGCATAATTTAACCCGTTTTCCACGGCTGGAGTTTATCGGCGCGCCAACGCCGCTCGAATATCTGCCGCGCTTTTCTGATTATCTTGGACGGGAAATTTTCATCAAACGGGATGACGTCACTCCCATGGCAATGGGCGGCAATAAATTACGTAAGCTGGAATTTCTCGCGGCAGATGCCCTGCGCGAAGGTGCCGATACGCTGATTACTGCCGGGGCGATCCAGTCTAACCATGTGCGCCAGACTGCCGCAGTCGCTGCGAAACTCGGTCTGCATTGCGTGGCGCTGCTGGAAAATCCTATTGGTACAACCGCGGAAAACTATTTAACCAACGGCAATCGTTTGTTGCTGGATCTGTTCAATACCCAGATTGAAATGTGCGACGCACTGACCGATCCCAATACCCAACTGGAAGAGCTGGCGACGCGAGTCGAAGCACAAGGCTTTCGCCCGTATGTCATTCCGGTTGGCGGTTCTAATGCTTTGGGCGCGCTGGGTTATGTGGAGAGTGCGCTGGAAATCGCGCAACAGTGTGAAGGGGCGGTTAATATTTCGTCGGTGGTGGTCGCATCGGGCAGTGCCGGAACTCACGCCGGACTGGCTGTTGGGCTGGAACACCTGATGCCTGAAAGCGAACTGATTGGCGTGACTGTGTCGCGTTCTGTTGCCGATCAATTGCCGAAAGTGGTTAACCTCCAACAGGCGATTGCGAAAGAACTGGAGCTGACCGCATCAGCGGAAATTTTACTCTGGGATGACTATTTTGCACCTGGCTACGGCGTGCCGAACGACGAAGGCATGGAAGCAGTGAAATTGCTGGCGCGGCTGGAAGGCATTCTGCTTGATCCTGTGTATACCGGAAAAGCGATGGCGGGGCTGATTGACGGTATCAGTCAGAAACGCTTCAAAGATGAAGGGCCGATTTTGTTTATTCATACCGGCGGTGCGCCTGCGCTGTTCGCCTATCATCCCCACGTTTAGCTCCGGGAACGCTCATGCAAGAAAGTATACAACTGGTTATTGATTCCTTGCCGTTCCTGCTGAAAGGGGCTGGGTATACGCTGCAACTCAGTATCGGCGGCATGTTTTTTGGCTTACTGCTCGGGTTTATTCTCGCGCTGATGCGCCTGTCGCCAATCTGGCCCGTGCGCTGGCTGGCGCGTTTTTATATCTCTATTTTTCGTGGTACGCCGCTCATCGCACAACTGTTTATGATCTATTACGGACTGCCACAGTTTGGTATCGAATTAGATCCCATTCCGTCAGCAATGATTGGTCTGTCGCTGAACACTGCCGCCTATGCTGCCGAAACGCTGCGCGCCGATGCCGTCATCTGCGCCATGGGCGGCGAGGCAGGGCCGCAGTTCGGCACCGACGGCTTTGGCACCCGGTTCGCCGCCCAGTGCGGCGGCCGGGGGGTGGCGTTGCCGCCGCTGTCGAACAGCTTTATCAGCCTGGTAAAAGATACGTCGCTGGCCGCGACAATCCAGGTGCCGGAGCTGTTCCGTCAGGCGCAGTTGATTACCTCGCGCACGCTGGAGGTGTTCACCATGTACCTGGCGGCTTCGCTCATCTACTGGATTATGGCGACTGTGTTATCGACGTTGCAGAACCATTTTGAGAATCAACTTAATCGCCAGGAGAGGGAACCCAAATGAGTGCCATTGAAGTTAAGAACCTGGTGAAAAAATTCCACGGTCAGACGGTGCTGCATGGTATCGACCTTGAGGTGAAGCCTGGCGAAGTAGTGGCAATTATCGGTCCGAGTGGTTCCGGCAAAACCACGTTGCTACGCAGCATAAATCTGCTGGAACAACCGGAAGCGGGAACCATCACCGTTGGCGATATCACTATTGATACTGCACGTTCATTAAGTCAGCAAAAATCGCTGATTCGCCAGTTGCGTCAGCACGTCGGGTTTGTCTTCCAGAACTTTAATCTGTTTCCGCATCGTACGGTGCTGGAAAACATTATTGAAGGGCCGGTGATCGTCAAAGGCGAACCGAAAGAAGAGGCCACGGCGCGCGCTCGCGAGCTGCTGGCGAAAGTTGGGCTGGCCGGTAAAGAAACCAGTTATCCACGTCGTTTGTCTGGCGGTCAACAGCAGCGCGTTGCAATCGCGCGCGCGTTGGTAAACGAGCCTGAGGTTCTGCTGCTTGACGAACCGCTCGGCGCGCTTGACCTGAAAATGCGCAAGGATATGCAGATTGAGCTGATGAATATGCACAGACAGCTCGGCATAACCTTCATCTACGTCACGCACGACCAGGAGGAAGCTCTGACCATGAGCGACACAATCGTGGTCATGAAGGACGGAGTCATTCAGCAAATCGCCAACCCGCAAAAAATTTACGACGAGCCGGCAAACGCTTTCGTCGCGGATTTTATCGGAGAGTCCAACATACTTTCGGGCACCTTCATCAAGGACTGCCTTGTGGACGTGTTGGGACATCAGCTCGCTTGCGTGGACAAGGGCTTCAAGAAAAAGGAACCCGTCGACGTCATCATCCGTCCCGAGGACATAGAACTGTTGCCGGAAGACGACGAAAAGGCCTATCTTTTCGCAAAGGTGACCTCCTGCGTTTTCAAGGGCGACCATTTTCAGACCACGGTCGAAACGGACGACGAGGAGAAAAACGAGCTTTTAATACACAACAACTTTGCAAGCGGCGTAAATCAGCGCGTAGGCGTATACGTCAAGCCCTTCGACCTGCACATCATGCACAAAAACCGCATCATCAACGAGCTTGTCACCGTTATGTGGGACAGCAACGCGGTTGAAATCTGCGGCGGACGGTTCCCCTGCAACGCCGACCTTCCAGCGGGGACAAGGGTAAAGGTCAAAATCGACTTCGACGACGTCATTGTTCACGACGACGAGGAAGACGGAATAATAGGCGGCACCGTCGTCAACTCCATTTACAAGGGCAGCTATTATCAGTGCATAATAAGAACCGACGACTACTACGACTTTTTCGTGGATACGGACGACGATTGGTTAAAGGGAGACAGAGTAGGTCTTTCGGTGGCGCCCGAAAAGCTGATTGTTGAAATCATGCCCGAGGAGGCGGACGGAAATGATTAAAAATTTTCGTATGAGCCGAAAGGTTTTCGCTTGGCCCTACATACTGTTCATGCTGCTCTTTATCGTTACGCCGCTGGTCATGGTTTTGGTCAACGCCTTTCTTGCGGACGGAAAGCTGACACTCGACAACTTTGTTGACTTTTTTTCGGACAGAAGCAGTCTGGACGTGCTGGCAGTCAGCCTTATCGTGGGATTTGTGACCACCCTGCTCTGTCTGCTGCTCGGATACCCCATAGCGTACATTCTGAGCAAAACGGAAAGCGGAAAAATACTCGTGCTGCTCTTTATCCTGCCCATGTGGGTAAACTTTCTGATTCGCACGCTCGCCACCAAGTCCATTTTTGAATGGATGGGCGTAAAGCTCGGCATAGGCACCGTTATTTTCGGTATGGTATACAACTATCTGCCCTTCATGATACTGCCTCTGCACACTACGCTGTCAAACATAGACAAAAGCTACGCCGAAGCGGCGGGCGACCTCGGAGCCGACCCGTTTACCGTATTTCTAAAAACGGTGCTTCCTCTGTCGCTGCCGGGGATTATTTCGGGCATAACCATGGTGTTTATCCCCACCATCTCCACCTTTGCCATAAGCGAGCTGCTTTCAAACAACACAATCAAGCTGTTCGGAGATTCGATAAACCTCAAATTCAACCACATCGAAACTTACGGAGTGGGAAGCGTAATGAGTCTGATTATGCTCGCGCTGGTGCTGTTGTCCAATTTCTTTATGAACAGGTTCAACAAGGACGTTTACAACAGAGGTGTGATATGAAAAAATGGTTATCCAAAGCTTATATTTATATAATGCTTGCAATCATGTACGCCCCGATTCTGTTGGTAATTCTGTTCTCCTTCTTCAACACCAGCAGATTCAGCTTTGACAACGGTTTCAGCTTCGAGTCGTATGTCTCTATTTTCACAAGCCCCAAAAGCCCGGAGCTGTGGAGCGCCATAAAAAACACGCTTCTCATAGCCGTCGTTTCATCTTCGGCGGCGACCGTGCTCGGGACGTTTGCGACAATCGGAATATTTTGTATGGGCAAAAAAACGCGCCGCATAGTGGAAAACATAAATCAGCTGCCCGTAATAAACAGCGAAATAGTCATGGCGATTTCCCTTATGGTGTTTTTCGCCACCGTCAAATTTATCCCCAAGGGCTACGCTCAGCTGATTATTTCCCACATCGCGTTCTGTACGCCTTACGTCGTGCTGTCCGTCATGCCGAGACTCATGCAGCTTGACCCCAACATCTACGAAGCGGCGCTCGACCTCGGCGCAGGTCCCACGAGAGCGCTGTTCAAGGTCATGTTTCCGTTGCTCGCCCCCGCAATCCTGTCAGGCTTTGTCATGAGCTTTACGCTGTCCATGGACGACTTTATCATAACCCAATTCAACAAGGGCACGGGAACAAATATAGAGACGCTGTCCACTTACATTTATTCCGACGTGCGCGTCAAGGGCATGGAGCCGTTCTGGTTCGCCATATTCTCGATTATCTTCGTGGTCGTGCTGAGCACGCTGCTGATAATAAATCTGAAAAAACAATCTAAAAAAGGAGCTGTACAAAAATGAAAAAAACCGCCAAAATCTTTTCCCTGCTGCTGGCAATTCTTATGCTTGCCGCCTCTCTCGCCCTGTTTGCCGCCTGCGGCGACAGCTATGACGAAGAAATAACCGTCTACAATTGGGAGGACTACATTTACAGCAAAACGGAATTGCAAAACGATTTCAACGAATATTACAAGGTCAAGACGGGAAAAACCGTCAAGGTCAACTATTCCACTTTCGACACCAACGAAACAATGCTCACCAACATAATAAACGGCGACGCCGTGGTTGACGTAATCGCGCCCAGCGAATACGCAATCGAAAAGCTGCTGCAACACGATTTGCTGGAAAAAATCGACAAAACCAAGGTTTCCACCATTTCCAACGTAAACTCCGCCATATACGAAGCGGTGAGAGAAGTTTTCGGCACCTTTACCACCGACGGCGGGGAAACCGTTGACATCACGGATTATTTCGTACCGTATATGTGGGGAACGCTCGGCATACTCTACAACGCCGACGTAGTGACGGAAGCCGACCTCGCAAAGGGCTGGGGACTGCTCTGGAACGAAAACGGAAACGAAGCTCTCAACGGCAAAATATTCATGAAGGACAGCATACGCGACTCCTATTGCGCCGCCGTCATGTATCTCAAGGAATACAATCTGCTTCCCGACGCGCACAAAAACAAATCCGTTCAGGAGCTGATAAACACAAACGACGACGCCATGCTGGATGCCGTCGAGGAGCTGCTCGTCAGGCAAAAGGACGTGCTCAAAGGCTATGAGGTGGACTTCGGAAAACAGGAAATGATTTCCGAAAAAGGTCTCGTCGACCTCGCTTGGAGCGGCGACGCGCTTTACGCAATCGAAGAAGCCGAAGCCTCCTCCTCCGCTCCCGCGCTTGACTATTTCGTGCCCGAAGTAGGCGGCAACGTATGGTTTGACGGCTGGGTGATTCCCAAAAACGCAAAAAACAAGGAAGCGGCAAACTATTTCATCGCTTTCCTCAACGAGCCTGAAATCGCCATGAGCAATATGCTGGAAATAGGCTACACCTCCGCCGTCGACAAGTCGGTGTTTGAAAGCAGCGAAGCGGCGCTTGCCCTGCTCGAAGAAGCGGAATACGACGCGGCGGAGTTTTTTGCAGACGAAAGAAGATACCCGGAAATCACCGAGAGTCTCGGCGTCATGAAGGATTTCGGAGCAAGAAACGACGTTGTGGTAGCCATGTGGGAAAGAGTCGTTTCAAGCAACACAGATTTAACAACTTTGTGGATTATAATCGGTGTCGTAGCCGTTTTGGTCATTGCAGGCATCGCAATCTTCTTGGTCAGACGCAGCAAAAACAGGCGCGTAAAGAAATAATGACTCGCTGTGGGTATATTTGTCCTCACCGGCTTTGAAAGCAAATCAATAGACGAATAAAAATAATACGACAAAGGTTATTTTTATGGCAACCAAAAAACTTAATACAGAAATTTTTTACACAATACTTGTTGTTTCCATCGCTGTGTTCTGGGGTATGGGCTTCGTGTTCATACCCTGGGCGCAGCAGTCCAACTCGCCCTCCAGCCTGATTTGTCTGTTCAGATTCGGAGTGAGCGCGATTTTGATTGCCGCGATTTTCAACAGGAAAATCAAAATACGAAAAGAAAATATTTTGATGAGCTTCATCTGCGGAATACTGATTTTCGTGGGCTTTCTTTTCAACGTCATGTGTCAGGAGTACACGACTCCTTCCAACGCGGCGTTTTTCACGGCAACCAACGTCGTCATCGTGCCCATACTGTGCGCCATATTTTTCCGCAAATACAAAACTCCCGTCACCGTGTACGTTTGCGCGGGCGTTTCGGTCATAGGCGTGCTCGTCATCTGCATGGGCGGGGAGGGCGGAATGCAGCTTTCTTTCGGCATAGGCGAGCTTATGGCGTTGGCGTCGGCAATCCTGTTTTCCTTCCACATCCTCGCCATGACCAAGGCATTGGAAAAAACGGACAGCATTTCCCTCACCTTTTCGATGTTCGCCGTAGCAAGCGTTCTTTTTCTTGCTTATTATCTCATTGTAGACCTGCCCAAAATTCCGTTTTCCGAGCTGAAATGGGCGCCCTTTACCGAAAACGGCGTGTTTTCGCTTGGTTTCGGGCTGAGCATAACGGGCATAACCGTCCTCTGCTCCTTTTACGCCTATCTCGTACAGACAAAAGCGCAGACGGTTATGAACCCTACCAAGGTGACTCTGATATTAAGCTCCGAATCGGCTTTCGGCGCCGTGTTCAGCATGATTTTCGGCATGGAAAGCTTCAAATGGAGCACCGTTGTCGGCGGCGCTCTCATACTTGCAGCCGTGTTTTACACCGGATGGGCGACAAGACCCAAGCCGGTTCCTTCGGCTTCCCCGCAGCCCGAAGCGGCGCCTGACGACGGCACGCACAAGGCGGAACCGCCTGCGGAAAAAGCCGAAACAGAAAACGGACGGACGCGGGAGGAACAGCCGCCCGTCGAGCTGCCCGCGATTTCGGAGGTTATAGGCGCGGCGCAGATTCCGTCAATCAGGCAGACTCTGTGCGAAACGGACAAACAGGAAAATCCGCAAAGCGACGCAGACGACAGGGAAAGCTGAAAGCGCTTTTTCAATCCCTTAACTAATTGCAACGTCAATCAACTTCAAAGGTCCGGCTTTTAAGCCGGACCTTGTCATATATTTTTCTAAAATATTTGTAATTTGTTTTAAGTTCTTTTTTTGACATTTTAATTTTTCACAAAAAACTGTGAAGAAAAGAATTTTTTATAAAATTAAGTACAATAATTTCGGAAAATTGCAAATTATACACTTTTATTTGTTTACAAAAAACAAAAGTCCTGCTATAATTACAATAAGTGATAATTTTCGCTTAAATTTTGTTGTTATATTTTTGCGTGCAAGGTTATATTATCCCGCAAAGCCTAATAATATATTATTATTGAGACAATAACAAAAGTTTGTCCGATTTGTCAAATAATACGGGCAAAAAAGCCGAAAGGGTTTTCCTTTTTCCGATACGATTTTAATTTTTAAGAGGTAATTGCTTTGAATTCCAAATACACCTACGAAAGCTTGATGGCAATGACGTTTACCGACCTTCGCGCGGTTGCCGCGCAGGAGGGCGTACCCAGCCCCACAAACAAAACCAAGGACATTCTCGCCAGATGGATTATAGACATTCAGGAGGGACTGAAACAACCCGTGCAAAGCTCGGGCAGGGGCAGACCTCCCAAGCAGAGAATCGTATTCAATCCTCCCAACTCCTTTGTCACGCCCACGGGACTTGCGGGCGAAGGCGTAAGTCAGCTGCTGCCTGAAATTTCCATTCCCGAAACGGACGGCACGGTTGAGGACGGCAGAGAAGAACAGACCGTCCCCGAGGAAAGAGTTTCGGGCATTCTCGAAATTATGCAGGACGGCTACGGTTTTCTGCGCACCAACAATTTTTATTTGGGGACGAGGGATATATACGTACCCATGCCGCAGATAAGAAGATTTTCCATGAAGGCGGGAGACAAGGTCGAGTGCACCGCAAGGACCTACGACCGCAACCGCAATCCCTCTCTCATATTCGTACATTCGATAAACGACGTTCCGTGCGACAGGCTGTCCCAGAGACGGCATAAAAATTTCGACGAGTTAATACCCGCATATCCCGACGAAAGAATCAAGTTGGAAAACGCTTCCAACAAGTACGACTTCGCGTTGAGAGCCATAGATTTAATCTCCCCCATAGGCAAGGGGCAGCGCGGACTCATCGTTTCTCCCCCCAAAGCGGGAAAAACGGTTCTCCTCAAAAAAATCGCCCAGGCAATTTCCGCAAACTATCCCGACATACACGTAGTGGTGCTGCTTGTAGACGAGCGCCCCGAGGAAGTGACCGATTTCAAAACCAGCTTAAAGAGCGCCGAAATAGTCAGCTCCACCTTTGACCAAGGTCCCGTCCACCACATCGCCGTCACCGAGCTTGTGTTCAAAAACGCCAAGAGACGCGTCGAGTTCGGTCAGGACGTGGTTATACTCATGGACAGCATCACAAGACTCGGACGCGCGTACAATCAGACTGCCGAGCAATCGGGACGCACTCTCACGGGAGGGTTGGATATTTCCGCGTTGCAGGAGCCTAAAAGGCTTTTCGGTTCTGCGAGAAAGGTCTCCGAAGGCGGAAGTCTCACCGTGCTTGCCACAGCCCTCGTGGACACGGGCAGCCGTATGGACGACATAATATACGAGGAGTTCAAGGGCACGGGCAATATGGAAATCCACCTCGACCGCGGACTTTCCGAAAAGAGGATTTTCCCCGCCATCGACCTCAACAAGAGCAGTACGCGCCGCGAAGACCTGCTGCTGCCGCAAAAGGAGCTTGAAGCCGTTTGGCAGATGCGCAGAATGTTTTCGCGTCTTGACAGGGAGGCTGCCACCGAGCAGATTATCGACCTGCTCACCTGCACAACCAGCAACGACGAGTTTATCGATATGTTGAAGCTAACGGCAAAGAAAAACGCGGATAAATAAAAATTAAATAACCGAATAAACGAAAAGAGCCTGATTCAAAGCATGAATCAGGCTCCTTTTTCAACCTTTAAACCTGTCTTTAAGACAAAATTGAATTTGAACTGTTTCCGTCATTAAAGGACGGTATAGCCCTCTTTGTCCTTCAATATTTTGAGTATTTCCACTTCCTCTTTGGTTTCCATGTCGATATAGACGAAAAACTCCTCGCCGTTGCACATTCCTCTGAACTCGTAGCACGTCTTTTCGTCGTTTCCGACCGGTATGACGGCAAAGTTGGTGTCGGTGACCTCGAAATCATCTCCCAGCCTGTCCACTGCGGCGCCCAGCCCGTCCTCCTCGGGAAGCTGCCTAATCGTATGGTTTACCAGATAAGCAAACGCCTCCACGCCGACGACTCTGCCGGTATAGACGTCGACAACCATTTTTACGTGGTCGGGATAAAGCACGAAGCTGCCCTGCTTTGCGACGAGGTTGACGTAAATGGTATTGTCGTCGAGCGGCTTGGACACCCAATTCGCGTTCACGTCGAAGCCGAGCTTTTTTGCCATTTCCTCCGCCTTGGCGGAGCAATCGTCGCACGAAAGCTTTTCGGCTTTTTCGGGAACTTCCGCATTGTAGCTGTCAAGGCTCAAAAGTCTTCCGTCCTTCGTAAGCTCCGCGGAGTACACTCTGCCGTCCTTTGCAGTCATTTCAAACAGCTCGGCGTCCGCCTTGCTCTTGACCGAACCGACATACTCTATGCTTTCTATTTCGTAATCGGAAAATATTTCGCGCAGCTTTCCCGTCATTCTTTCGGTAGTCCATTTTTCCGACGTTTCAAGCTTTTTGTTTGTCACGCTTTCCGAAAAAGGTCCGTCGTAAATGAGCTGCGGATAATCGAAGGCGTTGTCCTCCATTTCGCCCAGCCCGTCGTTCAGGTAATTGTCTCCCTCCCCTTCGAGAGCGTTGATCAGAAGTTTGTCAGTGTTTTGAGTCGTTATACTTTCGAGCTTTGCCAAAAGTCCGCCTGAAACGCTTTTGAGGTTTTTAAAGCTCTCGCGGTGCGCGTCCGTCAAAGCCTTGCCCGAAGAAATTTCCTTTGCCGTGACCGAGCAGTAGTCGGATAACTGATTGAAAAATCTGCTTGCTTTGCCAGACAATTCGGATTCAAGAGGCAACGCCGAAATATCGCTCAGCGCGGTGTCCGCTTCGCTCTGAATTTTGAGCAGCAGCTCCTGCTGCACGGCGGGCGAATTTGATACCGCCAGCTTGGAAAGATTGGCGTCCGCGTTTTTGGTGCTGTCGCACAGTCTGAAAAGCGACATCTGATAGTGGTTTTCAAGCTGTTGCTTGTATACGTCGTCGTTGGCTACCCGCTTTAAACGCATGTCGCGCATTTTAAAGAAATAGAACACCGACAGCGCAATGGCAAGAGCCGCAACCACACCCAAAAAGGTGAGCCAGATGTTTTTTTGTATAGTGTCCAGTCTACGTTTTAAATTTTCTCTCATATTTCCCCTCCCGTCAGGTGCAGAACACGTGTTTTCCGATTGTCACGACAATGGGACGCGACCTTATCCATTGGTTGGTCGCCGTTTGGGGATTGTAATAATAAATACATCCGTATGTGGGGTCCCAGCCGTTAAGCGCGTCCTGCGCGGCTCTGATACATTCGTCGTTGGTGCCCAGATTGATTTGACCGTCGGAAACGGCGGTAAAAGCGCCGGGCTGATATATCACCCCGCTGATTGTGTTGGGGAAGCTGCTGCTTTTTACTCTGTTGAGGACGACTGCCGCAATGGCGACTTTGCCTGTATAGCTTTCGCCGCGCGCCTCGCCGTAAATGCAGCAGGCGAGCAGATAGAGATTGCTGTTGCTTGTCGTGCCGCTGCCCGTTCCGCCCGAGGACGACGAAAGACTGATGCCCATGGCGGCGGCTGTCTTTGTTCCCACTATGCCGTCCACCGCAAGTCCGTTTTTGCGCTGAAAATACTTGACTGCGGCAAGCGTTTTGGAACCGAAAATACCGTCAACCGAGCCTGTATAATAGCCCCAGTTTTTCAGCTTGGTCTGTATTTTCCTGACCGTTTCGCCGCTGCTGCCCTGCTTGATTACCGCCGCGTCCGCAGTCGTGCTTATTAAAAACAACGCCACGCACGAGACCAGAAGGACGAGAGCCAGCATAATGCAAACAGTCTTAAACCTTTGGTTATTCACGTTTTTCCTCCTTGTAACAAAAAGAATTTTTGCTTTTAGTTTTAGGAAAAACACCGTTTTTATGTATCAATCGCCCTTCGACTTGAATTTTTCTATTATTTCTTTTAAAAGAGAGCGATAGACTATTCCGTCCGAGCCGTTGTCCGAGCCGTTTACAAAGCACAGCGGCGGATAAACGACGCACCACCAATTGTCGCCCTTTCCCGAACCGAGTTCGAGTATCAGAGCGTACACGCCGCTTTCGAGAGTAAATTCGCCGTAGCTGCGGGTGGGGAAATCCTCTCTTTTTATCGACGCCCTGCTGGCATAGTCAAAGCCGTTTGCTTTTATTACCGAGTCGGCGGTACGCTCGATTCCGTCGAAATTGCTTCTGACGATTGCTACCGCGCGTTCCTTTGTGTCGGCGTTGACCAAAAGAGGAGTCATAAAATCCACAACCGCCTGCTTGACCTTGTATTTGAGTTCCTGATCCGCGTCGGAATTGGAGTTTGCCCTTATATGTATCCGCAGGTAGCTTTCCGTTTTGCGCGAATTTTCCTTTGAAACGGGAAGCACGAGAATAAGCGCCGCTATGACTACGATTGCAAGAATGGCAAAAACTATTTTTTTCATTTTAAAACCTCGCTTGTGCAGAGTATTGCCGCAAAAAGCGAGGTTTACGCCTTTAAAGAAAAAATTTTTTAAAGGAAAAAGCAGTATTATGTCGAAAATCGATTGAACGGGATTTAATCGACTACTTCAACGCCGCACCGCGTAGGTCTGCACACAAAGGCGCTCAGTCCCGCGCTGTTGAAAGCGTCCGCAACGCTCGCGGCACGCTCGTTACTGTCAAACGCGCAAAACATGGCGCTGCCGCTGCCCGTCATAATCAGCGGCGCTCCGAGCGACTCGGCTCTCCGCGCCGTCTCCTCCAACTCGCGGCACAGCGCGGCGGCGGGTTTAAACAAAGAATTATACGCAGTTCCGTTTATGCCGTCGGCATCTCCGTTTTCCATAAGTCCCAGCATATCGAGGCATTTGCGTTTTGCCCGAGTCATGTCCCACTTGACGTAAACCGACCTGTCAAACTCGGAAAACACGTCTTTCGTCGACAACCCTCTGCCGCATCGGACTACGACGAAGCAGACGTTTGGGGAGCAGCAAAACTCGGTCAAATCGTCTCCCTTGCCCGACATGAGCGCGGCTCCGCCTTTCATTAAAAAGCAGATATCCGAGCCGGTCCTGCGCGCCGCCTCGTCCGTTATGCTTTTTTCACAGCCGTAAAACAGTCCGA
>ENA-ORSI01002103-ORSI01002103.1-human-gut-metagenome-genome-assembly--contig:-NODE-2103-length-15087-cov-2.256253_pt1 | contig 15087 bp, 9 predicted proteins | sample MGYA00242187_ERZ509154 | MGnify/ENA primary metagenome ERZ509154 (study PRJEB26280, sample SAMEA2338627) | human gut metagenome | biome: human gut; feature: human-associated habitat; material: faeces...
TTGCCGCCGCGACGTGATGAAATTCACCCGCGAATGGGAGGACCTGACCCAAAAGATGGGTTATTGGGTGGATATGGAGAACCCCTATATCACTTACGATAACCGTTACATCGAGACCTTGTGGTTCCTGCTGAAGGAGCTGTACAAGAAAGGACTTTTATATAAGGGATATACGATACAGCCCTACTCTCCAGCCGCAGGAACAGGCTTGAGTACCCACGAGCTGAACCAGCCGGGTTGTTATCGTGACGTGAAGGATACGACCTGCACGGCACAATTCCATATCCTTGATCCGAAACCGGAGATGGCACAGTTTGGTGATCCATTCTTCCTGGCTTGGACCACAACGCCTTGGACATTGCCTTCTAATACGGCGCTTTGCGTAGGCCCCAACATCACCTATGTAGCCGTACAAACATACAATCCATACACGGGCATTCCTATGACCGCCGTTATGGGTAAAGACCGTCTTTCGGCCTATTTCAACCCCAAAGCGGCTGAAATCCCCTTATCGGACTATAAGCCCGGCGATAAACTGATTCCTTTCAGTGTCGTTGGCGAATGGAAAGGTTCCGAGTTGGCCGATATGCATTATGAGCAACTGACGCCTTGGGTTAATCCGGGTGAGGGCGCTTTCCGGGTAATCACAGGAGACTATGTAACGACCGAGGATGGTACAGGTATTGTCCACATCGCGCCTACTTTCGGTGCTGATGACGACCGGGTAGCTAAAGCGGCTGGTATTCCACCGTTGATGCTGAAGGATAAAGATGGCAATATGCGTCCGATGGTGGATATGACAGGTAAGTTCTTTAAGTTGGAAGACTTGGATCCTGAATTCGTGCAAACTCGCATGAACGCTGCCGACTATGATCCATTCCAAGGCAAATTCGTAAAGAACGCCTATGATCCAACCAAGACAGATAAGGATGAGACTCTGGATATCGAGATCTGCATGATGCTGAAGGCGCAGAACCGGGTATTCAAGATCGAGAAACATACACACAATTATCCGCATTGCTGGAGAACTGATAAGCCAGTCCTCTATTATCCGTTGGATAGCTGGTTTATCCGTACGACCGCTTGCCGCGATCGCATGATCGAGTTGAACAACACGATCAACTGGAAACCGCAAAGTACCGGTACGGGCCGTTTCGGTAAATGGTTGGAGAACTTGCAAGACTGGAACCTGAGCCGCAGCCGTTATTGGGGTACTCCGCTGCCGATCTGGCGTACGGAAGATGGTAAGGAAGAGAAATGTATCGGATCCGTTGAGGAACTCTATCAAGAGATCGACAAGGCTGTTAAGGCTGGACTCATGGAATCCAATCCTTATCGTGAAATGGGCTTCAAGCCAGGTGAATATACAAAAGAGAATTACGACAAGATCGATTTGCATCGTCCGTATGTAGATGACGTGATCCTCGTATCCGATAGCGGTCTGCCGATGAAGCGCGAGTCCGACCTGATCGATGTTTGGTTCGACTCTGGCGCTATGCCTTACGCTCAGATCCACTATCCGTTCGAGAACAAGGAGGCGTTCGATAACCGTCAAGTTTATCCGGCAGACTTTATCGCCGAGGGTGTTGACCAGACTCGTGGTTGGTTCTTTACGTTGCATGCTTTAGGCACCATGATCTTCGATAGCGTAGCTTATAAAGCTGTTGTCTCCAACGGACTTGTCCTGGACAAGAACGGTAACAAGATGTCCAAGCGTTTGGGCAACGCCGTTGATCCGTTCGCGACCATCGAGAAGTATGGCTCTGACCCATTGCGTTGGTATATGATCACGAACGCGTCTCCGTGGGATAACATCAAATTTGACGTTGATGGCGTAGAAGAGGTTCGCCGGAAATTCTTTGGTACTTTATATAATACCTATTCTTTCTTTGCCCTTTACGCGAACGTTGACGGCTTCAACTATTCAGAGCCGGATATTGAATGGAACAAACGCCCTGAAATCGACCGTTGGATCCTCTCTTTGCTGAACAGCTTAGTTAAGGATGTCGACAGCTATCTGGAGGCTTACGAGCCGACTCGTGCTGGCCGTGCGATCTCAGATTTCGTTAACGACAATTTGAGTAACTGGTATGTACGCCTGAATCGCCGCCGTTTCTGGGGTGGTGGCATGACAGAGGATAAGTTATCGGCTTACCAGACTTTGTATACTTGTTTGGAGACCGTAGCTAAACTGATGGCTCCGATCGCGCCGTTCTATGCGGACAAGTTGTTCTGCGACTTGATCGCTGTTACTGGCCGTGAGGATGTCACCTCAGTCCATCTCTCTAACTTCCCGACTTGTGATGAGAGCAAGATCGACGCTCGTTTGGAGGAACGGATGGGCATGGCTCAAGAAATCTCATCAATGGTATTGGCACTGCGTCGTAAGGTAAACATCAAGGTTCGCCAGCCGCTTCACACATTGATGATCCCCGTAATGGACATGAACCAGGAGGAAAATATCGAGGCTGTAAAAGGATTGATCCTGAATGAGGTCAACGTAAAAGAGCTGAAGTTTGTCGATAATGCCGCTGGAGTCCTTGTTAAACGTATCAAGCCAGACTTCAAGAAACTGGGCCCGCGTTACGGCAAGATCATGAAGAAATTGGCAGCCGCTATTCAGGAGATGAGCCAAGAGGATATCTGCGCATTCGAGAAAGCCGGCAGTTTCACATTAACCGTAGATGGTCAAGAGGCTGTTGTCGAGCGTGCGGATGTAGAGATTATCTCAGAGGATATTCCGGGCTGGTTGGTCGCTAACGAGGGTAAACTGACAGTAGCGCTCGATATCACTGTAACCGATGACCTGAAGAAAGAGGGATTGGCCCGTGAGTTGGTGAACCGTGTACAAAATATCCGGAAAAGCAGTGGCTTTGACATTACGGACAAAGTCCGGATCTCAGTCCTGTCCTGCCCGGAGATGGATGATACCGTTAAGGAATACAACGATTACATCGCAAAACAGGTTTTGGCGGAATCCATCGAGGTCGTTGATGTCGTAAGTGACGCTACGATCCTTGATTTTGAGGATTTCCAGCTTTCAGTAAAGGTCGAGAAAATCTAATCTGGAAAAAGATCTAAATAAATTTAAGGAGGAATCGGAAAAGTTGCTAGAGAACTGATGATTTATGTTATCTTTGCAAACGAAGGACAGGATCAAGCAACAATAATTCCGGTTCTTCCTTATATTTTTTAATGAATAATTGTTGAACCACAAATATGTAGGGAGTATGGCAGAGAAGACGAGATATTCAGACGCGGAATTAGAGGAGTTTCGTGCCATTATATTAGAGAAATTGGAGATCGCTAAAAGAGATTATGACCTTCTGCGGTCAGGCGTAACAAACTCTGACGGTAATGATGTTGCCGATACATCGCCAACATTCAAAGTTCTGGAAGAGGGAGCGGCGACACTATCTAAAGAAGAGGCTGGGCGTTTGGCGCAAAGACAAATGCGGTTTATCCAGAATTTACAGGCAGCCCTGATCCGGATCGAGAACAAGACATACGGAATTTGCCGGGAGACGGGAAAATTGATCCCGAAAGAGCGCTTGCGTGCGGTTCCTCACGCGACATTAAGTATAGAGGCAAAACAGGGAGGCGCAAAATAAATGAAATGTTCTAAAGGTAAGGGAGCGGTGTTTATCATAATGCTGCTCCTTATTCTTGATCAGGCCTTGAAGATTTGGATCAAGACCCATCTGCAACTTCATGAGAGTATTGAGATCACTCCTTGGTTTTACCTTTACTTCACGGAAAACCCGGGAATGGCTTTTGGTCTGGAATTAGGCGGGAAATTATTCCTTACCCTGTTCCGTATCGTGGCGGTCTCATTTATTGGGTACTATCTTTATCAAATTATCAAAAAAGGCTATAAGTTCGGTTTTATCGCTTGCGTTTCCTTAATTTTCGCCGGAGCGATAGGCAACATCATAGACTCTATTTTCTATGGAGTCATTTTCGATCACAGCTATGGGCAATTAGCGACCTTGTTTCCTGAAGGTGGCGGTTATGCCTCATGGTTGCATGGTAAGGTAGTAGACATGTTTTATTTCCCGTTGATCCAAACGGTATTGCCCGATTGGTTGCCTATCTGGGGAGGCAAAGAATTCGTTTTCTTCCGCCCGATATTCAACTTGGCCGATTCCGCTATTTGCGTCGGGGTTTTCTTAATGTTACTGTTTTACCGAAACACTTTTTCATCCAGTCTTTCCAAATAACGCGATTTATGGTTGGGGGTTCACGCATACATATCTGGCTTATAACGTTAGTGCTTCTCATGTCGTGCAGCAAAGTTCCTGATGAGATTTTATCCGAGAAGGAAATGCAACGGGTCATGACCGATATGTTGATGGCGGAATCCCTGATTGGCATCGATTACAACACCTATAAGAACGATACGATAAAGGCTGCCTTATACGCGTCGGTATTCAAAAAGCATGGCATTGATAAGGCTATGTATGACAGCTCATTGGTTTGGTACGGCAAGAACCTGGATATTTATATGAAGGTTTACGAGCGGGTCTTAGCGGACGTAAACAAGCAGATCGTCGCCTTAGGAGACGTACAAGTGGATGCCACGCCCGCCTCAAACCGCGATTCGGTAAATATCTGGCCACGCCGGGCATTCCTGACCTTTTCTCCCAAAGCGGCATTCAATGGACAAACCTTCGATATCCATCCGTCCATCAACTTCCCTTCTGGAAGCCGTTTCGTGTTTGGAATGCGTTTTTGGGGATTAACAAAAGGACAGAAAACATTAGTCCGGCTCGCGGCGGAGCAAGGAGATACGACTATCGTAATAGACCGGACCTTCGAGAAAGATGGTTATCATGAGATCGCGCTATCTTCAGTCTCAACCAAACGGGTCAAACGGGTCTATGGTTATATCCGGCTTAATAGTGCCGACTCCGCTTATTACAAGGTTTATGTGGACAGCCTGAGTCTCATGAGATATAATTATGGTCGCAACGAGAACGCTAAAGAGGCAACCAAATAATCCGCATCATCACACATGAGACGTTTCTCGGCACATTTCATTTGGCTTGGACGACAGGTTTACCCAATGCACTACTTGGAATTGGATGATTTAGGTCGCTTTGTTAGTGTCCATCCCCTTTCGGAAGAGATCGCCCACACCTCATTTTTTAATGGTGTATTGATTCCCTTGCCAGAATCCCTGGCGAACGAGGCAGACCATTGGATCCGTCAATGGCAACAAATTCCCGAAAGACTTCTTAAGTACGAGCCTCTCCGACTCTACAACCTAGAGAATGTTGACCTGCCTGCGGCGAAACTCGGCACAGACAATAGCGGTCGCTATCGCTACGTTCAAAGATTCTGACGTACTTTCCCCTTGTGGATAATTAGGGATAAACAACCGCTCGTTCACGAGTTTTCCTATAGCGGGACGAATGCCGTTTCCCTCATTCCCCATGACGATGATTCCATTATTCCTCAATGGCTTGTCATAAATATTCTCACCGTCCAAAAAAGTTCCATATAGAGGGAACGCCGAATTCTGGGGAGCGGTAAGAAAATGCTCCAGATCCGTATAATGCACCTTTACCCGAGCCAACGCTCCCATCGTCGCTTGCACTACTTTAGGAGAGAAAGCGTCTACCGTATCAAGACTACAAACAATATGACGGATACCAAACCAATCGGCGAGACGAATGATCGTTCCCAGATTTCCGGGATCCTGGATACCATCCGACGCTAAAACCAAATCCTTCTCAGGACATACCTCCTTGAGATCGTAATGTGGCTTCCTGAAAAGCGCCAAAACCTCTTGAGGTGTCTTAAGCAGGCTGGCCTTATGAAGATCCTCCTCTTCGGCAATGATCACCTCTTTTGCCTCGATATTTCCTTGCGCCTTGAGCCAGGCAGATTTAGCGACCAGCAGCTCGCACTCGAAATAAGGGAGCATATCCCCCACCAACTTGTTACCTTCCGCGACAAACAACTGAAGTTCATTACGGTATTTTTTCAACTCCAGGGATTTAATAAGTTTTATCTTATTCTTACTGATCATCTTTTTCCGAATTTTTGGTAACGCAAAAGTACGGGATATTCTTTAAATTCATCTATTTTTGCACCAATATTGGGTATCACGATGAGATTTTCTTTGTCATATATCTGTTTGTCGGCCGTATTTGTTTTCCTGATGCTCTCTTGTAGCTCGACCAAATTCGTAGGTGAAGGCGAGTATCTGTTAGACAAGGTTACGATCCGTTCGTCAGAACCATTAAATAAACAATACGATTTACATTCCTACTTGCGCCAACAACCGAACTTCAAGGTCTTTGGCCTTGTTAAATGGCAATTGTATGTTTATGGATGGGCCGGGCATAACGAAAAGAAATGGATCAACCGACAACTCCGTAAGTTGGGTGAGCCCCCAGTCATTATGGACACGCTCCTTGTGAGCCAGTCCGCGGAAGAGCTCCAGCGCTTTCTCGTAAACAAAGGATATATGAACGCTCAAGTCTCCTATTCGATTGATACCTCCAAATACAAAAAGGCCAAAGTCTATTACGATATCACCCCCAACGTGCCTTACCGGATCAGGGATTATAAAATGGCGCTGGAAGATCCGTCGATCGACAGTCTGGCTCACATGAAACCGCCTGTACGTTCCCGATTCAAGTCCGCCTTTTACCCTTCATCAGAAGAATATGAGTCGCTGGTCAAACCTGGCTTGCTATTCGACCGCGACCTGCTCGACGAGGAGCGGGAAAGAGTCTCCAAACTGTTGAGACAACATGGCTATTACGCATTCAACAGGAACTACCTGACCTATATGGCCGACAGCTCATTCAACGAAAACGCGGTCGACCTGAAGATGTCCCTAAGTCCTTTCCGGCAAGTGACCCGAAGTGGCGAGGTCATGGAATCAGATCATCGTCGCTATTACATCAATAGTGTTAAGATCTATACGGACTATGACGCCTTAAGCCAGGCGAACGGAATTCCTTATGAGGTAACAGATTCCGTCCAATGGAGAAACATGAGGATCAATTATGGCGCCGAGGGAAGATCGCTTCGCCCCAGCGTCCTGATCCGAAGTTCCTACATTCGTCCCGGCCAACTCTATAACGAACGAAACGTGGAGCAGACCTATTCCGCTTTCGCTTCATTACGTGCCCTGAAAAACGTGAACATCCGCTTCAATGAATTTGAGGAGAACGACACGATGAAACTGGATTGCGAGATCCTAACCGCGCCATCAAAAGTGCATACTGTCGGTGTCGACCTGGAGGGAACCAACTCGGCCGGTGATTTGGGATTCGCCTCAAGCGTCAGTTACCAGCACCGGAACCTTTTCAAAGGATCCGAAGTCTTTACAGCCAAGGTCCGCGGAGCGTACGAGTCCCTGTCTGGTGGACGTGAGTATGGACTGACTGACAATTACTGGGAACTGGGTGCCGAGGGATCGATGTTGTTCCCGCAATTCCTCTTCCCTTTCCTGAGCTCCGATTTCCGAAGGAAAAGCCGTGCCTCAACAGAAGTCAAGGTAAGCTATAACCTGCAAACAAGACCGGAATATACGAGAGCTATCCTCTCGGGCGGATGGAGCTACCTTTGGCAAGACCGACAAAACTCGCAGGCAAAACATACGTTCCGGTTATTAGACCTGAATTATGTCTACCTGCCCAAAATACGGGAGGATTTTATTGCCGATCTACCGGATTACATGCTGTTGTATAACTACACGGATCACTTTATCATGGCTTCCGGTTATACCTATTCCTTCAGCAACAGCTCGCCCCAACAAAGACTTCGTAATACCCATTCGATACGAGCCTCCGTTGAGATCGCCGGTAACTTGTTGAACGCATTCTCGCACCTGACTAAAGCGGCCAAAAACGAGAATGGGGTCTATGAACTTTTCGGGACAGAATATGCCCAATATGCCAAATTCGATTTCGATTATAGCCGAGGCATCATTCTAGACAACCGAAATAAACTGGCTTTCCATGTCGGAGTAGGCGTAGGCCTTCCCTATGGAAATTCCGATTACCTGCCTTTCGAGCGTGTTTACTTCTCCGGAGGAGCGAACAGCGTGCGTGGCTGGTCCGTACGTGAGTTAGGCCCGGGAAGCATGCAGGTAACCGACAGCACCTCATTTGCCCTGCAATCGGGTGATATCCGTTTGGACCTCAGCATAGAGTATCGGACCAAGCTGTTTTGGAAATTCGAGCTGGCGGCCTATATCGACGCCGGAAACGTTTGGACAGCGAAGAAATTGGAAGACCAAAAAGATGGCAATTTCGATTTTTCACGTTTTTATAAGGAGATTGCCGTATCGTACGGTTTAGGACTTCGCCTGGATTTCGACTTTTTCTTATTGCGTTTCGATACGGGTATGAAAGCTTACAATCCGCAGGAACGGGGCTCAAGACGTTGGGCCATAACCCGTCCGAACCTCAAGGATAATTTCGCCTGGCACTTTGCCGTGGGTTATCCATTCTAGCCGGGTCCGCACACGTCTCAAGCTTAACACCCATTTATCTTAAAAACAGGCAATCTTTCATTGATTGACAAACCGATGCGGATGTCGCTAAACCTTTCCCCACAGGCTCATCTCTACCGCTATTGGTAAAGCCAAAATTTTGTCCGAAAGAAACCCATGTTTTGTCCGAAGAAAAATCAAATTCCCTTCGGACAAAAATACATTTTCCTTCAGACTAAAATTTGGCTTCTCAAGCCCCTTTTTCAATACACTGCAGTGAATTTTGGAATACACTGCAGTGAAATCCGAAACGCACTGTTATGCGACCCTTAAAACACAATAGTACGTGTCGCCCGACACATACGTACTTAGCAGCCCACACGAGCGATCGTAAAAGCCAACACATACGTACGTGCGCGTCTACACATACTATTGTATGCCTTTCTCAAAAAATATCTTTCAAAAATTTGCGAACAAAAAAAATTTATATACCTTTGCAGCGCAACTAAGGCTGGTTCCGTAGCTCAGCTGGATAGAGCAACGCCCTTCTAAGGCGTGGGTCGAGCGTTCGAATCGCTCCGGAATCACTGGAAAGGAAGCTTATGAGAATAGGCTTCCTTTCTTTTTATATTCCCTCTCCAAATAAGGATGTCTATATTTATGGATATTTTTCGTTTATTTGCTAGAAATAGTCCCGTTTTTGTTACGAAACAATAAAAACAGATAACTTTTCATCAACCGTTTTAAACCTTCATTATAAAAAAAGATCATTAGTTATGCGAGCGGTCAATAACGTCCTAACGCGATAAACACTAATTAAGCAATCCGGTCTTCGCTAACGAGGCCCATAAGAATGATGAAAAAAAACAGATGTATGAAAAGAGAATTTAGTCTGCTCCTCTCCGGAACAATATTATGCGCAATGCCGGCCCTAGCCGGAGATATCAAGGGTAAAATTATGGATGGTGCCCTTGGAGGACCTATGGAATTCGTAAACGTCAGCGTAGTTAAAGCTGGCTCAACACAACTTTCGGGTGGAGCGGTCACCGCTAGCGACGGCTCATTCCAAATCTCCGGCTTACGAAAAGGTGATTATGTCCTGTCCATATCCTATATTGGTTATAAAGAGATAAAAAAAACTTTCTCAATCGTTGGAAATAGCCAGGTGCTTGATATCGGGCAATTGACATTAAACGAGGATGGACAGGTACTGGACGAGGTAGAAATTGTCGGACAAAAGCCTGCCATGCGTTTCGAGATCGACCGGAAAGTATTTGACCCAAGCCAGGACATCTCATCAGAAGGTGGTACGGCAAGCGACGTATTGTCAAATATTCCCTCCGTCGAGGTTGATAATGAAGGACAGGTCTCTTTACGGGGTAACTCGAGCGTGACCATCTGGATTAACGGTAAAGCCTCAGGTTTGACTGCCGACAACCAAGCGGATATTCTTCAACTGATGCCGGCCGAGACCATCAAGGAGGTAGAGGTTATCACCAATCCTTCAGCAAAATACAGCCCTGAAGGAACAGCGGGTATCATCAATATCGTCCTCAAGGAAGACCGTAAGGCAGGTTACTATGGCAGTGTCAAAGCGGGAGCCGACACCTATGGAGGTTACAACGCAAGCGCTAACATCAACTACAGCAGCAGTAAAGTAGACGCTTACGCCAGCCTCAACTACAGGAACAGCCAAATGAAAGGTGGCGGCATAACGGAACGGACCAACACGGGCGACAACAGTTTCCTGAACCAGACAAACAGTTCCAACAGAGATAACTCCAACTGGTTCGGGCGGGCAGGCGCTACCTGGCATATCACCAATAATGACGACCTGCGAGTTGGCCTCATGGGCATGATGGGTAACGGCAACAGCGACGAGACAATCCATTACCTATCAGGTAGCGCTTTGGGCGATACGATCTACACCAGCGACCGTCTTAACGATGGCAACAACAAAATGCGTATGTATAACATTGAGCTGGGTTACATTCATAAGTTCTCGGAAAACAGCAACCTGGATTTTACGTTGACTCATAACCAGTTCAATATGAACAACAATAATATCTACAGCCAGTCGACGCTCTATACGGATCCCACCATGGGGTTACAACAAACCTACCAATTCCAAAACTCAGACATGAAAGATAAAGGCTGGGAAGCGCAGCTGGACTACACCAACAAACTGACAGAAAATCTCCGCATAGAGGCTGGTTATAAAGGAACCTTTAGCCGTAACGAAAGTCCGGTTGACACCTACAGTGGCACTACCGAGGCCGACGCGACACAAGACAAAGACCTTTTCAATCGCTTCTATTATAATCAGGACGTGCATGCGCTCTATATGACTTTAGGCGGTAAATGGGGCAACCTGAGTTACCAGGCCGGCCTTCGGGGTGAGTATTGGACCGTAAACACCCGGTCGCTCAGTTATGCCCAGGCCTTCGAGGGCGAACCTGCTGATGAGTTCAACAAGGATTTCTTCAAGCTCTTCCCAAGCGCGTTCCTCTCTTATGCCCTACCCAAAAACAACGAGATCCAGTTGAATTATACCCGACGGCTGCGCCGGCCATGGGGCGGACAACTCAACTCATTCCGCAACATCTCCGACGCGTCGAACATCTCGTACGGAAACCCGGAGTTGACACCGGAATACTCACACTCGTTTGAGTTGAATTATATCAAGACGTGGGATGCCCATACGCTTTCCGTCTCCGGTTACTATCGGGCAACAGATGACGTAATCCAGCGTATCCGCTTCTTGAATACGGAAGATAACGTCATGTACACCACCAGCGAGAACGTCGCCAAGATGCAGGCCTCCGGACTGGAGCTGGTCGGCAAGAACCGGTTGTTCAATAACATTCTCGACCTGACGACAACAGTCAACCTCTATTACTCGAAACTGGATGGCTTCAGTTACCTGCCTGAGGGAGCGAAAGATCCTGTCACTGGCGACGAGGAGACCAGCTTCTCCTGGAATGCCCGCATGATCGCCAACGTGAAATTGCCCTACGACATTTCCCTCCAGTTGACAGGTAGTTACAACGCCAAGCAGCTGATGGCACAAGGACATCGTGAGCCGAATTACTCATTCGACGCCGGTCTGCGTAAGTCTTTCCTCAACCGGAAAATTACATTAAGTATCAATGCCCGCGACTTGCTAGACTCACGTAAGTTCCGCACCATCACCTCGGGCGACGGCTTCTATCAGGACGCCGAAAACTGGCGGGGTGGACGCCGTATCGGCTTCACCATCACTTATAACTTCGGTAGCATGGGCAGCAAGAAACCCGCCCGCCCAGAAGGCTTCAGTGGACCAGGAGAACCACCATTCTAAACAAGCCTCTCTCACTTATCCGGCCGCTCCCCTTTTTCGTCGAAAGAGGAGCGGCCGTTCGTCGAAAAAAACTAGGCAACCCCAGCTTCCCGATGTAGTTTTGTGTCAGAAAGAAAACAAAGCATAAAACGACATCGATATGGAAAAGATCATTAAACGAACCATCGCCGCTTTATCGTTAAGCGCATTCATCTCCACAAGCCTAATCGCCCAGGAGGTCAAGATACAAGGCGTCGTCGTCGACTCCCTCACCCGTGAAGGCGAACCATTCGCCACGATCCGTGTCTATAAGGCCAACAACGACAAGGAACCTGTCGCTATGGGCACGACCGACCTGGAAGGCCGTTTTGAGCAAGCGGTCAAACGGGCAGGCGACTATCGGGTACTTTTCAGCTCCGTAGGCCGCAAGAACATCAATATCCCATTCTCCATCCAAAAAGGACAAACCACGCTTAGCCTCGATACAATCTACGTAACCGACGACGTAACCCGCCTCTCGGGAGTTGAAATCGTCGCCCAAAAGCCATTGGTTAAGATGGAGGTCGACAAGCTGAGCTATAGTGTCGAAAACGATATCGACGCTAAATCCAATTCTGTTCTCGACATGCTACGCAAAGTCCCGATGGTGACAGTCGACGGTAACGATAACATTACCGTAAACGGTAGCTCCAGCTTCAAGGTTTATGTCGACGGTAAGCCCAATGTCATGATGAGCAGTAACCCTTCTGAGATCTTCAAGAACATGCCGGCCAGCAGCATCAAGGATATCGAGGTAGTGACCAATCCCGGCGCACGTTATGATGCCGAGGGCGTCGGTGGCGTGCTCAACCTGATCACCGATCGTACGAGCGAGAGCCGTAAGCAGCTCCTTAACAACTACAACGCCACGATCCGTGGCATGGCAGCCAACCGTGGCGCAGGCGGCGGCGCTTTCTTCAGCATGCAGAAGAACAAGTTCAGTATGTCTGTCAATGCCAATGTTATGGAATCTTTCCCAATGGAAAGCCAGACAGAGTTAAACCGCACGCAATTCACCAGCGACGGAGAGAGCCAACTCCGCTCTTATAGCACAATGGACAACAGCTTCCACATCCAAATGGGCAACTTAAATTTGAGTTATGAGATCGACTCGCTGAATCTCCTCACTGCCTCTGCTGGTGTCATGGGGTTCGGTATGGATATCGACGGTCAATCACGAACCGATCTCGGTGGACTGGCTTATACCACCCGCAACGACAACAAAAGTAAACGGCTTTCTGTCAATGGAAGTGTTGACTATCAACATACGTTTGCCAGCAATAAGGAACGGATGCTTACCCTCTCTTACTTAATCACGACTGCGCCACAACGAACCAACAACTACAGCTGGTTCGAGACCGACCAGACGAGCAGCCTCCTCGATCTGACCGACCGTTACTCACACGCAAAGGACAACACCATCGAGCACACCTGGCAGGCCGACTTCAGCACGCCGATCGCCGCCGGGCACAAGCTCGACCTGGGCGCCAAGTATATCCTGCGCGACAACACCTCGCGCTCGGACTATTACGACCTGATGGGCGAAGAACAACTCTGGGACGAGCAGCCTCGACTACAGCCATAAGAACCGCATCCTGGCGGGCTATGCCGAATACCGGGGAAACATCCAGCGCCTGTCGCTCACCGCCGGCCTGCGCTATGAGCACACGTGGCAGAACGTCGTCGCCCGGCTGGGGCAGACCGACAACTTCAAGCTGGACTACGGCAACCTCGTCCCGTCGGCCAACCTCTCCTACAAGATCAACGACTCGCAGAACATCGGGGCTGCCTACAACCTGCGCATCAGCCGGCCGGGCATCACGTTGCTCAATCCCTACGTCGACCGCTCGGACCCAACCTCGATCAGCTACGGTAACACCAACCTCGACGCCGAGGAGGTACACAACATCAGCCTTGTCTACAACCTCTTCAACCCGAAGTGGGTAGTCAACCTGACACTCCGTCAGAGCATCTGCGACAACGGCATCGAGCAATACAGCTTCTACGAGGGCAACGTGCTGAACAGCACCTACGGCAACATCACCCGCAACAAGCAGACCGGCCTCAACGCCTTCGTCAATTGGAACGCCACAGGCAAGACCCGCTTCACCCTGAACGGAAGTGTCGCTTACGTCGACGTGCGCAGCGAACAACTTGATCTGCGTAACCATGGCTGGCAAGGCAACATCATGTTCGGTTACCAGCAGACCCTTCCGTGGGATATCCGAATGAGCGCCAACATCATGGCATCGACCAAGAGCTACAACCTGCAAGGATGGAACGGTGGTTTTCAGGCCGGAATGTTGAGCCTTTCCAAATCGTTCCTCAAGGATAAGCTGAACGTCACCCTCACTGGCATGAGCCCACTCAATTTCGGCCGGATGAAGTTCGAGAGCGAGTCGGCTAGCCACGATTACGTAAGCCACACGATCAGCCGGATCTCGATGGCCAACTTCGGCATCAGTGTCAGCTACACCTTCGGCGGGAAGGTGAGCGTGAAGAAAGCCGCGACCACCATCCAGAACAACGACCTGAAGAACCAGCGCCAGGAGGCCGAGGGAATCGGCACGATGATCTTCCATTAATAAAACGACAGGCAAGCCCCCGGCCCGACCCCGGAGCGGCTTGCCCATTTTATCCATATCCACTATATTTGTCCTCATGAACACACTCAAACGTAGCAACCAAGCGATCGAGGTCGCCCAGATCCTGCTCTGGGTTATGCTCTGCATAATGCCATTCATATTCTCTCTCTTATCGGAACATGATTGGGAACAAGCACTGAAGGCTTTCCAGCATAGTTTTTTGATACAAGCCCCCTTCGCGGCCCTCTACCTTATCAATTTCTACCTGCTCGTTCCTTATTTCCTCTTTAAGCGAAAGGGCTTCCGGGAATATGCCGTTATCAATCTGATCCTGACAACAGCCATCAATTTTTGGTTCTTCTTTCCCCCTTCGAAATTTCCATCAGACGTACAAGCTATCCTTTGGACCATGATCTCCGGCTCCTACTGTTTCCTGTTACTGATCGCGGCTCTCGCCACCGGCATGCGCTACATCATCCGCTGGAATGAGATGGAGCTGAAGCGCCAGGCGGAGTCGCAAAAGAACGCCGAGGCGGAGCTGGTCTGGCTCAGGAACCAGCTGAACCCTCACTTCCTCTTCAATACGCTCAACAACATCAGCAGCCTCATCCAGGTGGACGCCGACACGGCGCAAGAGAGCATCGGCCAGCTGAGTGACCTGCTGCGCTACGCCCTCTATGAGTCGAGCC
>ENA-ORSI01002105-ORSI01002105.1-human-gut-metagenome-genome-assembly--contig:-NODE-2105-length-15074-cov-4.337639_pt1 | contig 15074 bp, 13 predicted proteins | sample MGYA00242187_ERZ509154 | MGnify/ENA primary metagenome ERZ509154 (study PRJEB26280, sample SAMEA2338627) | human gut metagenome | biome: human gut; feature: human-associated habitat; material: faeces...
ATGGAAAGAGGATCAAGCTTCTGCGAAACCCGCCGCGAAAAAGAAGGGATCCGCGAAAACGGAACAGCCCTCCACCGCCGCGGAGCCCGCGAGCCCGCTCGAAGCCGAGTATGCCGAAAAATACAAGGCGATATATGGCGATTCGCTGCTTAAATGGATGAAGCTCTCCGGCGTGACGCTGCCCGAGGTGCTGCTTGAGGACGGCACGAAAGCGCCGACAGTGCTGCTTAAATACATCATCGTATCCTACGGCGGTATCAACCCGGAAGCGCCGAAGTTCATGCCGGAGGCGGACGCGGCGGCGAAGCTGCTGCGCTACGACTCCTTCTGCGAAGCGCTTGCAAAGCTCAGCGGCGATCTCGACTGTGCGGCGTATCCGACGCTGATCCCGCTGCTCTGCCGCTACGGCAACGCGAAGCAGATAAAGGCGATGATCTCCGCGCATAAGAACTGGAATACGAAAACCGAGTTCGGCGGCAAAAAGATCGCCGTGAAGGATGCGTTTACAAAGCTCCTGATGCTCAGCGACACGCGCGAGGCGGCGATCTTTTTTGAAAAGAACGGCTGGCTCGACAGTTACGCCGGATTGCGCGGCACGACTGCCGACGAGGTGAAGGAGAGCTTCCTCTTCGATTTCGGCTTCGATGAGAACGGCGTCCGCCGCTTCGAGCTCGGCAATACCGTGCTTGATGTCAGGCTGCAGAAGGATCTTAAGCTCGATATGTTCGATACGAACAAACAGAAGGCGGTTAAATCCGTCCCGAAGACCGGCGCCGATCCCGCGCTGTATCAGCTCGCGAAGGACGAGATCGCGGATATGCGCTCGAACATCAAAAAGGCTTATACGATCCGCAAATGGGAGCTATTTGACTGCTATATCGAAAAAACCGTGTTTTCGCCCGAAAAATGGAGCGAAAGCTACCTTAAGAACGCGTTCCTGCACGTGCTTGCGGAGCTGCTTGTCTGGCAGCAGGAGGGAAAGACCTTCACCTGTTCGGACGGAGGTCTTATAACGGCGGACGGCGCGGAGTATGCGCTTTCCGATAAGCCGATCATCCTTGCGCACCCGATGGAGATGGACAAGGAGGACGTCGCCGCGTGGCAGCGTTATTATACGGCAAGGGGCCTGAAACAGCCCTTCGAGCAGGTCTGGGAGCCCGTCCGCGAAGCTTCGCAGATCAGCCCCGACCGCTACGCGGGCATACCGATCCCCGTCGTGTACCTGCGGCACGCCGAACGCCGCGGCATAAGCTGCGATTGGTACTATGTGAATGATTACAGCAACAGTCGCTACCTTGACATCAACGGATTCAAAGTCAGCGCCGAGGAAACGACCGAGCAGGACAAGCTCCAGATCGCGTCGATAAAGCCAAACACCTGGAACCGCCGGACGAATATGGTCATTTCCTACCTTGACCGTCTGACCGTGTACGGCCGCATAGCGAAGGACGACGTCACCGTTATGGACCTTATGGACGGCTTTACCCTCGCCCAGATCACGGAGTTCATCAAGACCGCGCAGGAGGCGAACGCCGGCAACGTCACCGCCGCGCTGCTTGAATACAAGAACAATACCTACCCGGACTTCGACCCGATGGCGGAATTCACGCTGGAGTGGTGAGCTGTAATATCACGATGCTAATCAGAAGGATGAGTATTTCATCCGTGCGGTTCGTCGGTTTATGGAGATGGATACGCTCACGGCTCCTCTACTGAAAGAACTGATCGACAGGATCGAAGTATCCGAGGTCCAAGGCAAAGGCAAGAACCGCACCCAGCGGATCGTGATCCATTACCGTTTCGCAGGTTACATCGATCTTGAGAGAGATTATCTTGAAAGCAATATCGTACAGGATAGGGGTTATATTGGCTCCTCGTCAGCATCCGTATTCGTCGCAGTCGGGAACGGCCATGCTTTTGAGGAACTTGTTATTTGCCGTTATCGGTGAATTGGCGAGTGTATAGCCCTTTTCTTTCATGAGCCTTGCCTTGAAATCAAGAAACTCAGCCGGAACGTTCAAGGATGAAGCGGCCTGGGAGAAAGACTGACCATCATCCAACGCGCCGAAGAAATCATCGTCGGAGATCAGGAGCTCCGATGCGAAGAGGTTCGCTTCCTTCTCGCAGCGGCTGCTTTCGTCGAAGAGTGCAAGCTCATGGAAAGCGTATATGCCGGAGTCGGCGTGCAGCATAGCGTGCCCGAGCTCATGTGTGGTGATTATGCGCTGTATCATGTAGGGAAGATCGGAGTTGACTGTTATGACCTTGATGCGGTTGCTTTTTACGAAAAAGCCCTTGATTGCATCCTTGCCACTTCCCATGGCAGAATAGCAAACCGGGATGCCGAGGAGGGAACACAAAGCAAAAGGATCCGTATCGCCGCATTTCGCTTTGAGCTTTGCGACAGAACGAACGATACTATCGTATGCCATTATCTTCACCCCCTTTCGTATAGGATCTCCGTCGATATTATACTGCATTAACCCAAATCCGCAATACAAAAAATGGTACTCACTCAATGACTGGGTAAATATATCCGAAGGTCAGTCTTGATCCTTTTTCCCGAACTTCCTTCGCGCTTCTTCCTTGCAGGTGATGTATGCCTTCATGACGGCCTCAAAGAAAGCGTCCTTCTGCTCTTGTGAAAGCTCGCCACCCGCGAACAGCGCGGTGTTGGCGGATAGGAGTTCATCCATATTCTTTGCTCCTGCGGCTCCGTAGCGCTCCCGAGCTTCGGCGATGTAATCGTCTTTCTCGATATCGGCCATGGGATCCTCGCACCCATCGTCGGAAAGGAATTTGACCGAAACACCCAAAGCCTTTGCCAGCTTCAGCATGGAAGCCGGGCGGGGCTTTTTTTCGCCCTTCTCATACGCGATTACGGAACGAACCGATAAGCCGATCTTTTTCCCCAGCTGCGGTTGAGAGATTCCGAGGGATACCCTCGCTTCCTTCACTTTCTCAGAAAAGGTCTTCATTGGAACACCACCTTAAAATTATTCACAAAAGTTCAATGAACCCCATTGACAATAGTTCAACGCGGTGATACAATCACGCATGAACAATGTTGAACTATCATGCATATTATACTTGAACCGCAGCCCCGTGTCAAGCGTAAAAGCAAAAAAGTTCACCGGTTTATTCGAGGGAGTCCCTGCAAGCATCGCCTTTGTGTTCACAAAGTCTGCATGCGTGCAATTGTCCTTGCAAGCATGGGATTTGTGTCCCCAAATCCGCTTGTCGAGGCGAGCCCCAAGCCCCTATGCCGCACAGCGGGAGAAGGAACGATATTAACGAGGAGGATTGAATGAGAAACAGAGAGTACGACATGCACCTGCGGCTGAACGAAGCGGAGTATCGCAAGCTCGGTGAGCTGGCACAAAAAGCGGGCGTCACTCGCTCTGTTGTGCTGCGAAAGCTCATCATGGGTACGGAGATCAAGGCCTGTGAACACTATTCGGATTATCTCAGGCGAAAGGAGCGTAATAGCGATGAAGCAAGATAACGACGCAAAGGATACGCCGCTGCCGGCGATCCTGCCGTTTGAAAGTCTTGAGGAAGCAAATTCGCAGACGGAGTTTTCCATTAAGGCAGCCGGAACTGTCTATACCGTAACTACTCATTTTGACCCTTCAGGCAAACAGAGCGTATTCGAGCAGCTGAAAAAACTTTTGCTTCCGGACTGACGTATATTTGAGATCGGTCATCGGGCATGGTAACATAATTATGCCTTTACTGTGCCCGATGTGGAAAGGAGCCATATGAAAAACAAATCATCCGGGCAGGAAAAGATAACGGCCCTGTATTGCCGTCTCAGTCAGGACGACGGCAGGGAGGGCGAAAGCAACTCCATCTCCAACCAGAAGGAGATATTACAGGCATACGCCAAGAAGAACGGGCTGCTGCATCCCAAGTTCTTCGTAGACGACGGCTACTCCGGCACGACCTTCGACCGTCCCGCGTTTCGCGAAATGGAAGCCATGGCCGAGAACGGAGAGATAGCTACGATAGTTGTGAAAGACCTCTCCCGCTTCGGCAGGAATTATCTTGAAGTCGGCCAATACCTTGAGATCAAGTATCCGACGCTCGGAATCCGTTTTATCGCCATACAGGATAACGTCGATTCCGAGAGCAACACCGGCACCGAGCTTATGCCGTTCTCCAACATCTTCAATGAATGGCATGCAGCGTCGACATCGAAGAAGGTCCGCGCGGTGTGGGCGTCGAGAGCCGCCCAGGGAAAGCGCGTCAGCCACATCGTTCCTTACGGTTATGTACGTGACGAAAAGGATATCGAGGTGTGGCATATAGATGAAGAGGCTGCGGAGGTGGTGCGAAGGATCTATGATCTATGTCTTTCGGGAAAAGGACCATCCGTGATCGCGCGGATACTGGAAGCGGACAGGATTCCCACCCCCAGCGAGCATTTTGTCGCCAACGGAAGGAATCCCCGAAGCAAGGTAACGACTATACCCTGCGGTTGGTCAGGCGATTGTGTAGCTGATATTCTCGACAACCGCCAATACACAGGCTGTGCGGTCAATAACAAATCGACACGCGTCAGCTACAAAGTCCACAAGACTATACTGCATCCCGAAGAGGAATACCAGATCATTCCCAATATGCAGGAAGCTATTATTCCCGAGGAACTGTGGCTGCGAGTCCATGAGCTTCGATCCCACAAGCACAGGCAAACAAGAACCGGATCGACAAGCATTTTTTCCGGGCTTGTGTTCTGTGCGGACTGCGGAAAGAAGATGTATTATATCGATACATGGCGCAAGCGTCCCAATAGTCTGCATTTTGTGTGCTCGGGATATAAGGCAGGGCGTCACGGATGCTCTTCGCACTATATCAGGGAGGATGTCCTTAAGCGTATCGTGCTTGAGAACATTAGTAGATTCGCGGATTTTGTGCGTTCCTATGAATCTGTCTTCATGTGCTTTTTAGAACAGCGTCAGGCGAAAACCCGATCCGATGATCTCAAACGCATGAAAAGAGCTGTTGAGAACAACAAAAAGCGTATAGACGAGATAGACCTTCTTATCGAGCACATCTATGAAGACAACGTAAAGGGAAAGCTTACCGACGAGCGGTTCATGACAATGAGCCGGAAGCTTGAAGAAGAACAACGATCTCTTAAAGCCGAAACGGAAGCTGTAGAATCAGAGCTTGCAAAAGAAGAGGAGCGAAAAACGGATCTGCGTCTCCTCCTCAAAATCGTCAGAGAGCGAACGGATATCCGTGAGCTAACTCCCGAGCTTGTGAATACGCTCATCCGCAGGATCGAGATCCATGAACCGCAGATCATAGACGGCCAACGAACAATCGGCGTTGATATTTACTTCACCGGTATTGGAATGTTCTCAGTACCCGATTCGGAAGAGCTGTCAGCGCTCATCTCCGAATTTTCCAAGCATTCAGCATGAAAAACGGTGCAGGCCTCCAATGCCTGCACCACCCATCAAAAAAGTATCCTTATACGGAACGCACGGTGTGGCCGTTTTCTTGTATTTAGATGATATTTGGCGGAGACTCTTATTGGATAGAATACTTCAAATAAGCATCGCACGATACTATTTGTATGTCATCATAATTGTACCTAATCGGGAACTTATCAAGTTTTTCCTTTAGACAATTCTTTCCAAAAGCAGGTTTTTCATTTCTGTTTTTGGCCTCCAAGAAAACCACTTGATCCATTTTTCTCATGGGATGAATAATCATGCCATCAAATTCGCACAACTTACGTCCCACTGCGTCCTTTTGATAAACCAGAATACTTGCAGGTAGTGTAATGCTCGTATCGTTTATAGAATCACTTTCAAGCTGGCTTAAGAGAAATTCGACTTCATGATTTTCATCCTCTGTCCCAACAGAAGCACATAATAATGATCTCAATTCCTTTACACGAGAGTTTTTGCCACGAGTACATATAACACATTTTTCTCTATCTATTGTTGGCTTTATCACAACGGGGTTTTCATCAAACAAATAGAACAAGAAAAATTTTGTACAAAGAATAAATCGCACATCTGAAGAACTGATATCGGCAATTCTACGTAGGTAGCTTACAGCACATTTCATGGCTTTAAAAGCAGCATAAATTTTTGTCGATGGATCGCAGTTCTTTTTAATTGAAACTAGAATGGTTTGCTCCCCAGAATGCCTGTCATAGTATCCCACACGAGTGTTGTTGATTTTCTCTAAATCCGCAAGCAACGCCTCGGATAAAAAGCGTTGATCTCCTGAAAAAGTGAGCTTAAGTATCTGAGATTGAGCATAATCCCGCTTATGCGCGTGTGTCCGGTTCAAAATGCTGCTTTTATCAGCAAACAGATCGGCATAATAGTTAGTGCTCGTATAACTCGGATCTTTTGTTATTAGTGAAACCATTTTTCGGGATATTTTGTAGTAGCAAATGGCATTAGAATTCTCATTATAAACAGTGTCATCAAGGAGCTTCGTGGTAGATTGAACCAAATGGTGAGACGATTGATTGTTGTTATACTCCGATAACAGTTCTTGCAATAATAGTATCATTGCTTTTTCATTGCAAAGATCTATTGTGAGTGGGGTCTCTGCAATTTGCAAATCATACGCCATATAAGATACAGTTCTCACATTCCGAAAAATTGCAAAGGCATATTTTAATTTGCTATCTTCCGGCAACGTGGACTCATTAATGTACGCGTATAGTATTTCCATAGCTAAGGACACCGATTGCTTTGCTTGGTCGCACCTCTCCAAAATCAAAATTGAATTCAGCAAATGCAATCGTTGATAATTCTTGCTGTTCAGGATGCTCTTCGCTGCTTCATGAAAGCGTTCGCTTGTAGATGCACCAACGACCATATCAAAAAAAGCGCTATCCTCTGATGCTAGCATGGTGACAGCTCGCGATGCTGTGAACGTATTATAAAAATGCCCGATGTTATAAACAATTGTAAGCAGCTGAAGGATATCACCAATCGATGGCTTATCTTTCTTTATGTACTTGTAATCTTTACGGAACTCTTTTGCCGCGACATAATTGTTATAGGTCCATCTCAAATGTCCCTGCAGATGATTCTTTATCATCTGATGAAGGTACAATTGAAGCATAATATAGTCATATCGCGTTTTTGCTAATCTTTTTGCCACCTTAATGACACCAAGCTGAGGGATTTCCTTTACACGGTTGATGATTCCAATATGTTCGAGTTCTTCATACAACTCTGTAGCATAAGGATATATATCTATCTCAACTTTCAGATTGTGCTTGCGTAACCTTTGCTTTGGAAGCAAATCATGAGTTATTTTCCCCATTCGTTAGATGCCTCCTTACGCTGCCACCCTATATCGCGTGTAAACATATTCGTAAATGCGCTGGCGGTATTCGGAAATGCTGATTTCGTCATAGCACTCCGGAAGTTCAGCCCACAGCGTGTCACGTATCAGGTTGTCCACAGCGGCTTTCGTTTCCTGCTTATCGGTCCAGTGGTCAAGCGCAGCAATCTTCGCCTTGATCTTTTTCAGAAGACTTGCGGCCACTTCCTTAATTTTCTTAATGTCCGTCTTGGAGAGATCGTCCCGGAAAAGCATATCGTACAGCGAAAGCTCCTCGTCGCTCTCAAAGCCTTCGCGGACATACCGCTGTTCTTCCTGATCGAGACTATTGGCCAGATCCATCAGATCCATAAAGGTTTTCTCAATGGTGGCGCGATCCTGCTCACTGTTATAATCCGTGATGATCTGTTGATACCGCTCATAATAATCAATACGGTCCGGATTATTGAAAAGCAGACGGTCGAGCTTCTGCTGGATGATTTCCTCCAGATCCTTCATCACAAGGTTCTTTTTCTTCACCTTCGCAAATTCCCGACGGAGCAGAGCAAAGTCGATTTCGCTGATGTCAAACCGGCGCGGCTCCTCTTTTACCATCATCGGAGCGTCATCTATTTCCACATACTCGCTGATGATAGAATTGATTTCCACCATCAGATCGGTAGTATCAACGTGACGGCGCTTTTTTTGAAGCTCCCCGTAAATCGCGGCGATGGCTTCATACTCCTTCCGGGTCTGCCCGGTAATATCGTCACGATCCGTGTATTTCATCAAACGAATCAATTCCGAGGCGTATGTGGAGAAGGACTTCTTATCTTCAATAGTGCCGCATACTGCGTTGGCGGCGGTCTGAAGCAGAGCCAGCTTCGTAAAGTCAACTGCAGCCACAAGATCGGCAAGATCAAAATCGCGCTCCCGGAGGAAGGCTTTCGCTTTTTCAATCGTATCGAGAATACGGGCTATCAGCTCGTCCTTATCAACGGTCGGATCGCCTCCGGGCGTGTTTATGTTTGCGGTATAGTCGGCCAGAGCCTTGCGGAGGGCTTTCACGATGCCGATATAATCGATAATTAAACCGTTACTCTTGCCTTCGTTCACGCGGTTGGCACGGGCGATGGTCTGCATGAGCGTATGCGCCTTCAAGGGCTTATCGAGATACAGGCAGGACAGGCACTTCACGTCAAAGCCGGTGAGCCACATGGCGCAGACGAATACCACCCGGAGCGGATTGGACGCATCTTTGAACTCCTTGTCCAGCTCACGCTTTTCCATTTTCGCCCTGTGATATTTGATATCCAGATCCCATTTTTTGAAGGTCTGAATCTCGTTCTGCTCCTGACTGATCACAACGGCCATTTCCGTTTCTTCCATCCATTTCAGCTTGCGCTCCAGTTCCTGCGCTTCTTGCTGAGTGGCTGTTTTGATTTTCGCTTTCAGAGCTTTGATCTCTTCTTTCCAGTATTCCTGAACGAAATTATACATACGGATGCACGTGACCTTATTGAGGCACACGAACATCGCCTTTCCGCTGGTCCACAGGTCGGAATAGTGACCGACAAAATCTTTCGCTATGGATTTCAGGCGAGGCTCCGCCGTCATCAGATGGATTTCCTTAGCAAATTCCGCTTCAAGCTTATCCTGTTGATCGACGTCGATATCAGCGTTTTCGATGGCATCAAGGATGCGGTCGGTGATCTCCGGATTATGGAGGTCAAGTATCTTTTCACCGCGATTCTCATAATACAGCGGAACAGTGGCACCATCCTCCACTGCCCGTTTGAAGTCATAAACGGAGATATAGCCGCCAAAGGTACGGGCCGTGATATTGTCGCTGGACAGAAGCGGTGTTCCGGTAAAGCCGATACGAGCCGCCGTAGGGAGCAGCTTCATCATGTTATCGGCAAAGATACCGTACTGGCTGCGGTGAGCCTCGTCCGACATGATAATAATATCGTGGTCCGGGTAAATCGGCTGTTCGTCCGGCCTGTTGAATTTCTGTATCAGCGTGAATATGAAGCTCGGATTGCCTTTCAGCTTCGTGACGAGGTCACCGCCGCTTGTGGCGATAAACTGTGAGGCTTTCGTTTTACCTAGCAGACCGCAGTTTTCAAAAGTGTCGCTGATCTGCTTGTTCAGTTCATCTCGGTCGGTAAGAACAACGATTGTGGGAGACCCTGCAAACTTGCGGCGGATCTTCTGGGCGAGAAAAACCATGGAATAGCTCTTGCCGGAGCCTTGGGTATGCCAGAACACGCCAAACTTGCCGTCGTTGAGCTTCCGTGCTTCATATGCCTTGACTGCTTCGTTGACACCGAGATACTGGTGGTTACGGGCAAGGATTTTCACCGTGTTGCCGCCGGAGTGGTCGTAAAGAATGAAGTTCTCCAGCAGATCAAGGAAGTTCTCTTTTTTGCAGATGCCGCGCAGCATCGTTTCCAAAGCTACGCTGCCTTGCTCTTTTTCGTCAAGACGCTTCCATTCATGGAAGAATTCGTACTTGCTGCCCAACGTACCGACCTTGGCCTCGGTGCCGTTAGACAGTATAAGGAAGGCGTTGTAATAGAACAGGTGCGGTATCGTATCCTGATAATCGGTATAGTTGTCATCGTAGGCGTTCTGAACGTCTACGGTGTTTTTCTTTAATTCCACAAAGAGGAGCGGCAAGCCGTTTACAAAGCCCACGATATCCGTGCGGCGGCGGTAAAGATCACCGTGGATTTTCAGTTCCTTGATGGCAAGAAAATGGTTGTTTTCCGGGTTCTGAAAATCGATCACGGCAGCTTTCTTTGTTTCCGTTTTGCCGTCCGGACGCTTTACTGTCACGGGAATGCCGTCGCGGATCAGGAAATACTTTTCTTCGTTGACCTGAAGGAGCGAGGCTGTGGACAGGCGTTTTTCGAGTGCGACCTGCGCTTCAAGTATCTGTGCCTCGGTGATCCAAGGATTTAGCTTTTTCAGAGCAGCACGAAAATACCGCACAAGCAGAATCTCTTTGTACGACTTCCTGCCAAAGGTACCGTTATCGCCCAGCACCTCCGTGTTATATGCAAATTTCACATCCCATTGGAGCTCGTCCCGGAGAAGGTTTCCGGCGCTTTCCTGCACAAGTATATTTTCAGAATAATCGTAGCTCATGCCGCCACCTCCTATCCTTCAACAATTTGCTTTTTAAATTCATCAAATGCTTTTTTGCGTTCTGCCTGCTCTAATTCCATAAATGCAAGAAGACACATTTGATAAGTTTCGTCATACCAATGTTCTAATTGCCCCTTGTCAAGTTCGGATACGATTCGTTTATATTTTCCTTTATTTGAGGGATCAACATTGTTATGTCGCAAATTCAAATTATTAAAGAGGAAAAACAGATCATCTTTCAAAGAAGATGAGATTTTCTGCAATTCTTTAGATTTTGCCTCAAGTATCTGGGCAAGTTGCAAAATAATATGTTTTTTCTTTTCAATGTCACCTTTAAGGGCATAATGATCATATTCCAGCACCTTGTATGATAGCTCTGCCGGAATTAGGTCGCTTTCTGATACAGCAATAGCTACAGGAGATTTTTCAACGAAGATCGTTTTTCCATCATCACTTGCAGATGTATATCCTATGGCTTCGATCACAAGTCGAATTTGTTCGAGGATGAATGGAATGTTCACTTCCATAGATGCAAAGCCGCCATATCCTCCAGAAAAATTAGCCGCTTGCAGGCCGAAGAGCATATTTTGCAGATATTCACAAAATGAAACCAGATAATCAATATTAAAATCATTTGGCTCTGCTTCGAATTTGAAGCCATACTTTTGATCGAATTCTTCTATGCTAAGGCATGTCCCACGAAAATAAAAATGAGCAAAGTTCTCCCCAAAAACTTCATATAGAGATTTCGTTCTATGATCAAAGGCTTATTGATGTAATATCGAATACAGCTTACGATACTCTTGTCTGATATCTACGTTGCCTTCTCTTAATACTTGTGCAAAAGACTTCCTCATATCACACCTCAATTTCACCGCTCATCAGCTTTGGAAGTAAACGATCACGGGCTTGAATTAACCTTTCAGAACTAACCGCAAGACAAGAAATACGCTCAATAATCGGTAATACGATGGCTTGAAACGCATCACACTTTTCTTCTGGAGGAATAAGCGTCGGCATATGGATAAAGTCTTTCCATCGAACATAAGGCATAGTAGTACCAACAGAAATCTGAGTAGCATAGTCGACAGTATCTTTTGAAAACAGCAACAGCAAAAGATATGCCCAATATGCTGGCATTTTCGAATTAATGACAAAACAAGTAGTGCGGGTAAGCCCTTTATCGCGAGCTACAACTACCTTATGAAAATATGGACGCATTGCTCCGAAAAGAATATCGTTTGGCATGAAAGCCACAAGAGAGCTTTCGGCAAGGGTAATGTCATTTTTATCCGTATATGCAAGCGACCTTTTGGGCAAGCAGTCAATGGGAAGATAGTATTGATACTGCCCTCTATGCTCTTTCTTTTCCTTTTTACCGGAATCGATAGCAATATCTCCCAATTCACCCAAAGTCCACCCTTCCGGCACACCGTCAACGATAGGCGTATCCTCATATCCGGGGAAGTGGAGATCGACAAACCATTCTTTATACAACCGCTGTGCCGCTTCTTCAAGTAGCTTGATTTGCTTCTGGTTGTTTTCGATGAGGTTGTCATAGGCTCCCAAAACAGAAGCAATTGTACGCTGTGTCTCAAGGTCTGGGAATGGTATTTCAATTGCTTTTATCTTTTTAGCATTAAGATTTGGCTGCGCACCTCCGTTTTTTAACGCAACAAGGCGGTCGTAAAGCGTACACAAGGCATAATAAACATACTCATAATCAGCTATTACGTGGTTTATAACAAGATTGCAGCATGCCTGATTTGTAGACAATGGTATCTTGTTAATTGCAACCCTACCCGCAGTATCCCCCTGTCCATACATTGCAACGACAACTGAATTCGCAGGAATCATTTTTGCGCTGGAACGAGCCAGTCCCTCTTTCGAAATATAGCTTTCTGTGTCGTAAATACGACAGTAATTTACTTCCCCGGTTTTCAACCAAGGGATTTCTTTAGGGTCATAGTAGGCGGGAACAGAGGTAAGCGGAGTTCCGCCAGAAGTCACCAGAGTACACAGATTAGCTATTTGTGCCTTGCTATAGCTCATATCCCCATCTCCTTCATATTCTGCGAGATGGTATCCATCAAATCGTTGGATTCTGCCTGAAGGGACAGAAGCTCCCGATGAATCTCCGCCATACGCTCGGCAAAATCAACACCGTCATCTTCCACTGGAGCAACACCTACATATGCACCGGGTGTGAGCGACCAGCCCTTTTCTTCGATTTCGGCAAGCGTGGCAAGTTTACACAGGCCAAGGACATCGGCATAAATGCCGTCACCGAACTTCTCATAGAGCCAGTGCGCTTCCTTGGCAACGGTCAGCATATTCTCGATATAGGCAATTCTATCGCCATACTGCTGCTGCACGCTCTTTTTGTCACGCTTTCCGGCAGCTTCCACTTCGGCTTTTGCCGTCTTGCGGAGCGCGGAGAGCTTTTCCTTCAGCGCAGAAACGATATCGGCAAAGGATTCCTGATATACAGTCTCTTTCAAATCGTCATTTTCAGCGGCCTCGGCTTCATCGTGCAGATAGTGGTGGTATTCCTGCAGCAGAGCTGTGTATTTTTCTGTCTCGCCGCGATAGAGCCACACGATGGCGTTCAGGTTCTTAAGCTGCCATTCGCTCCATTCGTTCAGAGTACGGTCCACAACGGTATAGTAATTCCGGGCGTCGATGAACAGAACCTTATCCCGGATTGCTTCGCCCTTCGCTTTATCGAAAAACCACAAGGAGCAAGGCAGCGATTTTGTATAGAAGAAATTATTACCGACGGAAATCATCACGTCAACGTGACCGGTCTTGATGAGCTTTTCACGGATATCCTTATCTTTGCCCTGACTGTCGGTAGCGGAGGATGCCATAACGAAACCGGCGCGGCCGTGCTCGTTCAGATAGGAATAGAAATAGGAGATCCATAGGTAGTTGCCGTTGCCGACCTCTTTGTTCTTGTTTACGCTCGGCAGACCGAACGGAAGGCGTCCGGCGTTTTCGCATGATTCGGCTTTGACCTTATCCACATTAAACGGAGGATTCGCCATGATGTAATCGCAGCAGCCGTTCAGGTTGTGTGCGTCATGATAGAAGGTATTCGCCTCGTCACCGGATTTAATAACGCCTGTCAGACCGTGTACCGCCATGTTCATAAGGCAGAGCTGTGCATTATATTCCACTTTCTCCTGTCCGTAGAAAGTCATGGTACTGTTGGCGTTCATCCCGGCGGCATTCACGAAATCACCGCTCTGCACAAACATACCGCCGCTGCCGCACGCGCAATCAAGAAGAACACCCTGTTTCGGCTCGATGATGTTTACAATCATTTTTACGAGGGATTTCGGCGTGAAGAACACACCGTCATCGGAGGCGATGTTTTTAGCAAATTTATTGAGGAAGTATTCATAGATGCGTCCAACGATATCGCCGCCGACGTCATCAAGAGCACTGTTATTGAAAATGCGAAGCAGCTCCGCCAGCAGTTCGTCGGAGAAGTCGGTATAGCTTTTCGGCAAAACGCCTGTGAGCTGTTCGCTCTGATCCTCGATCAAAGCCATAGCGTTATTTACCACTTCACCGAGGCTGTTCATCGGATGTCCGGCTTTATTGGCAAGTCCTGCCGCCGCGATATTCTCCGGCAGATTGACAAGATACTCGTACTGCGCCTCTTTCGGCAGAAACAGCGCACTCTTTGCGGAAAAGTCGCTGGCCTCCACGGGCATTACGCGTCCACCTCGTGAGGGACGGTCCTTCAGTATCTCGGCCTCTGCCTTTTTAAAGCGGCTGTACGCATAGCGCAGGAAAATAAGCCCTAGCACGGGCATACAGTATTGATTCGACGTCAGCTTTGACCCTGCACGAAGGAGATCGGCGGATTCCCACAGCTCCGCTTCCAGTTTCCGTATGTTAATCATCCTTTTTCTCTCCTTCCGGGTTATCGGGTATAAACTCCATCATATCGTTGGGGGAGCAGCCCATAGCGTGGCAAATGCTCTCTACCTTATCCAAGGCGATGTATTGCCCGTTCTTGATCTTCGTGATTATATTTGCGGAAATGTTCGCACGGCGCATCAGCTCCGCATTGGAAATATCCCGCTCGATCATCATATGCATTAGAGGTTTATAACTCACGGCCATATCATCAGCCTCCTTTTCAGAACTTAGATAATTTATTATATCACACTTCCGTGAAAAAATCAATGAATATATTTTGAACTTTGGACCTCCGGGAATTTCTCGGAGGTTTTTTCATTTTCTTTCGTTCAAAACCGCTCCTTTTATCCAGTTGGTACTGGGAAGAGAAAAAATCTTCAGAATCGTTTGGCCAAATGACGATTTTTGTCCAGTGGGTACTGGAGAGAAAAAAGTTTCAGAATTTTTTGGTCAAAACGGATGCTCATGACCGGTGGGAAGTGAGAAGTAAAAATTTTCGGATTCTTTAGAGCAAACGGCAATTTTTGTCAAGGGGGTACTGGAGAGAAAAAGTTTCAGATCTTTTTGGCCAGACAGCCCATTTCCCTCCAGTGGGTAGTGAAGAAAGAAAATTTGAAAATCTTTCGTTCAAAACCCTCCAGTGGGTAGTGGAGAGAAGAAATTTTCGGAAACCGTCAGTTTTG
>ENA-ORSI01002106-ORSI01002106.1-human-gut-metagenome-genome-assembly--contig:-NODE-2106-length-15069-cov-2.909351_pt1 | contig 15069 bp, 11 predicted proteins | sample MGYA00242187_ERZ509154 | MGnify/ENA primary metagenome ERZ509154 (study PRJEB26280, sample SAMEA2338627) | human gut metagenome | biome: human gut; feature: human-associated habitat; material: faeces...
CCAGCCAAACCCTCTTCTCCATAATCCGGGTCACGAGAGGAAACAATTTTCCACCTGCTCGTGCATATCCGATCCACGGATCAGCAGAGATATCCATAGAGGAATGCGAATCACGCAAACAAGCTAAAACAGGCGCCAATGTCTTAAATGCCTCTACCAAATCACAACTGTCCCCTAACGATTGGAGAGAACGGCTCTTCAAGGCCTCATATTCCTTTTCCGAGATCCTATAAAATGGGTCAGGATGAACTGCCCGGATCAAGCTATCCAAATAGGCCGCATCCGACAAGATTTGAGTCTTGCTGAATTTATCGCTCGCACCAAAAGCTAAAAAAGAAAGAAAACTTAATAATACACTAATTCCTATTTTCAATATACCTTTCATAATACAATTCTAAAAATTCATGGATATGATTTTTACTAATATGACACAAATCTATTTTAGCATCCTTAAATATATTCTTAAGTCGCATATGAGGACATCCCCCTCCACATATTGGTAAAAACTTGCATTTTCTGCATTTTTCATCGGAAAATGGATCTCCACCAACCATATATTTAGACAAATTATCTATCCTATATTCTTCATTTGAAATATGCCCTACACTTTCTTCCTTGTTTCCTAAGTCTGTCCAACATTTATATAAATATCCATCCGGTGACACCAAAAAACCATTCAAACATCGGGCTAGACATTCCGTATAACTCGTAGTAGGTAAAAAGTGAGTATTATCCATTATATGATAATTCTTATATTGAGAAAGGACGAACTGAGCTTGTTCTTCGTTTGACAACAAATTCCTTTCTGAATATGCGCAAAGCCCATATGATTTCTTAACGAACCCAGGATAGACATTCAATACTGCATTTGGAAAATTTTTAAACAAGAAAAAATACAATTCATGATATTCTTCTATATTTTCTTTATCTATATTAACTCGTATGATAAGTTTGCTTGAGGGATTAATCTCATTCATTAATGAGATATTTCTAATTATTTTATCAAAACTATCTTTTCCCCTCTTTTCTAAACGACGTTTATTATGAACATCATGCAGACCATCTAGGGTAACATGCACAAAACGAATATGCAAGTTATCTAATTGATTTATTACAGTTTCCTCCAAATAATAGCCATTTGTAACGATATCCGCACCAAATTTCAAATCCATAAGTTCAATTTCATTCGTAATTGATCGAATTCTGTCAAAAGCCAAAAGAGGTTCACCTCCATACCATGTGATAAATAACTTCCTAACTTCCACATGACGTCTTATAAAAGAAATTAGATCTTTCTGAATAGATTCTGTCATATATAAAGGATCTGGTTCATTTTCAAAACAATATGGACAACGAAAATTACAATCAGAAGTGGGAGCGATAGTAAGTGACAAGAATGTTTTATCATAACGTTTTATCATTTTTGCCAACTTCAATTTATAATATTCTTCTTGATTGCTATTTACTAAAATCCTATTATCAATCAACGTTTTCTTCAAATCCAAATCCTCAATAAGGATATCCGAATTTCTCTTAATATCCATGACTTTATGATATTGTATATCATTCAACATTATAAAAACATTTGATAAACTATTATAAAGTAAATAGCAACCAAATCGATCAGATTTAAACAAGAAATTGTAATAACTCCATTCCATAAAATAAGAAATAAAACATTTTTAATACAAATTAATCTATAATTTATACAACCCGCAAATTTACGAACGTTCTATTATTAATACATCAAAATCCATATCATCAACTATATTTGGACTATTTATTAGTTTCCATACCCAAAGCCCGCAATACCGCAGCTATTGGAAAGGGTGTTTCCTCCTCTTCCTGAGGGAAGCAGAAGGGACCATCAAACAATGCTGTGATCTCCTGATCATGGAGTATAGCGTCGTCCGCTTCCGAATTGCTAAAACCGTAGATCCAAAGTTGCCCCTCAGGTTTCTCCAAGTCCGATTCCAATTCCTGATAGAGCGTTGGCAAATAAAAAACGACCGCATCCGCCCGTCGCAAATAACGACGATCCGTCGTCAACGTCCAATCCGAAAGAATCCTCCCTGTCGATTCCTCGCACCATGTCCATTCCTTATTCATATTATATATAAGCAACAACCGTTTGCCCTCAGCCAATCGTCGAGGGACAGGAGCGACCCAATCCGACATGCGCCAATCTACATACCGCCTCAAGCCAGTAGCGGCATCACTCCAATAGGCCCGGCAACGGGACAAGGACTCCGGATCCATTTCCCGGCAATCTCTCCACAAACGACTTAAATGACTTTCCGGAACAAGCCAAGAGGAATCGCGTAATGAGGGCAACAACATCATCGCCCAGGAATAAACGCGATAAGCGTTAACATACCACCAACTTTTCAACACGCCATCTGGTCCGGAAAAATCCCAACGGTCCGAATACTCAAACAATAATCCTGACACCCGGGACAAGGAACGCAACCGGCGTGACCGGGCTGTCGAATTCATGACCGAACTTAAATTCCGACGATAGTTATAATGAGCCACATTTGAAAGATAAACCTTCCTCGCACCAACCAGGACCAATGGCATCCAAAGCTCATCCTCATGCATGATCCCTTCCTGGAAACGGGCCCCAAGCCTATCCAGAAGGGAACGACGATAAATATATTTAACTGGCATAGGCAAATAAAGTCGCTGGCGCGTCAACCAAACAAAAGCCTCCTTTCCCGTAAAGCTCCCTCCTATCGTTTCGCTTTGCGCCTCAAACAGTTTTTCCCGACCACCGTCGACATCGCATTGCCAAACATTGCCCATCACCATCTCCGCGTCCCATCGGACAGCCAACTGGTAAAGCAGGGGCAACGAACGCGGCTCAATCCAGTCGTCGCTATCCAAAAAGAAAAGGTATTCCCCTTTCGCCAGGGCTAATCCGGTATTGCGGGCCGACGACGCGCCCCCATTCTCTTGATGGATGACCCGGATCCGTCTGTCCCGAAGGGCATAACGGTCGGCGATCGTTCCGGACCCGTCGGTCGAGCCATCGTCCACTAAAATGATCTCCAAAGTTAAATCCCCTTGATCCATCAATGAATCCAGACAGGTCGGCAAATAACGCGCCGCGTTATAAACCGGCACGATAACCGACAGATCGATCTTTCCCGCTTTAACACCCATAACCTAACTAATTCAATGATTCATAAAACGCCAACATCCGCTGCCCGAACCGCTCGGAGGTATATTCCGACAAGTATCGCCGCCGCCCGTTTTGTCCCAACCGTCTGGCCTCTTCCGGATGCCGCAGCAAATAGACAATCTGTTCCGCCAACAAATCCGTATCAATTGTCACCTCATCCGTCGAGACACTAAGGGGCACCTTCCGCCCACACGACTCATCCACCACCTCATTCAAGCCCGAAGTGGCCGTCGCCACGATAGGCAACCCGTGCATCATCATCTCCACCGGCACATAACCAAATGGCTCGAAAAGTGAGGGAACGACGCCCACGTCCGCCAAGCGGTAAAGCTCATATATATTTTGACGTTCTATTAATCCTGTTAATATGATCCTCGTCGAAGTAAAACCTGCACATCGAAAAACCAGTTCATCATACTGACCACTACCTACTAAAATTAATCTACAGTCATGAAATGATTCTAAAACCTTACGAAAAGATTCAATCAAAAAATAAATACCTTTCACTTCATCTATCCGACCCACAAAAAGAATGATTTTCTCATTCTTTTCCAAATGCCATTTTCTACGTAAAGAGATCGGATCAAGATTTACCGTTTGTTTTGAATCTGTTAAACCATTAGGTATAACAATAATCCTATCCATATCAATTCCATAAATATTATTGACTAGTATCGCCATATAATGTGATAAACAAATTAAGTAATCCGCTTTCTCATAATCCATTCGTTCTTCCTCAAATTGTTTTAATACACCTTCGGAAAACTCGTCTAAGACCTTTGAATTCAATAAACATCTCAATCGAATCGGATTATCAAAAATGGAAAATCCCCATTCTGAATAATGAGCGACAGCAATTATTCGACAATCAAATGAGGATCTTAACTCATTGACCAAATCCATATTATGATGATAATTCAGATGGAAGACTATATCCTTCCGTTCGCGTATATGAAGCCTAAGTAAATAGGCTATATTCCTGAAATACAAACGACGTAAATCCTTATTATCCATTGCTCTATACGCAACAATAGGAGCCGGAAAATCCCAATAACGAATACCTTGTTTATCCTTCATCATTATATGCTCTCCTTCATTATATAAATGAATCACCGTAATGGATGACAACCGACCACTTAATGCACAAACTAACTCGCGAACGTAAGTTCCAATCCCATAAATAGATCCATACGTATTCTCGCTGAAAATATACAAGTTCATATCCATCTCCTTTAAAGATCAATTAGACTGAATGAGACGCTTCCATTGAGAATCAATACATCCCATAGCTGTTAATAGAGTCATACCCTCACCCGCATAACCAAACAAAAGTCCCAACGTATTAGTAACTAAACTTCTCTTTTTCGAAATAACTAAAGTTCCGGGAGGTTGACTAGGAAATTTATCAACCTCCCAATTGAGGTATATGCGCAAATCCAAAAGATATCCTTGGAGATCCGTCCATTCCTCCAGAGACAATTCCCGCAAAGGATGGGTAACTTGTTCTGTAATCCGTTCCAAACATTCCTGAGCAACAGAAGTCGATTGACGCATGATCCAATAGCGACCAAAGCCAATCCATCCATCAAACAATCCATAATTAATACAAGGCTCATACATCACTGCCCGATACATCCGTTCATCTAGATCATCAAACAGCTCAGGAGTTACATCTAAAAAATCATGACGGATCAAATAATCGATGCCTACGCCTATTCCCGCAATACCTTTCTCATAATCAGGTCGAAAATTGGCATGAATTTGCAATTGCGATTGTTCAAGTAAATCCCACGCATATTCCTCAAATAATTTATCTGAAGTATAACGAGCATAATGAAAAAAAAACAATGCAATACCTGTTTTGCCATATATTAACCCTGGACATTCATTTAATGTACCTTGTAGCAGAAGCCAATCTGCAATTTCTTGTAAACTCAACATTGATATATCAATCTTTCGTTTCATTTCTTATATTTAGCGATCATGATCACCGGATTGCCTTCCTCGTCGAGATCCGAGGCGATTTCCTTCAATGGGCCGCGGAGCTTGCCGTCGTTTAGCGCATCGACAAGATCGGGGGCTTCGAACCTCATTAAAAAAGCATACTGATTACTATTAAGAAAAATGATCGCGTTATTATCATACACCATACTAAAGTGCCTATCATCCAAGAAGTCGGAATGACGTAAAGTGTACTCATATATCTTGTCTTCTAGCTTATCATAAACCAACTCCGTTCTATAAAATTCAAACCTTTTCCCTGGTTCAAAAACCTCAAACTCCTTTTTCACGGCTTGCATAAAACAAAAACGATCAGTTTGAGCTCCTGGATATAAGAATATTTGTGGTTCCATTAATTGAATTGTTGGCGTTCGTACAATGAATGGTTTTAAAACATGATCTTTCGAATAACAATAAATGGTATCAGACGAAGGTTCCATCAAAAACCAATCTCCTTTATAAGGAATTTGAGATTCATTATAAATAAAGTAAATCGCATCGCCCTGAGTTATCATAGGGAATATTGTCTTGTCATAAGGGATTTGAATTTCTTTGACTTTCCCATCTTGCTTTGAGACAATCATAAAAAAATTCCTTTTCTCCATCGTCTCTAAAGAGCCATCATGGCATATTAAATAATCTTGATTCAAATTCCCTAATCTCTCGTAAGATCTTCCCTCGATATGCTCAAAAGATCTTTTGAAATTTCCATCCAAATCATATATCATAACCCGTCGTCCCAAATAATTATCCACAAATATCTCGTTCTTTTGATCATCCAAAACAACTGACATAGTATTGAGGTATTCCTCCCCTCCTTCACCCTTACGATTAATTTTCTTTACTGGCTTACCTTCTCTATCAAAAAGGAATAAATTTCCTGTAAAAAAACGAGTCACATCCCTAACCATAAGTACATCTTCTGTCAACGCAACTGGCACACCACTCGTTAAAAACTCATCCGTAGTCTTCAACGGAATGTACTCAATATCGAACAGGTCTTGCAAGATCAATTCCTTCTTGGGATAGCTCTTGGAGACATCCACCGTGATAAGGCCATTCTCTGTTTTAACGCCGCTCTCACATCCAAAAAACAAAACCGTGGACAAAAGCCATAAGACAAAAGGGTATTTTTTCATAAATAAATGGAGTTTAATGATTAATACAACAAAGATTAGGACAACCTATTTCCAGCTCATAATCTGATGGGGAAGGGCATAAATCCCGATAGAGACAATTGGCGCAAGGCTCTTGATTACGGATTCGCAACCAAGAACAGCCCTCTTTTATCTCTTTTTGAATGATGGTCAAAAAATCATGATTAGCCACATTTCCCAATGCGGGATAATGCCGATTGGCGTAAATATCACCATTCGGTAGAATATGGAGTTTCCCGAAATCATTCTCATTGATTGCACGTCGACGAAAGAAATCCCGCATGGTCAATCGAGTAGCCAATATATCCTCATGCGTCAGGAAAACATTTTTACGGAAAAAATCCAGATTATTCCCGGTATAAACAGGGAATAATTGATATTTTTCAATCGCGGCATCCTCTGCCAAACCCACCGCTGCTTGACAATCAACCTCAGAAGCGACCTCAAACCGGTAACTCACCAAATCGCCTAACGATCGCCCCCATTGAACAGCCGCCTCCCAACAGCCAAGATTGACCGGAAAATGAACCGTTATTTGGTAACCAAATCCATTAAAACTGTTTTTCATTAAAGAAGAACAGTGATCGTAAGAACAAGCGATTGTCTTGGGAGCGGAACGACAAACAATTCTTTCCCAAAGAAACGCATCTGAAAATATCGACGGATCGCCCTCCAAAACAATAGCCGTATTTTCAGGCAACACCTGAAGGTAGGTCGCCAAACGAACCAAATCCGTAGACCTATCCAAATGAGCCGTTACCTCTAACAGCATGGTAGACCAATCTTCCAAAAAATCAAAATCACACCCATTGCCTCGCCATTGTGGATAATTAATAACAGGCAAAACCTGAACCGGTTTCACTTTTAAAAGGCTCTGATCGATCACATCCCCCATATATTTCTCCCGCAATTCTTGGACAAACGATTGAATAGCCATACGATCCAGGCTGGAAGCATCTAATTCGACAACCCCCACATTCTCCTCACACAGCAATTCATGTACCAAAGCCATAATTTCGGACTCTTTCGATTCAATCGTCACCCCATCCAATGTATTATACAATAACAAACCTTCTTCCGCTATATTAATATAGACATAAGGTTCAATCATCAACCAATATTTTTCCATACGCTTCATTACGCCTCCTTTTTCTCTGTTAATTTTTTATTAATAGCATGGGCAAAATACTTTGGATGGGCCTCCAAGTAAGAAAAAATCCGCCCCAACTTATCCTGAAACATATCTTCATCCAAATATTCAGGACAACGGAATCGCTCCGTACCCAATTTATCCAAATTATCCAATGTCAACAAACAGATAGAACAAGTCCTTAAATTATAACACTTTTGACAGACTGATTGAATCCGCTCATAATAGGAACTGTAACGACGAGCTGCCTCCTTCACGTCAATCTCAACCGAATCTGCCATCTTCCCCAAAGCATAAACATAACTGACCTTCTCACAAGGCAATAACTCATTATGAGTGCTTACATACATTTTCCGTTGGAAAGGGGAACAGGTTTTTGTCGGAATCAAACAGATGCGATCAAACAGCAAATCCAAGGGATTGACAAAATAAAAGCCAAGAGCAGAAGATAAAAAATCCTTCAACATATTAAATTGGATCGAACGTTCAAGCATGGTTTCCCGTAAATCGGAATCGCTGGCGTAAAATTGTTTCTCGCTCGCCTGCCGGTCCTGAAAAAGGCGATTAAAAAGATCTTTCTTCTCTGGATTCAAATGATCCCCATTAATTTGGGCGATTGAGGGAATTTTATGATAACGGTTATAAATAAACTCATAAATGGATTGGACTGAATTCCGGCTATTCAAAACCGCATTGAATTTCACGTTTTTCTCGAAAAAGTCCGGGTATTTTTTATATAGCAAATCGATGTTTTGAACCGCTTGTTGAAAAGAATTTTTCCCATCGTATGCGAAAGTACGGAAACTTTGCCCCCGCTCATCTCCATCTAGGCTGATCAGGATAGCAAATTGATTTTCCACCAACAGGTCCATATAACGATCCAACAAAGTGGCGTTTGTCGTAATCGTAAACTCCAATTTCAAATGCTTTGTTTCATTCAAACGCTTCAATTCCTCGAGAACCTCGCATATAAACGTTCCGTTGACCAAAGGTTCTCCCCCAAAAAAGCCTATTGCCAATGTACTTCCTTCCGATTTCAAATCAAATATGTATCGCAACAGACGGAAAGCTCGCCGTGAATCGATATTATTCTGTTCTCTTTTTCCCTTAAAAGTGTATAAATCGCTCAAAGAGCAATAACGACATCGCAAATTGCAATGATCCGTGGTCTCAAATGAGATTTGGGGTACATTAATAATATTATTCTCTATAACCGATTCATCTAAAATCGTCCCAAATTCTGTTGGCTTAGCTTGGTTAAAGAAATTTCTGGATTTTAGATATGCATACTTTTGGGAATAATAAGAATCACATGCCTCTTGTTGGCAAGCCTTCCTTAATTCTGGATGCAACCACATAGACAAGGATCTATCCCAATTGTATAAATAGGAATTTTGATTACATGTGGAATAAACAATGGTATTTTTCATCATAAATTAGATTAATTAAAATTAACAATAAGCTCATATGGCAAGGTGTGCCAAAATAGAACAAAAATATTCTTATAATATCTCATATCTATTCCAACACACCTTCTAGATTCAAAATACTTTAAAGCCCCCCATAGGTTCTAGTATCTACATTATTAACCACACATGAGCATCCACCCTTCAACACTTTCATCTCACGTTTTTCCAACGCATTCTCACTCAGCTTATTCAATTTAAGCTTTCCCAAAACCTTTTTTTCTTGTTTCTCTTTCATGGTAAAAACAATTTATATTAATAATTACTACTTCCTACCACCCATCGGTAGGAGCTATAGTTTTCTTAAACCCCACCAGGCGTGCCGCCCCCATCTTCACCCTCATCGGGTATTTGGGTCTCGTCGCTCTCCTTACCAAGCCATTCCATAAAGGTAATACCCTCGTCGGCGATCAACGCCCGGTCATAGCCACCACTCATATTGCGAGTACGATCAGGCGTGAATTGCACCCGCAGGCCGGTAATCTGGTCGCTGCTGACCTCCTCTTTGGTAGCGACACCATTGCCAGACGCCAAGGTCGTATAGCGAAACCAACCGATACCTTCCAAATGAACCGCCCGGCTCTCTTTCATAAAATCGGCCATCACCTCGGGCATGGCCCGGATCACAGCATGCACATCGGCTGGCGAGACGGTGCTCTCGCGAGCCAAGCGTTTCGCGAATTCTTGCGTCTCGACCGGCGTGCCGACCGTTACGCTACGCGGATACCACAAATCATTAATCGCTGCTTGAACTCTTTTCCAAAAGATCATGTCATTAAAAATTTTAGTACATTCCTCTCCTTATCTTAATCAGACAAAACCAGATTCTCATGTGTCCCCCACGACTACCTCGTGTGTCCCCCACGAGGAGATCGTGTGTCCTCAACGAGCTTGTCGTGTGTCCCCGACGACAAGTTCTCAGCATCAGAGCCGCTTTTCGAATGTCTCAAAGAAGAAAAAATGTTGATTAGACAATAAGTTTACTATTTACTCCAAGTAGAAATCTCCAACTAACCAACCCAGCTTATGGGTCAAGGAGACTTGATAAAAACCTGCCGTTTTATTCTCCAACGAGATATACTGGATCTCCCCCGCACTACAAGAAAAACAACCCTCAAAAATTACCAGGCCCTGCTCATCCAAAATTTGGATCGTCAGGTCATCCAGCGCATCCCGGAATTGAACACTTAAAAGATTACCTTCTATGGATAAGGTAGGCGGCAATGCCGTGAGCGAGCGATAATCCTCTTTATCCCATTCACCACGAGTTGGGATATCATCTCCATAGGCTAACGAGGGGAAGAAGAAACAGCCTAAAAAAAGGAATACAATAAATTCACGTGTTTTCATGTTTTTAAATTTAAATTAGTGATGGCTCAAAACTAAAAAATAACAATATTGAGGCATGAACAAAAAATGAACAAAGTGACTCCGGGTTTGCGGTCACTTTGTTCATTTTTTGTTCATTCTATTAACAATAGTCTAAATATCAGAAATATAATTATCAAAATCCTTAGCGGATCCTTTGTTGCCAGTCAGTTTTTCATATAACCTTTTACGATAAACAGACACATTCTCCAAATGAAGCAAAATAGCGACCCTTCCCGGTTTGACCCCCACTTTATTCAAATAACAGATCTTCTTATCCAATTCGCTCAGATGTTTTTCCTCCAAGATAGCGGAAAAAGCGGGGTATTTCTCATCGACAAAAACAAAAAGCATTTGCCAATCGGCCTTGGAAGGTTCCTCTCCATAAGGCTTAAAAAACTTGGAGAGCTGCCGGGTCTTACCTAACTCGATCCACCGCTCTTCCTTTTCCTGTTTCCAATTTTTTAAAGCGATGTTTTCCTCTCTTAACAAATTAATTTCCCCAGAAAGTCGCTCCCGCAAAGCCTGAAATTTTAGCTCACTCTCATGAATAAGGTCACGCTCATGATCCTCGCGGGCATGAATATCCTTAAACAGCTTATCGCGAATCAAGGAAAGCTCCTTGATTGTCCGCTCGTTCCTCAGAACGCGATCCTTATTCTCAGCGAGTTTCTGCCGCAAACCTTTCCGATCTCGCAAGACTTGAAGAAAATAGAAAAGAACGACAAAAAAAAGGACTATCCCCCCAATTCCCAACAAAGCGTAACGATATTTCATGTTTGCGGAATCGAGCCGAGTCGCTATCAATTGCCGCTCAACCTCCTCATACGAATAAAGCGCCTGATACTTCCGGATGGATTCCGATCGTTGTTCTGCCTGGATGGAATCACGTACGACTTCATATTGCTTCGCCAAAGTAGCCGCCTCCTCCCAGCGTTTCTGTTTTAAAGCGATCTCTTTCAAGTAAAACAATGCACCAACACGAGTTTCCTCAAAAAGTGCGGAATCCACACAAGCCTGCAGGTAGTAACGGGCCGAATCCAGCTGTCCGCATTGCCTAAGCAGATTACCTAAAACCAAATAAGCCGGATATTTGGTTGTTGGTCGAACGGCCTTATTCCGCAAAACGGTTCGTAACAGCTCCCGTGCCTCATCCATCCGCTGTTCCGCCATATAGAGCGAGGCCAGCTCCGTATAAGTAGAAAGAACAACCCGTTTCGACATCAAGGTAATCGCCTTCTCATCACAAAGCATCGCGCTGTCTTGTCGCCCCAACATCAAGAAGACCCGGCTCAAATCCCGCAAGGCGAACACCTGCCCCGTCGAATCGCCCAACAGCCGGAAATTCTCGACCGCTTCCTTCTGGTGAGGCAATGCCTTATCATAAACCTCCTGATAGGTGTATAAGGTTCCGATATGATTATGAATCCGTCCCAACAAGGCGTAATCCCCTATCTGTTCCTCATCCCGCAAGGCTTTAAGATAATATTCCTGCGCCTTCAAGGGCCGCGCCAAGTCCTGATTGATCCGGCCACGATAATACCAGGCTTTCGCTCGCCGCGTCAAGTCGTCGGTCTCCTCGTAATAATCCGTCGCGATCGTGATCAGGGAGTCGGTCGTATGCTCGACATAAGCCTTATCCGCCGCCTCGGTCCATAACAGGTAATAACGCGCCATCTCCTCACGTGAGAGAAGCGCCGGATTCTCCACCCGCTTCAACAACACCATCGCGCTATCCGGCCGCTTGTTCATAACGCTCTCCACCTGCCGAAACAGCGCCTCGTGCTCGCCCGCCCGATTACAGGCGAGGAGAAGCAGGAGCAAAAGCCCGAAAAGATATTTCCATTGGTTCATCATCATCTCTTATATAATCGTGGACTCATAAGCGTTCGTTTGTTTAATTCGATCTCTTTACGCAAAGATAAACTTTTCCTTTCAAAGGGGAACCATCGTAAAACCATCTCAATGATTCCCAATCCGGCTAAAAACAGGCAAGAAGAAGAAAATGCCCACCACCGACAGGGCCAAGCCACCGATCGTCCCGGCGGCTAACGGGAACCAGAAAGCCTCCTTGTCCACGCCGATCAGGAAGGGAACGAAGCCCAATATGGTCGAGACCACCGTCAGGAAAATCGGGACAATCTTCGCGTTCCAAGCCTTCAGGTAGGCCGCCAGGGGCGACATGGACGGTTTCCGTTCCCGCAGGCGATTATACTCGTTCAGGATATAGATGCTGGCATTAACCGTAATGCCGCACAACAAGACGAACGAGGCAAAACCACCCTGATCAAAATTAAGGTGGAACAGATAGAACGTCAGGAACACGCCAATGTAAGAGACCGGGATCACGAAGATCACGGACAAGGGTTGCCACAGGGAATTGAACAGGATGCTGGTAGTAAAGAAGATGATCACGATGATCAGGGCCAGCAACCAATATTGCCCGCTCTCCTCGCCTCCCCAATAGAAAGCCGTATCATCGGGCCGCGCCGTGTAGCCCATCGGCAACTGGCGATTGAACTCTTTCAAGACCCGCTCCTGGATCCGCCGTCCCTGATTGCCCGAGCCCACATACTCATATTGCAGGCAGAGCCGATATTGCTGGTCCTCTTTCACCACCTCCTGAGGGATCTGCTCCTTGGTCATCTTCCCGACCTCCGCCAGCTTGAGGTTTCTCTCCCCAACCCGGACCGGCAGGTTCACCAAGCTCCAGGTGTCATACTCATCCGCTTGCCGCGAGGTCAGGCGCAAGTTCTCCAACTCACCATCCACCACGATCGAGCCGGCAGGGTTATCACGCCCCATCAAAGTCCTTGTCGAGGCGAACAACCGCGAGGGATCGACCGAGGCCCGGGCCAATCCTTCCGGCTCGACCCGAAAGACAAACTCCTGATAGTCGCTCTTCCACCAGGAGAACTTGGCGTTCACCTGCACCTCCTTGATTCGCCGGTAGGTCAGGAGTTGCTCCTTCAAACGCTCCGCCCACGCCAACAGCTCATCGTAGTTATAACCCAGCATCTCGATCCGATAGGAGCCAGCATACTCGCGCACGTCATTACTGAACCCCTGATCCATCAAGCCGAACACGTTCCAACTACCGCCGCCAAGCTCGAGCGCCTTGCTGACGACCTGGCTCTTCAAGACATAAGGGAAGCCCGAACGCTCGGCCTCTCTCGTGAAATAGACATTGATCAATGCCTGTTGCGGATTGTAGATCGAGGTCTGGAATTGCCGGATCTCCTTGAAACCGCTCAGGTAAGCCTCCATCCGCCCGACCAGATGATTGGTCTGCTCGAGCGTCGTCCCGCTGGGCAACGAGGCGCTGATCGACAGCACGGTCTCCTCATCGCGGGTAAAGTAACTTCCCTCATAGACCTTCTCGACAAAGAGCCTCAACGTACCACCCAAGGCCTTGTCCACGATGGGCTTTATGGTCTCTTTCCAGATCGGCTTGCTCACGAGCTCGTTGTATTTCTCGATCATGAGCGTATCGTTGGCCGTCAACACCCGTTTCTCTTTCGGGTCCGGATACTCTATCTTCTCGGGCAAGAGGAAGACCGGGATGCCAAACGCCAGAAGCAAAAGAAGGCAAACCGTCTTGCGCCAACGACACATAAAAGTGATCTGCCTGCCGTAATAACGGGAGAACCAGACGGGGAAACGCCGCCAGAAACGGGGCAGTTGCCCGGCTTCCCCTTTCCGCTCCTCCAGCCGGAAACGCTCGATCAACGCCGGGACCAGGAAAAGGGCGATCGCCAGGGAGACCGCCAGGTTAATGATAATCACGGCCGCGAAATCCTGCAAGTTCAACCGGATCTTCTCATCAAGGAAGAAGATGATCACCAACGCGCCGATCGTGGTCAACGTCGCCGCCAGGATCGAGAGGAAGGCCTTCCGGTCGTGCCGGTTACGGATGTGGTCGGTCATCACGATCGTGTTATCAATCACGAGACTCAGGGAAATGGTGATGCCCGCCAACGAATAAAGCTGTATCTCCAGCCGCAACAGGTAATAGAAGATCACGGCGACACAAAGATTCACCGTCAGGCTGATCACGATCAGGAGCAGGTAGCGGGATTCCCGGGTGATGACCCACACGAACAGCAACAGGATCAAGATCGTGAAGCCCGTCCGCAAGTAGATCGTGTCCAACTCCTTCTGGATATATTCCGTCGCATCGTAACTGACGTGCATCTCATAACCGACCGGCAAGTTCTCACGCAAGTCGGCCATCGCCTCTTTCACCTGCTTGGCCAGACTCAACTGGTTGGCGGTCTTCTCCGCCCGTATCGAGAGATAAACCGAGTTAAGTCCATTGATCCGGAAGTAGCTGGTCGGCTCCTCCTCCCGATGAGAAACCCGCAAGATCTGATCCAGACGGATCAATTTCCCTTTCTTGTTGGTCACCGCGATCCTCGAAGGCTCAAAGCCCTCACTGTCCCGATCAGGCATCAGGGCCAAACGGATCCACTCGTTCGTAGACTGCCCCCGGCTGACGTTCACGATCCCCAGGAATTCCTCCTGATAATAATGGCCAATCGCCTCGATCACCTGATCCAGGTCAATCTCCAACTGTTCCAACTGATGGGTATCATAAACCAATTGCCACTCCATCGGCGTCGCACCCTCCACATCGATCCTGTAGATGCCGGGAATACCGCTCAGCCTTGGCTTGACCCGCTCTTCCGCATACCGCTGGATAAAAATGGGCGAGGCGGGCGCGTTCAAAGTATAGCTCAAAAA
>ENA-ORSI01002109-ORSI01002109.1-human-gut-metagenome-genome-assembly--contig:-NODE-2109-length-15051-cov-12.471659_pt1 | contig 15051 bp, 6 predicted proteins | sample MGYA00242187_ERZ509154 | MGnify/ENA primary metagenome ERZ509154 (study PRJEB26280, sample SAMEA2338627) | human gut metagenome | biome: human gut; feature: human-associated habitat; material: faeces...
ACCGGGGACACAAGGATTTTCAGTCCTTTGCTCTACCAACTGAGCTATGGCACCAGCATTTTTATGTTTGCAACCAATGTTTCTCGATTGCGGTTGCAAAGGTACGCAAACTTTTGGAACTTGCAAATATTTTAGCAAAAAAATACGTTAAAATATAATGCGCAATTAAACTGTATAGTGATATTTAGTTTGTAAATTATTGCTGTCCGATAAAAATTGTGTGGGAGTATAAAATTAGGGCTGATTTCATTTGCGAGGTCAGCTCATTTCCGTTAGATTTCTGTCGCTAAATAAATAATCCAACTGTATACATTTTAGCGGACAGACGCAAAAATAGGGATGCAGTCTGGATGAAACGTCTTCGGATTATTGACTCCACTACTATCACACTGTTCTCCAATCTGTTGTTCAAGGGTGTGGGTCGTCATCCCAAGACTGGCAAAAAGAAAGGGGGCATAAAGGTGCACACGGGTCATACACGCCAATGCGAGAGTCCCTTCAGATATTAAGTTTATATCTGCAGTCACCAACGATTCTTTTATGTTAAGGCCGTCAACACTGGGCAAGGGAGACATAGTTGCCATGGATTGTGCATATATTGACTATGAGAAACTGAAAACTCTCACATAAAGAGAAGTATTGTATGTGACAAAATGAAGAAAAAAACTGAGATACAGCATTATAGAGGACTGTATGTACAAGAACACAGACGGCCTTATGGAAGTGCGCATATAATATATCACATTCTCAAAAGTTCTGAAGGGAAGTGGATTGCTCGTTCATCATGCCCTTATCATCACTTATGCCGATGCAAAAAGAACAAACTGATAGCATTGCTTACAAACGATATGGAGTCAGACTCGAACGAGATTATAGAGATTTACCGTAAACGCTGGGAAATTGAACTGCCGTTCAAACAGATAAAACAAAACTTCCCGTTGAAATACTTCTATGGGGAAAGTGCAAATGCCATCAAGATACAGATTTGGGTGCGCTTATAGCCAATCTGCTTCTGATGGTAATGAAAAAGGACTGACACGTTCTTAGAGTTTCTCCGTACTTGTCACCACGATGTGGATTACACTTATATATTAGGTGGATTTCTACAGTATGTTCAACCATCCCGGAAAAGGATTGGAAGGCACTATTGAATGTAGATCAGGAAGAAGATTATTAACTATCCATCTTTTGACGGGGCTTGGAATAAGACTCGATCACTGAAAACACAATGGTCGAACGCTACATTTTTATATTTAATCGTTTTTATCGGATTGCAATATTTGTAAATATACATTTTCCCTCATTGCCTAATCATTGTTTCTTCTATTGAAATCTTGTCCGATAACCGAAATTGGACTGAAAGCGAGAAAGCAGGCCTTTCAATCCAATTGGCTATAAACTTACTTACGATTTATTCGTAAACAAATTTGGTCTCATTAAGTATCTATATACAACTTGAACTTGCTAGACTAAGTTTGTCATTCATGTTTTCTGTTATTAAAGGATTTCAGCATATCAAGACGAATAGTAAGTGTAACTATCTTTTTTCCAAAGCCAATGAAGTTTTTTCAGTCTTTAGAATGGGAGTAACTTGCTATATGCAATCGCACAAATTAATCAACCGGGCGTATAATCACCCTTCTATATCCAGTCAGTGCAGGAGAACCATTGTCCATTACTTCACAAATCATATGTAATTCCTTGCCTGCTGCATCTTGTGGTATATCAAAGAATGCGACAGGCTTATCAGTTTGCATAATCTCTATATGGCCTGTATAGGTACCAGCTTCTGGCAATATCCACCAATGATATGCTAATGAGTCATTATCCACATCAATTGATTCAGATGCGTCCAGCCATATTCTTCGTCCCACTTTCGAAGTAATGATGATAGGATCCAAACCCTTTTTGCCATTTACATAGACAGACGGATTATGATTTCCTTCGCCACAAGCTGCCCAATCCATTCGGGCTGCAAAATCGGCAAATATGGCCGGATAAAAATATTTCTCGTATTTCTCGGATACAGCTTTAACATCCGGAGCTGCATTGGTGTAACACTCCGTCAGGCTGTCAGGCGAAAGCGCCCAACGGAAATAGCCGCCCCAACCCACCTGATTGCCCACAGCAGGATTATTCAACCCATTGGGAAAGACATGCAGATAAGAAGGCGTATCCCCTTCTACTCCATATTTGTTTTTCGGATAGACCTTTCCTAAATGGCCATGTCCCTGTATATGGGTGGCATATTCATTCCAATTCATACTTCCAAGCGTGTTCTGCACAAGCCAGGCACTTTCATCCCAGAAGAAACGCAACTCCTTTCCGCAAGTCTTACGCAGCCATTGATGGGAACTGAACGCATAATCTACAGGAGGCCCCCCACATACGTCCTGATCTGTAATCGTATATACACACAGTTTATCCAGAAACTTATGCACCTCCGATTCGCTCCGTTCCTTTCTAACCCGCCACACAGCCTGTGCCAATGTGTTGGCACCGCCCCATACCGTAATCCATAACGGACGGCTGTCCTCTTCATCAACCAGCTTGATTATCAAGTCACTTCCCGGAGAATCATTGTTTTCACCAATCCGTTCTATTCCCAGCCCTCTGCTTCCCAACACCGTCCGACTGCGCAGATAACCGGCAGTGGGCCAATAGCCCAATTCCTGCTTTCCGTTCTCCTGCCTTTCCGGTAAAAAACCTTCCTGCTCCGACCGCTTCATCAGATTAGGCAAATCTTTTTCATAAGCGTCGATGACCGTCAACAAACTGTCCATCCAACTTTCGGGATAGGTACCGCCACAGATATTCCATCCGCCTGTAGCGACCAGTCCTTCTATCTCAAACATATCTGCATGAGCCAACAAACGGACCATGGATTCCATATCATCAGGCTCAACATCAGCCGGAGCAATATCTGTTAAGACGACAATACGAGGCTTCAATAGGGATTCATCATTTTGCTTGCTTGTTCCCGCTGATGCAGAAAGACATAAAATCAATAATCCAATAGAGGTCCACAATTTTCTTGCTTTTAAATTCATGGCTTTTTAAATAAATTTGTATAACTAATCAATTGTAATTTTTACATTAGCTGATTGTAATCCGTTAGATGTTGCCACTAAATGTGCCGTACCCTGCTTTCCTTGATTCTGAATCACAACCAGACATTTTCCATAGAACGCTCGGCGCTTGTTGGCCTTGAAGTGTTCCATTGAAATTGGACTTCCATTGTCCACACCGGCAATGAATATGTCACCTTCCACTTTGAAGTTCACTAGATTGTCTGCATTTGGGCATAAATTTCCGTCTTTGTCCAAAATTTCTACAGTGATAAAGCTTAAATCTTTTCCATTGGCCGTCAACTGCGAACGGTCAGGAGTCAGACGAATCTGTACCGGTTCACCCGCCGTACGGATTTCTTTTTCTCCGACAACTTTGCCATTCTTCCGTGCTATAACTTTCACGCTTCCCGGCTCATATTCCACGCGCCACATCGCATGCAGGCAGTCCGGAGTCTTTGACTTCACTCCCTGCGATTTTCCATTGACGAACAATTCCACTTCATCCGCCTTGTTGTAATAGCACCACATATCCACAACCTGCCCCGGTTTCCAGTTCCAATGTGGGAAAAGATGTAAAACTTGTTTTTTTGACCATTCTGACTGATACAGATAATATGCATCCTTCGGGAAACCTGCCAAATCTACAATGCCGAAATAAGAACTATGCGCCGGCCATCCGAAAGGTGTTGGTTCTCCTATATAATCGAAACCTGTCCACACATATTGTCCGCTGATAAAGTCATTGTCACGTATTAGTTTAAGTGTTTCCTCATGTGTGTTACCCCACGGAGCGTGACAATTGTCATAAGAGGAACAGGAAAAACTGGGATCATAAAACGGCTTGTCCCATCTCTCCGGCCAGATAAACTCCTTGTCGCTTGGCATCTTGTAATATCCACGTGTGGCTAATGTTGAATTACTTTCAGTAATGATGAACGGCTTGTTTGGAAAATTTTTCGGTACGTCTAGGATATTAATATTGTGATAGTTATATCCTATAATGTCCAATGCGCCCGACTTGAACAAGTGGTTGAAAGGGTTCGGTTCGTTGCAACCAGCTGTGACGGGACGGGTCGGGTCAAGCTCTCTCACAATATCCGCTAGCTTTTTCGTTAGTAACGAATTCACACTCATTTCTTCCTCCTTCGCCAACATACTCTTTGAATGGCCGAAGTTTAGAATCAAGTTCGCTTCTTCCAGACTTAACGTATCCGCATTTGCATGGCTCCATTGTTCAAGCACTTCGTTGCCGATACTCCACATAAAAATTGAAGGATGGTTACGGTCGCGCATGATAAAGTCGTGCAGGTCACGCTCATGCCAGTCATTGAAATAACGCGCATAGTCATGCGCTGTCTTTTTCTTGCGCCACATATCAAAAGCCTCATCCATTACGATAAACCCCATCCGGTCGCACAGGTCAAGCAATTCGGGAGCGGGAGGATTATGGGAACAACGTATGCCATTACAGCCCATTTCCTTCAGGATTTCCAACTGACGTTCAATGGCACGAATGTTCACGGCAGCTCCCAAGCAACCTAAATCATGATGCATGCACACTCCGTTTATCTTAGTCGGTTTTCCGTTCAACACAAAACCTTTTTGTGCGTCAAAGCTGAACGAACGGATGCCTGCGACAGTTTCATACCGGTCGATACAATGCCCGCCATCCATCAATTCCGTTACAAGCGTATACAGATAAGGGGATTCAACATCCCAACGATGCGGATCTGCCACACTCAACTGCTGGACAGCCACTGCATCCGCCTGCCCGCCGACTTGGCACAAAGTATCAGTCTTGGCTACACATTTACCTTCCGCATCAAACAGCGATGAACAGACGGTCACCTTTGCATCCACATCTGTTTCATTGGAAACTGTTGTCTGCACACGTACAATAGCCTTCGACTTGTTTACAACAGGAGCCGTTACATAAGTACCCCACTCGCCGACATGCACAGCTTCCGTTTTCACCAGCCATACATTCCGGTAAATGCCGCAGCCCGAATACCATCTGGAGTTTGGCTGTTCCGAATTATCCACACGCACTGCCAGCACATTCTTCTCCCCCCATTTCAGATGAGGAGTCAGATCATAGCTGAAAGTTATATAGCCGTAAGGACGACGTCCCAACAGGATACCATTGAGATATACTTCCGAATTCATATAGACTCCATCGAACACAATCCGGAACTTCATGTCTGAATCCGCTTTTTCAGGGACAAATGTCTTTCTGTACCACCCTATGCCGCCGGGAAGCGCACCGCCTCCCGTACCGGAAGGATGGTCCTTACTGAAGTTACCTTCTATGGCCCAGTCATGGGGCAGGTCTAGCAACTGCCAGCCTGTATCCTCAAAATTTGCATCGACAGCTTCAGGTTCATCTCCATTGTGAAAACGCCAGCAATCACCGAGGTTTATCCTTTCACGGCAGGTACTAACAGTTGTACTAAATACCATAAAGCAGGAACAACAAAACACATGTAAGAAAAGCAATAATTTCTTCATATTTTACTCTTTCTATTGAAAACCTATTATATTACCCGGTCATTTACAAAGGCAAAAAAGCCCTCGAGATCATCCCTGTTGTCGGGATTTTTCTCTCTTTGAAAAAATCAAACGTACTTCAGCAGTTGTTTAAATTTTTTTTCGGTGAAACGACGCAATCAGACTTCTTCTGCTTCCTGTCTGTTTCCCTGGAACAATTCACCAAATAAATCTGGCATTATTTAAACAGGTCCTCAATCAAATCTTTATTGAAACTTCTTTACCCGTATATTGCACATCAATACCTTTGGCTTTTATATCAAAAGCCTGCGGTCTGTCCTTATTGACCACCACTACCGTAAATGTACGTTCCTTCAACATACCCGGGAACGAGCCTTGACGTTCGCCAATAGTCAGCGTACGGCTGTCATCGTCATATTCCATCGGAATCATCGCGTACATCCCCTTTTCATAGTTGTAGTTCACGCCTTCGTCCTCATAAAGTGTAAACTCGCCGTCAGCACCCTGATATACATAAAGACGTATATGTGCGGCGGGCTTTTCATCAGAATACTGTATGTCCTCACCGAACGGGACAATAGAACCGGCACGCACATACAGTGGAACACGTTCGTAAGGAGCCTCCACTTCTGCTTTTACTCCGCCTTCCCGGAACTTTCCGGTATAGAAATCATACCAGCCTTCTGACTTCGGGAAATAGACCTCACGGCTGCGGTCTCCATAACGGTAGACCGGAGAAACCATAAACGCCGGACCGAACATGAACTGGTCACCGATATTGTTGACATTCACATCCGACGTGAAATCCATAACCAGCGGACGCATGATGGTATAGTCCTTGAACCAGGTCATGCCGGCAAGCGAATAGATGTAAGGCATCAGGTTGTAGCGCAATTTCGTATAATATACGATGGAATTGTATGCAGGATGACCTTCCGGAGCGATTTCCCACGGCTCACGGTACGGATATTGCCCGTGCGCACGATACAGCGGGCAGAAGGCTCCGAACTGGAACCAGCGCGTGTTCAGTTCACGCCATTCCTTGCAGTCTGCATTTTCTGTCCTTGTAGCATTCCATTGCTGTTGTCCCGCCACATAACGGTTCTCTACACAGAAGCCACCTATATCCATTGTCCAATAGGGAATTCCGCTGACTGCAAAATTCAGACCGGCGGAAATCTGTGCCTTCATATCTTCCCAACGGGTCGCGATGTCACCGCTCCATGTAGCGGTGGAATAACGCTGCAAGCCGGCAAAGCCCGAACGGGTCAGCAGGAATACCCGCTTGTTGTTGTCCACACTGCGCTGTCCGTTGTAGATGGCATCCGCGTTCATCAGCGCATACGCATTGAAATATTCCGCCGACGGACCCAATGCCGTAGGCCCGCACAAGTCCTTACGGTACTGCAAATCCGTACAGTCGCGTACATTCGGTTCGCTGGCATCCATCCACCAGGCATCGATGCCCAACGGATAATAGTGTTCGTACATCTGTTTCCAGAACAGCTTGCGTGCCTCGGCACTGTATGCGTCATAGAAGCCGTATGTGTACCCTTTGCCAATCCAATCCTTCAGGCTGTCCTTCACGGACTGCGGATAAATCCAGCCCTTCTCGTCAAACTCCTTGAAATGTTCTGTTGTAGTATAGAACTTCGGCCAGACGGAAATCATCATCCGCCCGTGCATGGCATGAATCGAATCGACCATCGCTTTCGGATTCGGGAAATGTGCCTTGTCGAACTCATGGCTTCCCCATGCGTTTTCCGGCCAGTGGCTCCAGTCGAGCACAATGTTGTCTATCGGAATTTTCCGGTCACGGAAACCTTTCAACGCACCCAGCATTTCATCCTGCGACTTGTAACGCTCCCGGCTCTGCCAATAGCCCATCGCCCATTTAGGCATGATGGGAGACTTGCCTGTCAAGGTACGGTAACCGCTGATTACATCATCCATATCATCACCGGCGACAAAATAATAGTCCAGCTGAGGAGTCATTTCACTCCACCACGACTGTTTGCCCTGCTCTTTCGGGTCAACCGGACTGAACACACGCAACCCGGAATAAGAAACCGCTCCGTCCGGATTCCATTCCACCTTCAACGGCACACGCTTTCCGGCCTCCAGATTCACGGAGAACTTATAGCTGTTCGGATTCCATGCCGTGCGCCAGCGCTCCGGAACCACCAGTTTGTTGTCGATATACACTTTGGTATAGCCTGCATAATAGAGGATGAACTTGAATTCCCCGCTCTGCGAAGGCTCAATCTCCCCTTCATAAGTGACCTTTGAGCCATACAGCGGAAAGTCTTCCGGCAAATTCACCACATGATTCAGGTCGCCTCTGACCAGATGCTCAAAATAAAGCGAGTCCTCCCGGCGGACCAATGTTCCGGCACCCGATTCCGGAGCGGGGACATAAGTACCTGTTATCGCTCCCTCTTTTCCGTCCTTGTCATACAGCTTGAACACATCCCCCAACTGGGAATAATCGTTCGGATTGCCGAAACGGCAGAGCGAATAGCTGTCAAGAAGCACGCCGTAATTTTTGTTGGAAACGATGAACGGAACGGAAACCTTCGTGTTGTACTGGAAGAGTTCTTCATTCTTTCCCTTGTAATTGAACTCATCCGATTGGTGCTGTCCCAGTCCGTAGAAAGCCTCATCGTCCGGTGACTTAAAAACCTGACGGATAGTATAGCCTTTGGTCCCTTCTACCTCTATAGGAGTGAACGTCTTGCCGCCTCCCTTGTTTTCCTGAAGAATCATGTTCCCTTCTTCATCTGTAAACCAGACCTCCCCGGTCGATGCAAGTACGGAAGCACGGAGCTCGGAAGTAACGACCGTCACCGTATCACCTTTCTGCTCCACACCGAACGGCGTCTGTTCCTTCTGCGGAATCACAACCAGACTTTGGGGGTCGGCGAACTTACTTTCCGGTGTCGCCGACACGTGGACAAGTTTGTCGCCCATCACTTGCAGACGTACCAGCTGCACATCTGTATCGTTTTTCTGTTGTACTTTTATAATCACTCCATTATCTGTTTCTTCATAAATTTTTGAACAAGAGCCTAATAACAGACAAGCTAGTAGATAATAAGAAATGTTTTTCATATCCATATCCCTGATATTAAAGTTTAATGATAATATTTCTTTTTGTAAAGGTATAGGTTATTATCCAAACTTGTGAATCCAAATGTTTCATATAAAACCTGCATTTATCTATCATCTGTTTTATATGTTTTCACTCAGGGTATGATTTGTTACTTTCCCTCTTTTTCCTGGTAGACGGAAGGTAAAACTCCGAACTCATCCTTAAAGTAACGGCTGAAATATCTCGGATTGTTGAAACCTACTTCGTATGCTACTTCCGACACATGGAGTTGGCTTTCACGCAACAACTGTGCGGCTCTTTTCAAACGGATTACGCGGATGAACTCAATCGGAGTCTTGCCCGTTATTTGCAACAGCTTCTTGTACAGATGCACACGGCTCATCCCCAGTTCGTGGCTCAGTTCCTCGACCGACAAGTCACTTCGGGAGATATTGTCTTCCACATACTTGATTGCCTTTTCTATCAACTTTTCATCCAGAGAGGTAATAACAATTTCACTGGGGGCAGGATCAATCGTCGCATGGGTGACCTGGCGGTAATGGCTCAGCTCAATTAGCTTACGGATACGCAGAACCAGCGCAATCATATTGAAAGGCTTGGTCACATAGTCGTCCGCACCCGTTTCAAGTCCCTCTACCTTCGACTCATCCCCCTGACGGGCAGTGAGCAGGATTACGGGGATATGCGATGTCCGCTTGTCCGACTTAATCATCCGGCACAGTTCGTTCCCGTCCATACCCGGCATCATCACGTCACTGATTACAAGGTCCGGACAATTCTCCTGAATCATCTTCCATGCCTGTTCCCCGTCCGAAGCCGTCTCCACACGATACTGCAGCTCAAGGCTGTGCTTCATGAACATGCGGAAGTCTTCGTTGTCGTCCACAACGAGCAAAAGCGGAAAATTGCTACGGTCGGTCTGCTCCACAACCTGCTCCGATACACTATCTGCATCCGATTGCCCCACAACAGGTTTCGGCAGTTCGGCCATGACATCCACATGCCTTACCGGAATGCGCACCACAAACACAGTCCCTGTCCCTATGTTGTCGAACACTTCCACTGTCCCCTCATGCAGACGGACGAAATCACACACCAGACTCAACCCAATTCCGCTACCCGTCGTTTCCTCCATACCCTTATGGTCAGTCTGATAGAAACGCTCGAAGACATGCTCCTTATCCGCATCAGGAATGCCGATTCCTGTGTCGGAAACTTTTATCTCCATCATTTCCTTTTCACCCTCTATACGCTCCATTATCACGGTCACACGTCCACCGTCAGGAGTGTACTTGAATGCGTTTGAAAGCAGGTTCATCACCACTTTCCCCACTTTGTCCACATCGAAGGCCATCGAAAAGCTTTCCACTCCGGAAAAGAAAGAGAAACGGATATGCTTCTTGTCGGCCATCAGCAGAAACGAATTGCAGACCTCACGGACATACGCCACGATGTCTCCCTCCGCCAACGATAGTTGATGTCCGCTCATTTCCCCTTTCCGGAAATCAAGCAACTGATTGACCAGCATCAGCAGCCGCCTTGCATTCCGGTACATCAGCGTCAGCACCGATTTACGCGACTCATCCTTCTCCTGTGCCAGCAGTTCTTCCAGCGGAGCGATAATCAGAGTCAGCGGAGTCCGGAGCTCATGACTGATATTCGTGAAGAAACGGAACTTCATCTGATTCACCTCCTCATTCTTAGCCGCCTCATGTTCTATCTGCTGCATACGATACTTTTCGCGTTCCCTTCGCAGGATATGCCTGCGGGCAAGAAACAGCAGCGACACAAAAACGAGCGCATAACACAGCCATGCCCACCATGCAAGCCAGAAAGGAGGATGCACCACAATCGTCAGGCGGGCGACATCCCTGCCTTCATATCCGTCACTGTTTGTGGCCTTCACATTCAGTGTATATGTTCCGGGAGCAAGACTGGTAAAAGTCACACGGTTTATCCCTGCGGGAAGGACGAGCCATCCGTCTCCCAACCCCTTCAAATTATATTGGTAGGTTGTCTTGTCCGGCAGATTGAAGTTGTCTGAAGCAAACTCCACGGTAAAGATATTCTGGTCATAGTCCAGTTCAATCTTCCTGAACCGGTTCAAGTCCCCCGGAAGGATTACACGTCCGTCATATTTTTCTCCGGTCTTCACTTCCTTGTCGAACAAATAAAGAGATGAGAACATCACCTTGGAAAGTACTTTGTTATAACGCATTTCATCGGGATTGAACACATTCAGTCCATAAAGTCCGCCGGCCACAATCGTGCCGTCATGTAAGGTCCTTATCGCCCGTAGATTGAAGTCGCAGTTCTGCAGACCGTCCTTTTCATTATATACGCGTGGCTCGAACACATATCCTCTGCGGCTGTCCCCGGAGAATTTCAGATGCACCATCTGACGTGTAGAAGAAATCCACATGTCATGATTCCGGTCTTCCGTTATTCCGGATATGATTTCACCCGACACACCCGTTATGTCCGGAAAGACTTTTACGGAATGGGCTTTCTTGTCATAGACTTTCAGATTACCGCGAGTGGCAATCCAGATTAGACCACGGCTGTCACTGTACACCTGATTCACCTCATACTTGTCAGTTCCGCCTCTCTCAATTTTGTCATCACTCCCCACCCGATAGCACTTGTCAGGATTCTGCAAATCAATCAGAGCCGTACCACCTAACATGCCGACAGCCAGTTCGTCATCTTCCGTCACATCCAGTGACGAAACCATATCTTCAATCTGTTTATAGGTATGAAGCTCATTCCGCTTCAGGTCTATATATTGAAGCCCTCCTTCCAGAAAACCGAGCCAAAGTCTGGAACCTTCTGTCTCCAATGCCCAAACGCTCTTGTTTAGCAACCCGTCTGACATGGTATAATGAAGCAGACGGCCATGTTCCATACAATAAAGTCCGCCATTGAATGTACCAATCCACAACCGCCCGTCAGATGACTTCTGCAATGAGACTACCGGACAGCCCAAGTTATAGGATTTTTCTGCCAAGCCTGTATTTCTGTTCCATAAAATGAGTCCCCGGTCGTTCGTTCCCAACCACAGACGTTCATTGTCCATCTGTTCGATGCAGGTAACGTCACCCACTTCATGCATATTGAACTTGAACATGCTCTCCCCATACATGGAAACGCCTTTCTTATAGGTTCCCACCCACATCACTCCATTACGGTCAGCATACAGTGCATAGACAGTGTTGTGCGACAAGCTCCGGGGGTTCTTCACATTATTCGCCACATTAATCACCTTCCTGGTTTTCTTGTCGAGGACATCGATGCCCCCATAATCCTTCCCTATCCAGATTCTTCCCTGCCGGTCCTGAGATACCGAATGGACAAAATCTGACTGATTCCTCCATGGCTCTACCAAATCTGCAAGCCATCTTCCTGCCTCCACATCATAAGCCCACAAACCGCTCACACAACTTATCCATACGCAGTTGTCTTTGTCCACAAAGAGAGAGAAACGTGCCGTTCTGTCTTTCACCTGTTTTTCAATGTCGTCCTTTATCCATCTTATCTTCATATCCGAAGAGTCTAGACACACCATTCTTCCCGAAGCATAAAGCAGGAGAATTCCGTCACAGCATTCGGCTATGGCATTGACTCCGTAATCAGGAAGCTTCAGGGCATGCAGAGACCGGAACTGTACCTGTCTGTCTTTGCTTACCCGGTAAAAGCCTTCAGACGGCACACTGAGCCACGTGTTTTCCAACGAATCGACATACACGTATTCCGGCCCTTTCATCTTGCTTCCTATACTCCTCATAAACTCTTCCAGATTTCTATTGAACCGGTCTTTTGTCTTGTCGAACAATGCATATCCCGTACTCAATCGTACCCACAGGAAATCGGGAGCGTCCATCAGGCCGATTACATTATTGTCGGGGATGGATGTCGAATCCTCGGCAAGATGCCGGTAGACCTTAAAACGATATCCGTCATAACGGTTCAGTCCGGAAGCTGTCCCGAACCACATGAAGCCGTCCTTATCTTTCAGAATGGCATAAACGGAGTTATTGGAAAGTCCGTCAGCCACCTCCAGATGCTTGAACATGAAATTCTGGGCAGACAAAGAAACCACCACCGACAAAAAACTTAATATAAACAGGAAACGTACTTTCATTCTGATAGACCAAAAATGTTTTTTGAGAGTACAAAAGAAGAAAAAAGAAAGAAAAAAAGCAAATGCCAATTGCATTTTCATCACATTTTCACTACGTGTCCGGACAAAAGAAAAACAATGGGGGTGTACCCCTACGGATATACCCCCATCTTCTATTTGTCAATCAGTCTGTTTGCTTATTCTCCTGATCCGCGAACCAGCTGAACCTTATGCACAGAAAGAGCCTCTCCATTCATAATTATAGTCCCACACTTAAGTCCTAGCATAGTTTCACGAGTTGACTCATCGATAGTATAGTCAATATACCCTTGGTGTGTTTCTTTTGAAACATATGTTGTTGGAAGTATTCTTTCAGCACCCTCATACGGAGGATTTGCATTTCCTCCTACTGCATCTCCTGCTACACCTTTAAGATAAGGATTATCTGTATTAGGAAAACTAGGATAACAATATACACGAATAATGTCACCGGCTTTTAAAGATTTAGGGATAATAAATAAAAAATCTCCATACTGCATCATACAATCAGCATCTCCTTCAAGTTCACGGCACCACAACAAATCTGTAAAATCTTCGCTCTCCGGATTAGGAATCAATTCTACCTTATCTAATTTTGACCCTCCCTGTCCATAAATCTTTATATTTCCATCTTCAACTTCTTCATACAATGCAACAGTCAATGCAGCCGTCAAAGTATCACTATCAGCTTGTTGTTTGTTTGAAATGTATCCCAGGTTATAGCCAGACAACGGAAGTGTTCCCAATTTTAATGCCATATCACTTCCACTAGGCGAATAACACCGCAACAATGCACCCGTAACGAATAGATTTCGCTGGTTCTCAGTAAGGGTGATATGAGCCAACAGTCCATCGCTGTCCGCAGTTCCGTTTCCTGCTGATCCATTACCGGTCCAAAGCGTAATAGGAAGACCAATGTTTTCATTAGAATAGACCAATACTTTCGCCAGCGTAATACCCTCAGTTCCCGAGGACACATTAATGCCTCTAAGATTCGTTCCTGCCGCTACTAGGAGCGTACCCGCAGTTTGTCCTGCCGGCAAAGTATAGGATTTGCTAGATATAGTAATAGCAGCATCAGTTTCAGCACTTGTTCGCGTATACTCAAGACTATAGACATCTTTCTCATCAAGGTCTCTTCCAAGATTACCGACTTGGATAGGTTCACTTGCCAATTTAACATTTTCTGCCAACTGATAAGAGATTTTTCCTTTAACCACAAAACTGTCCCCTTCACCAAATATCCATCCGCTGGTAACCTTTTTTTCCTCCCATTTCTCAACATCGGCAGAAACAGTGACTGTTTTGCCTGGTGAAACGGTTCCATCCGGATTGAGAGTAGCCGAAAATATGATTTTTGTTCCTGACTCAAAAGCGTACATATCTACCGGACAAGGATAGTCTACATTTTTATAAGTGATTGTTATCACCCTTCCTTGCGTTGGGGCAGAAGGCATTACGATTGTCTGATATTCCCCTTCTACCACCTCAGGATTGCTTGCAAAATCCAATGTTGCATCGGCACCACCGGTACTTGTCACCGTACCGTCAGCTAAATTCAACGTACCGCTTGTCTGCTGGTTGTTTATTTTTACCGTTGCACCGGGTAAAAGCTTTCTGTCCTGATCATAAACCTGCATGACCACCTTTACCAACTTATGCTTGAAAGTCAAGTTGACATTCTTCGAACTAACCGCTACGTCAGTCATTGAAGAATACATTACATCATTATCACTCAACGAAGCTCCCTCTCCTGTTGCAAGAGTAAATGAATAGATTCCATCAGCTACCGCACCAGCCTTATACGGATATACCCCTTTAAAATCCACAGTTTTCGCACTACCTGCAGCTCCCCAGGTCATCGGGTTTGTGGAAGTAAATGCCGTTCCGTTCTTAGTGGTATACTGCACATTGGTGGCATTCCCTACAAAACCGCTCTCCGTATACATGGAAACACCGATTGCGTCACCGGCTTCAAAACTTATGTCTGTCGCGCGTGACATTACAGACGAAGTGAAAGTGATTCCCTCACCGGCAATTCCCTGCCGCAAGTCATCTTCTTCCGAACAGGCAGTAGCCAACATCGCGGCCGTCAGCCCAAACAAAATTGTCTTTCTCATAAGAATTAAATGTTTAATGATTCAACACACTGCTGTCCGGAGAAATTTTACCACAGCGTAAGCTGCTTAGGACCATCACCC
>ENA-ORSI01002110-ORSI01002110.1-human-gut-metagenome-genome-assembly--contig:-NODE-2110-length-15041-cov-4.669291_pt1 | contig 15041 bp, 7 predicted proteins | sample MGYA00242187_ERZ509154 | MGnify/ENA primary metagenome ERZ509154 (study PRJEB26280, sample SAMEA2338627) | human gut metagenome | biome: human gut; feature: human-associated habitat; material: faeces...
CAACGATCAAACTGGCTCCTCATCTGTTGGGCCCGATTGCTATTGCCGCTTATTCGTATATGGCTCTGGTACCCGTTATCATTCCGTTGGTTGTGAAAATCTGGTGTACGAAGAAAGAATTGAGTATCAATATGAAGGAACAGGAAAAGAAATATCCTTCTTCGGTAGAAATCAAGAATCTTCGTGTGCTGAAGATTGTATTTCCGATTGTAGTGACTACGGTGGTCGCTCTGTTTGTGCCAAGTGCAGTGCCTTTGATTGGTATGTTGATGTTTGGTAACTTGATTAAGGAAATAGGTAGTGATACTTCACGTTTGTTTGATGCAGCTTCAAATAGTATCATGAATGCGGCAACTATCTTCTTGGGGTTGTCAGTCGGTGCGACAATGACTACGGAGGCATTTTTGAATTGGACTACTATCGGTATTGTGATAGGTGGTTTCTTGGCGTTTGCCTTGTCTATTTCCGGTGGTATCTTGTTTGTGAAGTTGGTGAATCTTTTCACTAAGAAGAAGATCAATCCACTGATTGGGGCTACAGGTTTGAGTGCTGTGCCCATGGCCAGCCGTGTGGCTAATGAAATTGCTTTGAAGTATGACCCCAAAAATCATGTGCTTCAATATTGTATGGCAAGTAACATTTCAGGAGTTATCGGTTCTGCCGTGGCTGCCGGTGTGCTGATTTCATTCCTACAATAAAAATCATCGTATTTAAATTGTTCGGGCACGAATTATACGGAAATTACAGGTGTTTTAGACAATACTGTAAGATCTGTATAGTTCGTGTCTTTTATTCTCTTTCTGTATCGTTCTCCTGGCTAAAACAAATAGAATAGGCCCTCTCCTCACGAAGAAAGCCTATCGTTAGATTAATGTTTAATATAAGAGAGAGTTTTATAGTCCTAACAGTTCATTGAACTTCTCTGCTGTCTTGGGATCTGACGGACGGGTCATATTGGCAGAGATGATTTTGCCATCCCGATCCAGCAGGATAAAACGGGGAATGCCGTTGATGAGGTAAGCATCCATAAAGGTCCTGTCTGTTCCCATGTGTAACTGGATCCCTTTTAGTTGATCCTTTGTTACCATGTTCTCCCATGCCTTTTTGTTCTTGTCGCATGACAGGCTGACAAAATGAATATCCTTTCCTGCATATTTCTCTTCCAATTCCTTTAACGCAGGAAGTTCTCCACGGCAAGGGCCACACCAGGTAGCCCACACGTCAATATAGATATATTTCCCTTTCAAATCTGCCAAAGATACTGTTTTTCCATTGATATCCGGATAGGAGAAGCTAGCTGCTGAGGGATTGCCTGATCTTAATTTTTCCCACTTGGTACAAAGTGCGTTGAATTTTTCTATGGACTTTGCATCCTTCACATGTTTGCGGAATAGGACAATCAGCCCGTCTGCTTCATCCAGCCCGTTATTGTCTACAAAGTTATAAACAAATTGGTCAATCAGAAATTCTGCAACCTTTTCATCCTGTATGGTTGCATCTACGTAGTTTACACTTTGTTCTGTAGAACTTGATGCAACTGTTTTTCCTTTATTACTAAAGGCACTGATAGCATCGGGAAGAAAAGCCTTATATTCTTTTAGAGCTAATAAACTGGCATTGATCGGAGTAATAGCTTCCAGTTTTTCATAATATGCTTTGGAAGGAATATAGTTGTCATCCTTTCCAAAATGAGGATGATACAAAGCGTATTTGGAGAAATAATAATACGTATAGAATTGCAAACGTATTTTTTCCTGTGTAGTGAAATCGGCTGGAAGTTTTGCGGCTTCCAATACTTGGCAATTGGCTGCGTACAGGCTGTCCCCTTTGTGTATGAGGGCGGCCTCTTGCATTTTCATATCGGGCATACCGAGTGATTGGAGCTCTTTGCTTCCCAGATAGGTGTTGATAGCGGCACCTGCTCCTTCAAAGGTTGTGTTTCTCCACATGTTGTCACTGTCGAATGACAAGGTAAGGTCTTGATTGGGATCCAGATAAAGAGTACGGCGTCCGCGTGTGTATTGCATGGTTACATATTGCGGAGTGAATCCTGTGATTTCTATGTTGCCGTTTCCAGCGGCATCAATCGCCACTTCTTTTTGTTCGCCACTTTGGCTGAAAGTCAATCTCACTTTGACCTTCTCATTGGGATTGGTGACCTTAAAAGTGAGCTTTGCAGCTTCTGTAGCGGTAAAGGTACTCAGCGCAAGGCCAAGTACCATGATGGATTTTAGAGTTCTCATCTTATTTTTTTCTTTTAGGTTTCATTTTCAATGCATCGGGACGCATGTTATAGACTTTCTTTCCGTATGCGGGTTCTGTGCTGAGGCAGGCAGGGATGGGGGCTTTGCCGTTCAGTTTGCGAAGTACCATTTCCAAGGCGGCTGCATATTCCTGATGGATGAAAGCATCATCTCTGTCTGTTTGGTTATAAGCAATGTATTGCAGATAGCCTACACATTTGTTGAACCAGAATTCGGGAAGTTCCTCTGCTTTGTATCCCAAACGGGCGATAAATTTCAGTCTACTGATTAACTCTTGCTGATTGACTGTGGTGTCTGCAATCATCGCATCAATCTGGGTAGCTGCCGCTTCATACTTTTGTTCCCGGATATCATTATTGATACGGATCATTTTCAGATTGAAATCTTTTCCTTCATAGTTGCATAAGGCTTCAATTTCCGCCAATTCGCCGTATGAAGTTTCTTTTGCCAATTTAGCGTCAACAGCTTTTTTGCCGAAACGCTGGCAGAAATCCGCATAATTGTCTGATACTTGCTTCAGGTACGGGTTCATGCCATTGATGGTGTTTACATATACTTCCCATACATTCGGATCAGTCAGTTTGGCACCTCCTTTTATTAATTCATCAAAAGCGGCTTGTACGTTATTGCGTGCATAGACTGAATAGTGATAATTGATGTAATCAATCAAGAATGCACGTTCTCTGTTCCCCTTGGTATATTGCTCTTGCAGGTAAAAAGAGCGTTTGGTAGGAATGTTTGCATCTTTTCCTGTCTGAATAAACTGTTCGGGAGTCTGACGGCTGCTGCTGCGATGAACGATTTCTTCGGTGGCAGGATCTATGAATGCATAGGTGGGATAACTGCGTACACCGTATTTCTTGGCTAATGTAATTCCTTCACCTTCTTCAGCATCAATTTTGAGGTTGATGAAAGTTTGGTTATAGTAGTAACCCACTGTAGGCAATGAGAATACGGTTTGTGCCATATTCAGGCAAGGTCCGCACCATTGGGTATAGAAATCAATGAATATCAGTTTATTTTCTGCTTTGGCCTTGGCTACGGCTTCTGCCCAAGTAGTGCCGTGCAGGAAATTGATTCCTGCATTCTGGGCATTTAAGTGAATCGCATAGATACATGCGAAAATGAGTAAGATATATTTTTTCATGTCTTTGAATTTAATATGTTAATAACCAGGGTTTTGTTTACATTCCAGATTAGAACTGATTTCTGACGACGGAATGGCATCGATACGGCGGTCTATGATGCGTTGGTAATAATTGTCTCCTTGTGCTTCCGATTTTTCATATTCTTTTTCCAAAGCTTCTCTTAACGTCTTGTTCAAAGCAAGCAGACGGGTGAAATCGGGTTTCTCTGTGTATCCTGCAAAACGGATCATGGCAAACCATTCATGCCAGTTCTCGAAAGACAATTCCAGCATCCATTCGTTGAATATGGCGGTTTCCAGTTCTTCGTTATTGGCTGGAAGAATTATTTCGGCTCCTGCTCTTTCGCGTAGTTTACGGATCGGTGCGTAGGCTTCGGATATAGAGGCTCCCGAACGATACAAGGCTTCGGCTTTTATCAGATAAAGTTCAGAAACACGGCTGAAGATGACAGGCATGTCATTGGCATCATTCAGCAGCTTCTTTACCGATTTCAGGTTGTAGGCTACCGCAGAACTGCGGCTGTCCATCAGGCTGTCTACTTTAGAGAAGATGGCATCGGCGCGAGGATCATCCCCCACCAGTTCCACATACTCATTGGTGGGCCCCCAGTAACCTTGTTTTTTCGTGGGGCTGTTACCGTAACATTGCTGACGGGTTGAAGTGTTGGTGGCATCTTTTTGGTCGAATACACGAGCGAATAGAATCTCTTTGGTTGTTGAAAACTTATCAAAAACGTCACCATAGTTTGCTTCCGGCAATGGAGAATTTGTATCAATTGCATCATTAACTGCTGCTACCGCTTCTGTGTATTTTCCTGCATACAGCAATACTCTTGCCTTTAATGCCTTGGCTGCTTCTTTAGAAGCTTGTGAAAGCTTTTTCCAATCAGGAGCTTTTTCAATAGCTATTTCCAGTTGATCCAGAATATATTGATAAGAATCGGCTACGGAGCTACGTGCCTTTAGAGCATTGGATACGGATGGAGCTTCATTACGCATGACAACCCCGTATTCACTATTCATATCCCAAAATTCGCAGTAACGAACCAAGATATTGAAGTAGGCCAAAGCGCGTAAATAGGCTATTTCACCTAACACTTCGGCTCTACGGTTTCCGGAGAACTCTCCGTCACTCATGCGGTTACAGGCTGTTTCCAGGAAGTTGGCGTTTTTGATTACAGCGTAATCTGCATCCCATTCCGTTGCATCACTGAATGATAGGGTAGGCAACATTCGTTCGGAGTAGTAAACGGCATTACCGGCGCTGACAATTTCTTGACGCCACATGGTCCCGGCTTTGAAGGAACCACTTACTGTAGGAAATATGACATTGAATCCATTTCCGGGCAAGGAGTAATAGATTCCGTTTAAGGCTAACTCTACAGCAGCGGGTGTTGTGATGGCACCGTCTAAATCTGCTTCGAATTCGGGCTTTTGGTCCAAGACATCTACCAACTGGCACGAGGAAACGCCCATTGTAAGTAAAGCTAAGAATATATATTTTTTCATTCGATTATACATTTAAATGATTATAAGTTAATTTTTAAACCAGCCGAGAAAGAGCGGAAACCCGGATAAGTGGAGGTTTCATAGTTACCGCCATAGTTGCTGTTACTGTTTACGGTAGCAGGGTCTGTTCCCGGATAAGAGGTGAGCGTGAACAAATTGGTAGCCGAGACAAATAGTTGTCCTTTAATTACTTTGTTTAAAGGTAAATTATAAGTCAGACGCACTTCCTGCAAACGGAAGAAGGAGGCATTAAACAATTCATGATCGGTTAGTCTAGGTACACCGTCACCTATATACAAGGCCGGGTATTTGGCATCTTTGTTGGTGTCAGACCATCTGTCATTCAATCCATAGTCAATCAAACCGGTTAATTGTCCGGGTAGATTCTGCAATGTTTTGTTATAAATCTTCAAACCACCGATCTGATATCCGAAGTTGGCGAACAGGCTGAATTGTTTATAAGATAAATTGGCAGTCAGACCGTCGAACAGATCCGGATCCGGATTACCGATAATAACACGGTCATTGTAGTTGATGATTCCATCTCCATTTAAATCCTTAATTTCCAAATGTCCCGGTTTTAATGAGTTACCATCGTAATAACTTTGTCCCTTTGATTTAGCATAGGCATTCAATTCATCTATTCTGGCTTGATCTTGTATGATCCCGGCATATTCATAACCATGGAAAGCTCCCATTGGATAGCCTACAGCCAATACTTGGTCGGCATAGCTGCCTTGAACTACTACATTCATAGCTGATTGTGCTCTACCTTCTTCAACCAGTTTGGTGACTTTATTCTTGTTATGTGACATATTCAAGGTCAGGTCCAAGTTCCAGTCTTTAGTAGATAATACACGGCCTACCAGGTTTATTTCAATACCGCGGTTGGTCAATGCTCCGATATTACGGTTCATCTGCATAGAGCCACCGGTTGCACTGGGCGGGAAATCAAATGACCAGATCAAGTCTTTGGTATCTTTGATATAGCCGGAGATAGAACCGGTCAGTCGGTAATCGAACAATGCGAAATCAAGACCTAAATCATATTGGGTCGATTTTTCCCAACGGATGTCGCGGTTACCCACTTGTTTATGTATAATGGCTGACAGGTTATTATAACTGGTTGCTTCGTATAAATCACGATTAGAGAAGCTGGTTAAGTTTTGGGTACCGGTAGTACCTACGCTGGCACGTAATTTCAAATCATTAATGAATGTCAGGTTTTTCATGAATTTTTCCTGAGAGATACGCCATGCAATGGCTCCTGAAGGGAAGAAACCATAACGGTTGTTCGAACCAAACATGGATGAACCATCATAACGCCCTGTAAAAGTGAACAGGTAGCGCTCCATTAATTTATAATTGATACGGGCAAATGAAGAGAACAGACCACTTGCATTATATCCGTTACCCCAAGATGAGATGCTTGCGGCACTTCCTAAATTGGTGTAAATATCATTATCCGGATAAGTCTGGCTATTCATTCTTGTACTACGGCTTATACCACGTTCAAAGGAGATACCGGCTACGGCATCCAAAACATGATTCTTGTTGAACTCATAGTTATAATTCAATGTATTGTCGAATACGGTTTTTGAATATTTATAATGATATTCTGACCCACTGGCTTCATTTCTAGTACTTAGAAAACTTGGACTGAATGAATTGTTTTCAGTAAATTGTAAATTACCCGATAAACTGGAACGAAACCGGAATCCTTTCCAAATATCAACTTCTCCGTATACGGTTCCCATGATGCGGTAAATATTATCATGATTTTTCTTATAGGTGTTGGCTACCGGGTTGGCTTGACCTGTGGACATATCAAATTCACCGTTATCATTATATATAGGAAGGTCAGGACGGAATCCTTGCGCACTAAATAGTGATGTGTTCGCATTATTTTGGTCTGTATAACTCATATTGGCATTAATACCAAAACGAAGGATAGGCAGCACGTTCATTTCTGTAGACACACGTGCGTTATATCGGCTTAAGTCACCTCCTTTGACCATACCTTGCTGATCGAATACTGATAATGAAATAAGGTATTTAGATACTTTACTGCCTCCGCTTACAGTCAAGTCGGCATTATGGCGGATAGCAGTTTGTTTCACTTCATCAAACCAATTGGTGTTGGCACTGCCTAATGCAGTGGAATTAGGTTCAAGAATTTCCAATGCATATTGGTTGGACGGATCATATACCAAGGTTTCTTTGGCAAAGCGGCGTACTGTTTCCCGCCATTCATCACCATATAAAATACGGAAGTTCTTAATTTGAACATCAGTGGTAACATTGTAGTTGAAGCTGACGGTAGGTTTGGAACCTTCCACTCCTTTTTTAGTGGTAACGATAACTACACCATTTGCAGCACGAGAACCATAGATAGCAGCCGCAGAAGCGTCTTTCAGTACGTCCATAGACTGGATATCATTGGGCGAAATTGCATCCAGCATACTGGGATCTTCTACAGGAACTCCGTCGATCACATACAAGGGTTCATTGGAACCGGTCAATGACGTGGCACCCCGCACACGTACACGGACAGTTTCACCCGGAACACCTGTATTTGGGGATACCTGTACACCGGCAGCCAAGTTTTGAAGCATGGAGGTTACATTAGGAGTGTTTAATTGGCTCAATTGTTTTAAACCTACTGAAGCAACAGAACCGGTCAAGTCCTTAATGGAGGAAGTACCATAACCTACTACGACAACCTCGTCCAGATTAGTTACTTCACTTTCCATTTTTACATTGAAGACATGTCTGTTACCAATTTTCTCCTTAACCGTCTGCATACCGATAAAGCTGATCATTAGTTCGTCATTTTTAGTATTTTCGGGATAAGACAACATGAACTGCCCATCCATATTGGCTACAGTACCGAAAGTTGTACCTTGGATGACAATAGAAGCTCCAATGACCGGTTCACCCGTATCATCTTTGATAACTCCGGTAATCGTTCTGCGTTTGGCATTTCTGTCAATCGGTAATATTAACACATAATTGTTTTCCACTAACTCATAACGCATACCTGCCTGGCTACAAATCACTGAAAGTGCTTGCTCTAAAGGTTCTTTGTTTAATGTTAGTTTCAAAGGTACATTGTTCAAAGTTGCATCTTCGTACATGATATTAATTCCGGTTTGCTTTTTGACCATGTTAAGGGCCTCTTTCACACTGATGTTTTCACTTTTGATAGTGACTGTCTTATCAGCTGATACATTTGCAAACACAGCGTTGAATGTGCAGAATATGCACATTAGCATTACTAAAAACCTCATTTTTGGAGGTTTAGCTACTAAACTCTTCCAAAGCTCGTTTCTTTTCATAAAACTCAAATAACTTATTTAATAATTTAGAATATTCCTGTTATACAGGGCTTGATTATTGTTTTTTTACTAATATGGTTTCTCCCTTTTTCTCAAACTTGACATCGGATACACGATGAATGATGTCTAGTGCAAAGTCCAAAGGCTTGTTGCGGAAAATAACTCCGGTGAATTTCATGGTTTCTAATTCCTTGGATGCTATTTGAATATCTACATTATAGCATCGGGACAGACGGGCTATCAGCAAGGGAAATGGCATTGCGTCAAATTCCATAGCGCCCTCAGTCCATGAAATATAGAATTCAGGATCTACTTTGTAAACTTTTGATTGTGCAGAAGAGTAATGTTCGCCTGGTAGTAGATAATATTCACCTGATGGAGCATTTACCTTTAATTTTCCTTCAATCAAGGTTACTGATAATTCTTCATCGGGATAAGCCGAGATATTGAAAGTTGTTCCTAATACATAAATAGTATGGTCGTGTGTTTTTATTATGAAAGGGCGGGCTTCATCGTGTGTAACCTCAAACATGGCCTCTCCTTCCAAAGTAACTTCCCGGGTATCTCCGAATTGAACCGGAAAGTTGATATGGGAGTCCGCATTCATTTTTACTTTTGTGCCGTCAGCCAGTACTATTGCGTATTCCGAACCTTTGGGTACTATGATTTTATTCTGTAATAATTCAGCATCTGGTTCTGGCTTATGAGGATAATTACTTTCTTGTGGGAATGTGATCTCTCCATTGTTGATACGACTTCCATTGATTTCCCGTTGGCTGTTATAAAGTGGAACTACAGACTGGTTTGCTTGTACCCAGGTGGCTTTAGGAGTTTCTGGATTTTGGGAAAGAGGTGATTGTTGTGATTGTTCGCTTTGGGCAATAACAGGTGCTAGGTTCCGGTCATTGAAATATAAAATGGAGGTAATCCCTATCAGTATTGCTATTGCAGCGGCTGAGGAATAGACTACGATACGGCGATAAATACTACCGGATTGGTTACAACGATTTTGAAGTGACTTCCATGAGCCTTCTTTATCAAACTGATGTAATAAGTTAAGTTGGTTGTTTACATGATGGAGTGAAAGTAACTTCACAAAAATTTCTCTATGCGATGCGTCCTTTTCAATCCATTGCTTTAATTCTTCAAATTCCTGTTCATTGAGTTGATGGGACAGGTATTTTTGAATTAGAATTTCCGTTTTATTCTTTTGCATAATTGTTGTACTGTTTAACAGAAGTATCACAATTACACAAAATGGGTGACAAAAATCTGAAGAAATTTATAAATTAAATAAGATTAGGATTTCTGTCATATTGAAACGACGCAACATTTTTAGTGCGCGTGATAGGTGGGTTTTTACTGTATTTATGGAAATATGGAGCTCTTCAGCTACTTCTTTGTATTTTTTGTCTTCCAGAATAATTTTGACTAAAACATTATACTCTTGTTCCGGCAATTTTTTTAATTCGGCCAGTAATTGATTCCTTTTTTGCAATAGCTCTTCTTCATCATAAAAATCATCGATAGGAGAATAAGATTCTTCTTCCATTTCGTCTAAAGAAAAGTAACGTTCCCGTTGTACTTTGGTCAGTGAGGAGAAACGGACGGCATTGAATAGCCATGCGTGCAGATTGGAGGAAATAGTGGTATGCGAGTTTTTATCCCAAAAACTCACAAATAAATTCTGTACGATATCTTCTGATGTTTCCGCAGAACCTGTGAACTGTACAGAGTAGAGACATAAAGGGAGATAATAAGTATCATACAGTAGACGAAAGGCCTTTTCTTTGTTTTCAGCAAAGAGAGCTAGTATCCTTTCGTCTACTTCATTATATCTATTGTATTTTCTTGCATTATTGTTCATGGATGCCTTTTGCGGCACAAAATTAGGAATTTAACCGACACGATATACGACTTTCATGGATTAAAAATGCAAAAAGTACAATGTATTATGAATATTTTCTTTATTTTTCAATTCTGAACCAGTCAGCGTCCGTCCATCCTCCGTCATTGGTTACAATAGCGGGGCGCGTACAGAAGATACCTACCTTGGCTCCTATCCATTTACCTTCTTTTACTTGGAAAGTTTCTCCTAATGGCTGGAATTTCTTGCCGTCCGTACTGTAGCTGAGGTTACATTTCACTAATAAGTCGTGACCGCCTTCACTGGCTTTAATCTTGTCTCCTTTTGCGGAAAATTTAGCGCGAAGATAGATTGTGCCGTCTTTTAAGGGAACGGAAGCATTTACTTTTTCAGTAGCTCCCCGATCGGCTTTCAGGCATTCCACTTGTGACAGGACAAGTCCGTTGTCTGTGTTTTCAACAACTAATCCGGCATAATCCATTCCCATTACAACCAGTCCCGTACGTTCACCTTTATATTTTTCTGTCGGCTTGAAAGTAAGTTTGGTGGTGGCAGTAAAATTGGGAGCCGGGGTTTTTTGTAGCATCAGATTAGAAACATCCCATAAACTTTTATAATCTTCGGGAACTGGGTAGGAGTATAGACGTACAAATCCTTCTCCTCCGTTGAAATAAGCCCATTTTTCATTGATGTTAGCCTGCCATTGCCATTGAGGAGACAATGTATAACCATCAAACTCATCACTTTCTTGCGGGGTACAAATAGGATAGTTCTTACCTACATTAGGCTTTTTATAAGTCAGAACAGGTTCGCCACAACCATCGCCGTCTTTATCAACACCTATAACGGGCCAGTCATCAACCCATTTCATAGGTTGCAGATGGACTAAGCGTCCGTAAGCTCCTACGTCTTGGAAGTGCATGAACCAGTCCTCTCCCGTAGGGGTGTCTACCCAACCGCCTTGATGAGGCCCGTTGACGGGAGAGTTGCCTTGCGCTAATACTGTTTTCCATTCGTATGGACCGTATACGTTTTTTGAGCGAAGTACGACTTGCCATCCTGTAGGAACGCCGCCTGCCGGATGGAAGATGTAATAGTATCCATTACGTTTATAGAATTTGGGCCCTTCACAAGTTTGATGTGCTTCATGACCATCGAAAATGATACGGGATTGTGTGATAGCTTTACTTGCATCGGCACTTAGCTCACAAATTGTAATTACACTTTTCAGTCCGGCCCGGCTTCCTGCATAAGCGTGAACCAAATATACACGACCGTCATCATCCCATAATGGAGTCGTGTCGATGATGCCTTTTCCGGCTTTCACCAAAACTGGCTCGCTCCAGGGACCTTTCGGATCTTTGGCTTTCACCATGAATGCTCCTTGGTCCGGGTCACCCCAGAATATATAGAATTCACCGTTATGGTGGCGGATACTGGGTGCCCATACACGGTTGCCATGTTCAGGACGGACATCGGTAACAGGGGGCAGTGCGTAGGGTACAGCCGCACCTATGATAGTCCAGTTGACAAGGTCTTTGGAGTGTAATATTTGTAAACCGGGCAGACAGTTGAAACTGGATGAGGTCAAATAATAATCGTCTCCTACACGGCAAACGTCCGGATCGGAGTAATCCGCATACAGGACTGGATTTTTGTAGGTCCCATTGCCTTGGTCGGCCACCCAGGCTTGGGATACATAATTCTGTGCGGGAGCAGATAAAAAACAGCCTCCTAGCAGACAGAGAGTGATTAGTCGTTTCATGGTTTTAGATTTTTTATTTAATTGTAATTTTGCAAGGATGTTCCAATTCTTTTCTCCATTGGGGAAGATAATTGAACCAGTCTTTCATATCTTTAAATCCGAAACTTTCTTTTTTTGAGGTGAAAGTAACGTAATAGTGGAAATGCTGTTGCCCCGGTGCTTGTAAGGTATATAAGTAGTTTGATCCGTCTTGTACTTCTTTACCGATATATTTAGGAATGAAAGTTCCCATACCTGTTGTTTCCTTCACATAACCTATGGTGTCTGTGACAGGCCAGTCGGTTCCCCAGCTTCCAGTCAGTCCTTTATGGTCGCTCATGTGACCTCCTTCTTTCAGAATCTGTACACCTGCTGCAAAGACTTCCTGTTTAAGCGGACGGTCAAACAGGACATCTACCTTCATGTCCCGATGACCGCCATAGATGGTATATCGATTGATCATGTTCAAATCGTTCCCTTGATATTCCCAACCGATGACTTCTGCTTCGACGATGGCACGTACAGGACCGGAGGCTAGTACACGTTCCGTGCGGTTTACTACTGGTTTTATGTGGGTCGCTTCAGTACCATTCCAACCTTTTAATGCACCTACACCACCACTATTGTAAACACGTAGCGCATCATCTCCGTAGCCGTTGGCGCGTTGCGCTTTGGTAGGGTAGAAACAAGTCTCTTTTATTTCCAGTCTTTTATTTACTTTGCTATATGGATCTACCGTCTGTTTTTCGTTGAAATAGATACGATAGGCAACTAATTCACTCTCTATAGCCGGTCCGTGATGGTAAACAAAACTATATACATTCTCGGTTCCTGCCGCTGAAAATCCCGTAATATTGGCGAATTTGTTGTTATGTCCGTAAGCTTTCATTTGGGCATAAGTACGTGCCGGATAGTTTTTTTCACTTTTTTCTGAAGAGAGAATTATACGGAAACTTTTGTTGCTTTTGGCTGGCATATCGATAAGGAAAGCCAGTTCGTCAGCACGTGCGTCACCGTTCAGATCGTCCAGTTGGGACGGAATTTCTTTATTACCTTCCCATACAGTGGCGGATTTGATGTTGAAACCTGCTTTCAGGTTATTTAAATCTATCACTATCGGTTCGTCGGTCTTATTTTGATTCCATTCATTGCTGACTTCTACGGTCAGTGTCTTTTCGCCTTTTTGTGCAAAAGAGTTGGTAAAGCATCCTGCTAATAATGTGAGGACAATAATTGAGTGCTTTTTCATAATGATGTATAGTTTATTATTTTAAGCACGGATCATACGGATTACACAGTGTTAGTATGAAAACCGTGTTTATCCGTGCAATCCGTGCTTTACTATTTTTATAAATTAAGTGGAGAAATGCACTAATGGGTGTAAGAATTAGAAGTTGAGTTCTTCTCCTTGTGCCCCGATTTCAGCATGATTCTTTCCGTCTATCGTTACATTGGAAACATTTTGCATCTTCAAGTTCTTTCCACTTTTTAATAACTCTATTTTGATATTTTTCATATTAACTTCGTCGGCTTCGCTTAATACTACACCTTCTTTAGCATTAGATACGATGATATTCTCCATATTGATATTCTTGATTCTCATCTCAGGCAAGCCATTGAAGAACACAGCCCTGCCTGCTCCGTTACAGGTTACATCTTTGATAAAGATATTACGGAATATCGGAGTTTCTTCTGTTACAGGAGGGATGGTAGTTTCTGCTTTCTTTTCATCCTGATTAGGATCTTCACCACGACCTTTTCCACCATAGTATAAATTGAATATTAATGCTTCGTTCGGAATATTAATCATGTTGATATTGCTGATGTAGATATTCTCTACCAATCCGCCACGCCCACGATTACTTTTAAAGCGTAAGCCAACATCTGTACCCATGAAAGTACAATTGTCTACATATATGTTGTTTACACCTCCTGACATCTCACTACCTACAACAAAACCTCCATGTCCATGTAATACGGTGTTGTTCATAACGATAACATTTTGACAAGGTTCACCGCGTTTGCGCCCTTGTTCGTCCTTTCCTGACTTTATACAGATACCATCATCTCCTGCATCAAATGAGTTGTTGATAATCAATGCTTTATTACATGATTCCAAATCAAGAGCATCTCCGTTTTGTGAGTACCAAGGATTAGAAACTGTAACTTTATTAATTGTAATATTTTCACATGATAGCGGATGTAAGCACCAACTGGGTGAATTTTTGAATGTCGCTCCTTCCAGCAATACCTTATTACATTTGATGAAACTTAGCAATACAGGACGTAACCAGTCGCGCATGTAGTCCCAGTCAGAATCGGTAAGTTCTCCACGAGGTACGTTGAAGTTGTCTTTTGACAGGATAGCACCTTTCAATGCACCTTCACTGGGATACCAGATTCTTCCGTCGGTATCTACCACACCACCGGAGGCGACCAATTTTTTCCATTGGCCTTCAGTCAGTTTATCTTTTTTGGTCGGACGCCATGTGTCTCCATTTCCATCAAATACTCCGTGGCCTGTAATCGCTATATTTTCAGCATTACGTGCTGAAATAGGAGACTGGCAACGACGGGTTTCCAAACCTTCAAAAGACGTGTTTATAATGGGATATAGTGAATGGTCTGCACTGAATAATACTAATGCATTCTTTTCTGTATATAGATTCACATTGCTCAATAGTTCGATGGGACCGGTCAGCCACAAGCCTTCAGGAATAATGACTTTGCCACCTCCTTTGGCATTAACCTGTTGGATTGCATCATTAATAGCCTTTGTGTTTAAAGTGATACCGTCTGGCTTGGCACCGAAATCTATGATGTTTACCGAATAGTCTGGAAAAGTAGGTTGTTCAACTTTATCCATCTTGAAAGGGAGGCTTGTATAGATGGCGGGATCTATAATATCTTCTACAATAGTCGTAGACGGACAATTATTACATCCGGTCAAAAAAGGAATTAAACATGTGGCAGGAAGTAATAGAATCTTCTTTATTAAAGTAGTCATTGGTATTATATATGTTTAAGATTAATAATTATCTAGTTGATTGTTGCTTTAAGAAGTCTTATCACTCTCCCGTAAAAGACCCTCACGGGCTATTTACGGGAGCAGCAATAATGTTTCATGTTAACCTAATTCTAACCTTAAATAAATATTATGAAAAAACCTCTT
>ENA-ORSI01002112-ORSI01002112.1-human-gut-metagenome-genome-assembly--contig:-NODE-2112-length-15034-cov-3.664998_pt1 | contig 15034 bp, 10 predicted proteins | sample MGYA00242187_ERZ509154 | MGnify/ENA primary metagenome ERZ509154 (study PRJEB26280, sample SAMEA2338627) | human gut metagenome | biome: human gut; feature: human-associated habitat; material: faeces...
AATAAAGTGTGACATATGATTGACTAATATACAACACAAAATTTACAATTTATGGAAAAGATGTTGCGAAATATTTGTAATTAAGGTATAATAAAAAAGTCCTTACATAAGGATAGTTCCCTGAAGAAGGGAGGTGCAGTCTTATATGACATCCTATGAACTGATTTGGCGATTAATTATATTATTGCTTTTAAGCAGTAATAATGATGAAAACCAAAGCACAAACAAAGAATAATCTTTGGAGGCGGACGACGACCGCCTCTTTCTTTTTTAGTATGCAAGAATCAAAAATTTTTTGTGCAATAAAAAAGAGATATGCGACGAACATATCTCAGTGCAAATCTTAATGACATCCAATGACTTGCTTAAGCTATTATTAGTATAGCACTAATTTTATTATATGTCAAATTTTTTAAAAAATTCAAAAAATATTTCATATTTTTTTCTTTATGATATAATGTAAATGTGAAACAAAAGTTGGCAAAACAATAAAAATGTTTCATATTTTTTGAAAATTGGAGGGAGAGAGATTTGAGTATTCAAATTGTATATGGAACATCAGGTACAGGAAAAAGTACATATATTTTTAACCAAATAAATGAACAAATAAAACAAAAAAGTCCATACAAAATAAAAGTAATTACACCAGAACAATTTTCATATACAGCAGAGCATAAATTACTTGAAACATCTTCTTCACAAAGTATGATTTCAGCAGAAGTAATTACGTTTGCACGTATGGCATATAGAATTTTAGGAGAAGTAGGCAAAAAAACAAGAATAAATTTATCTGGTTCGGGCAAAGCAATGCTTATAGACCATATTTTACTAACAGAAAATAATAAGTTTTCATTTCTAGGTAAGTCAGATGAAAATGTAGAAATGATATCAAGACAATTAACTGAGCTAAAAAAACACCAAGTACAGTTAGATATATTAAAAGAAGTTACTAAAAATACTCAAGATAAATACTTGCAAAAAAAGCTTGAAGATATTACAAATTTGTATGATTTATATAACACTTCAATTCAAAATCAATATATTGACGAAAATGATGGGTTAACTCTTTTGGCAGAAGAACTTGAAGAATCAAATGAATTTAAAAATTGCGATATATATATTGACGAATTTGCGGGATTTACTTTACAAGAATATGAAATTTTAAGAAAACTTATGAGAATATCACATAAAATTACAATAACAATTTGTGCAGATAATTTACAAGAAAACACAAATGCTGATATAGACACATTTTATAGTAATAAACAAACAGTAAAAAGGATTTTAGAAATTGCAAACCAAGAGCAAATAGAAGTAGAAAAAACAATTTTTTTAAATACACCATACAGATTTAAAACTGAAGAATTACAACATCTAGCAGAAAATATGACATCACCTTTTTATAAAAAATATGACAAACAAAATGAAAATTTATCAATATTTTTAGCAAGTAATCCATATTCTGAAATAGAAAATGTTGCAATACAAATAACAAAACTTGCCAAAAAAGGCTATAAATATGAAGAAATGGCTGTAATTACAAAAAATATAGATACATATTCAAGTTTGTGTAAAGCAATTTTTGAGCAATATAATATACCAGTTTTTATAGATGAGAAAAAGGACTTAGGAAGTAATATTTTAGTAAGATATGTATTATCTTTATTAGAAATATTTGCAAAGAACTGGTCTTATGAATCTGTATTTGGTTATATAAAAACAGGATTACTAGATTTAGATACACAAGAAATAGCTGTATTAGAAAATTATTGCTTAAAATGGGGTATAAAAGGAAGCAAATGGTATGCAAAAGAATGGAACTTTTACAATGAAACAGAAGAACAACAAAAGCAAATAATATATGCAAGAGATAAAGTTGTAGAGCCTCTTTTGAAATTAAAAAAACAGTTAGCAGGATTAAAAACAGTAAAAGAAATAACAACTGGATTATATGAATTTTTAGTCCAAAATAATATATATGAAAAGCTAGAACAAAAAATTGAGGAATTGAAACAAAATAATGAACTAGAAATTGCAAAACAATATGAATTGAGTATTAAAATTTTAACAGATTTATTTGATGAAATAGTACTAGTTTTAGGCAATAAAAATATAACTTTTGATAGATATGCAAAAATATTAAAAATGGGCTTTAACCAAAGTGACTTAGGTACAATTCCTGCAACTGCAGATCAAGTAATAGTAGGAGATGTGGACCGTTCAAGATCACATAAAGTAAAGGCAGTATTTATTATAGGTTTAAATGATGGAAGCTTTCCAAGTATACAAAAAGATGAAGGATTTTTAGATGATAAAGATAGAAATATATTAAAAGAGCAAGGAATAGAACTTGCAAAAGGAACAATAGAGCAAATTTATGACGACAATTTTAATATTTACAAGGCATTTACAACAGCAGAAGAAAAACTTTATTTATCTTATGCTTCATCAGATGCAGAAGGAAAATCTTTAAGAGCATCAATATTAATAAATAAAATTAAAAGAATATTTCCTAATATAAAAGAACAAAGTGATGTAATAGAGAGAAAAAGCGAAGTATTACTTTCTAAAACTACATTTGATGAATTATTAGTAAATTTAAGAAATTTTACACAGGGTGAGGAAATAGAACCTATTTGGTTTGATGTATACAATTATTATCAGGCTAATTATAAAGCAAAATTAGAGTCAGCAATAAAAGCTTTACAATATAAAAATGAGCCAGAAAAATTAAAGCAAAATAAATTGGAAAAATTATATGGCAATACTTTAAAAACAAGTGTGTCAAGACTAGAACAATATCAAGCTTGTGCTTTTTCATATTATTTAAAATATGGACTAAAATTAAAAGAAAAAGATAGCTTTAATGTTGAGGCTGTTGATACAGGAAACTTAATGCATGAAGTAATAGATAGCTTTTTTGAAAGATTAGATGAATTAAATATATCTGTAAAAAATATTGAAGAAGAACAAATAAAACAAATTACAGAAGATATTGTTGAAGAAAAACTAGCATTAAAAAAATATGATATATTTAATAGTATTCCAAAATACAGAATATTAGCTCAAAGGTTAAAAAAAGTAATTACAAAATCTATGAAATATATTGTAGATAGTTTAAAATATAGTGACTTTGAAGTGTTAGGACATGAACTTGAATTTAAACAAGGTGGTCAATATGAGCCAATTATATATGAATTAAAAGATGGTAAAAAAGTTGAAATAACTGGGAAAATTGACAGATTAGACATAGCAAAAACTGCAGATGGAAATTATATTAGAATAATAGATTATAAATCATCAATAAAAAATATAAATCTAAATGAAGTGTATGCAGGTTTGCAACTTCAATTATTAACATATTTGGACGCTGCTTGTGAAAATGAAGAAGTAACACCAGCAGGCGCATTGTATTTTAATTTAATAGATCCAGTATTAAATGCAAATCCAAATATGACTGATGAAGAAATTACAGAAGAGCTAAGAAAACAATTTAAAATGCAAGGGCTTATACTTGCAGATAGTAATATTGTAAGAAAAATGGACATAAATTTAGTATCTGGCAGTTCTAATATTGTTCCAGCATATATAGGCAAAGATGGAGAAGTTAGTGACAAACCAAATACATTAAATAGAAAACAATTTGAAAACTTGCAAAATTATATGGAAAAAATCATAAAACAAATTTCAGAAGAAATTTTAAATGGAAACATTGGAATCGAACCATATTATAGAACTAGGGATAAGAAAACACCTTGTGAATATTGTAGTTATAAAGCTATCTGCCAATTTAATCAAACTACAAAAAATAATTATAATTACATACCAAATGCCAACAAAGAAAAAATATTGGAAAAAATTTCAAGTGTTCGCTAGACATTTATAAGTAAATGTTGTACTATATAATTATAGGAAATGAAAAAGACAGATGTGGTTTGCCTCCTACAAGGAGGTGAGGCGTATGGTAGAAATACAATCATTAATAGCAACAATATACATATTATATTATTCTTTAATTGGAGTAACTATCATTACGTTTACCTTAATTATAGTATTAGTTATAATTATGAGTAAGCAAAAAATTAACCAATAAAAAAACACATCTGTATAATTTTGACGATTTAGATGTGTTTTTTACATTTAATTCGGCAAACCACATTTGTGGTTTTTCATTTCCTATTATTATTATATAACAAATATTTGACATTTGTCAATAAGAAGGAATAGATATGGAAAATATAATTTATCGAAATAATGAAGGAATTGAATATATTCAATTTAAAAGATTATTAGAGTATCCAGAAGTAACACATTGTTATACAATGAGAAGTAATAATCAGTTAAACTTTCAAATAAAAAATATTGATTTTTTTAGACAAAGTTGTGATAGAATATTAAAAAGTTTAAATTTAGAAAACACAGCTGTTGTAAGAACATATCAAACACATACAGATACTGTGGAAAAAATAGAAAAAGTAAAAAATATTGACGAATTAAAAGATGTTGACGGAGTAGTAACAAATAAAAAAGACATTGCACTTCTTACAACTTCTGCAGATTGTATTTCATTTCTCTTATATGACCCGGTAAAAAAAGCAATAGGAAGTATTCATTCAGGTTGGAAAGGTACTTTAAAAAGAATAATAATAAAGGCGATAGAAAAGATGATAACTGAATATCATAGCAAGCCAGAAGACATTATATGTTGTATATGCCCAAGTATAAGACAATGTTGTTTTGAAGTTGATGAAGATGTAAAAGATTTATTTTATAATAAATACAAAAACTTAAAAAACATTGACGAAATAATTAAGTTAGGAGATAAAAAAGAAGATAAACAAAAGTATTATATTGATACAGTGAAAATTAACATAGAGTTATTAAAAAACATAGGATTAAAAGAAGAAAATATAATAGATAGTAATATTTGTACAATGTGTCATTCAAAAGAATTTCATTCATATAGAGCAGACGGAAAAAGCTTTGGAGTAAATGGAGCAATAATAGCGATAAAATAGGAGGAGTAATATGATACCTGAAAAGTTAAAAAAAGGTGATACTATTGGTTTAATAGCACCATCAAGCCCTGTACTAAAAGAAGATCTAGAAACAATAAATAATTCGATAATGCTTATGGAAAGTGTAGGATTTAAAATTGAATTTGCACCAAATGCAGTATCAAATAAACTAGGATATTCAGCAACAGCAAAACAAAAAGCAGAAGATATAAACTATATGTTTCAAAACAACGAAATAAAGGCTATATTCTGCATATCAGGAGGATTTAACTCAAACTCTACATTTGATTATTTAGATTATGATGTAATAAAATATCATCCAAAAATAATATGTGGATTTAGTGATTCAACATCACTTTTAAATGCAATTTATGCAAAAACTGGATTAGTAACTTTTCATGGACCAACATTTAAAGCATTAACTTCATGGCAAACTAAATATGGATATGAAGAAGTAATAAAAAGGTTTGTAGAAGGTGGCTTGAGTTTAGGGCAAGCAGATGATGAATATGTTATAATTAAAGAAGGAAAAGCAAAAGGAATTCTAGTTGGTGGAAATTTAAGTTTAGTAAATGAAATGGTATGTGGAAAATATAGTATTGATTTTACAGATAAAATACTATTTTTAGAAGAATTGTTTGTTGAAACACCACCAGAGTTAGTAAGCAATTATTTTTATTATATGAAACAAAATGGAGTATTTGACAAGATAAAAGGAATTTGGCTTGGTAATTATGATGGAGCAGTGAGCATAGAAAAAATCTTGTTAGATACATTAGATGGAGAATACAATTTGCCAATAATAAAATCAAATAATTTTGGTCATATAGATAAGAAAACTGTTATACCAATTGGAACAATGGCAAAAATTGATACAGACCAAGAAAACAAAATAGAATTATTGGAAGATTGTGTAAAATAGAGGAAATAAGAAATGTACGATAATTGGGAAGATTTAGAAAATAGTATAAAAAGTTGTAATAGATGTAAATTATGTTCAACAAGAAAAAATATTGTTTTTGGAGAGGGTAATAAACAAGCAGATTTAATGTTTATAGGAGAAGGTCCTGGAGCAGATGAAGATACTCAAGGACTTCCTTTTGTTGGAAAAGCAGGACAACTTATGAATAAAGCGTTTCAAGGATTAGGTATAAAAAGGCAAGAGGTGTATATAACAAATATAGTAAAGTGTAGACCTCCTGCTAATAGAGTACCAGAACAAGATGAAGCAGAGGCATGCTTAAATTATTTGCGTAATCAGGTAATTCTTGTAAAACCTAAAGTAATAGTTCTTTTAGGAAGTACAGCTTTAAAAAATGTATTAGGAAAAGAATATTCTATTACAGCTAGTAGAGGCAAATGGATAGAGCAAAAAGGAATAAAGTATATGCCTACTTGGCACCCTGCTGCATTACTTAGAGATGAGAACAAAAAGGTTGAATTTTGGAAAGATTTAAAAGAGGTTGTGAATCTTTTAAATTTATAATATTATTGTTAATAAGATAAACCAGAGGTAAGATATGAAAGATAATATAAAACAAAAGGCTGAATATTGCTTAAATTGTAAAAATCCACAATGTAGGACAGGATGCCCACTTGGAAATAATATTCCAGCTTTTATACAAAAGGTAAAAGAAGATAATTTAGAAGAAGCATATAAAATATTGTGTGAAACTACTGCTATTCCGGCAATATGTGGCAGAATATGTCCACATCAAAAACAATGCCAAGGCAAATGTATTAGAGGAATCAAATCAGAACCAGTTTCAATTGGAGAAATAGAAGCTTATGTTGGAGATTGGGCTTTAAATAATACAAATAGCCTATTAAATTGTTGTAAAGACATTCAAGAGAAAAATAAAAAAGTAGCAGTTATTGGTGGAGGACCATCAGGGTTAACTGCTGCGGTGTTTTTGAGAAAAAATGGATATAAAGTAACAATTTATGAAAAACAAAAAGATTTAGGTGGAATTTTAAAAAGAGGAATACCAGAGTTTAGGTTATCAAATGAAATTGTAGAAAAAACTATTGAGCAGATTTTAGCTTTAGGAATAGATGTACAATGTGAAAAAGAATTAGGAAAAAACTTATATTTAGTTGATTTGAAAAAAGAATATGACGCAATATATTTATCAATAGGAGCAAACATACCAAGAAAGATGGCTATTGAAGGTGAAGAACTTGAAGGAGTATATGGTGGTAATTCATTGCTAGAAAATCAAAATCATCCTGACTATACAAATAAAAAAGTTGCAATTATTGGTGGCGGAAATGTTGCAATGGACTGCGCAAGAACAATAAAAAGAATGGGAGCAGAGCAGGTAGTTGTAATATACAGAAGATCTGAAGCGGAAATGCCGGCAGAATCAAAAGAAATTTCTGATGCAAAAAAAGAAGGAGTCGAATTTCTATTTTTAAATAATATTGTGAAAATACTAGGAACAAATAAAGTTGAGAAAATAGAGTGTATTAAAACAGAATTGGTACAAAAAGAAGGAGAAACAAGAAAGTCTCCTGTAAATATTGAAAACAGTAATTATATATTAAATATGGATTATGTAGTTATGGCTGTTGGTGGAGAAGTGGATAAAGATCTAATTGAAAAATGCAATATAAGTACAACAACTAAAAAGTATGTACAAGTAAATGAAAACAATCAAACATCAGATGAAAAAGTATTTGCTGGAGGAGATGTTGTTGGACAAAATTCAACTGTGGCTTGGGCTGCAAGTGACGGAAAAAATGTTGCAAGTAAAATAATAAAATTCTTAGAAGAAAAATAAAAGTTGGAAATATATATTTCCAACTTTTAAATTATAAATTTTCATCATTTTCAAGATTTTTATTTAATTTTAATAAAGTTTTTATATTATTAAATAATCTAGATATTTTTCCTTCTTTAACTAAAACTAAAGAAACATTATTTAAAATTGCCTCATGTTTTTCCTCAAGAACTACCATTTTGTTAATATAATAACTATTAAAATCATTGTAATTTTCAGTAATACCAATATAATTCTTATAATTATATAACTTTGTACGATAAATTTCTATTTCTTGTGTAGTATTTAATTTATTAAATTCATTATCAAAATATGAGCTATAAATTAAATTTTGAGTCTTAATAAATGTTAACTTTAATTCATTTTTCAATTTTCCAATTTTAAAAGCAATTTTTTGTGCTTTTTCATCAACAAGTTCATTTTCAAGTAGTTTGTTATTTAAAACAATTATTTTTTCTTCAATATTTAAAATATCATCTAATAAATCTTGAATTTTCAAAAAGTTTTTCATTCCACATGATTCGCATAAATCAAGTTTAAATTTATCAGTACTAAATAATGTACTATCAAATAAGACATTTTCACCAACAAGATAAGCTAATTGTCTAACTAAATTGCACAAAAGTGGATAACAATTAGGACTATTAGTTGGAAGTGATATGTCATAATATTTTACTATAGTTTCTTTTTGATCAAGAATTTTTGAAGCTGCCAATTGCACAGCTCCTTCATTTAAAGCTGTTCCATATGTTTTTAATGCCCCGAATTCACACAAACCTAAACGATATAAATTACCTTTACGGTCTTTTACTTCTTGAATGTGATGAATAAGTTCATGTATAGCAAATTTTTCTAAATCTTTTAAAGGTATTCCAGACTTAAAGTATATAGAAGAATTCTTATAAAAATAAGTTGCCTCAGCATAACCTTCTGGCATTGATGCTATATACATAGGGGTTCTAGAAAACTCAATAAATAATTGGCTACAATCAAAATGTGCACTTGGAAAAGTATTACAAATTTTTTCTGCAACACTTTTAGAAATAGAATTTACACTTAATGTATCTAATCTTCCAATGATTTCAATTCCATCTTTTTTTAATTCTGATTCAACGTTCATTTATAAAATATTTCTCCTTAGTATATTCTTTTTCCATTATACAACATAAAGATACAAAATAATATTACAATAATATTACAGTTTCATTACAAATATGTAACAAAACAGAACACTACATTTGTAATGTTCTGTTTTTATGAATCAATATTATTTATGTTTTATTTAACAACAATGTTGTAAATTTTATTTTTTACATAAATTTCTTTAACAATATTTTTATCACTGATTGCATTTTTTACAGATTGATTTTCATGTACTTTATTTTTTACAATTGCTTCATCAGTATCTAATGCAATTGATACAGTAGCTTTTACTTTTCCATTAACTTGAACTGGAATTTCAATTTCATCATCAATAGTTTTTGCTTCATCATAAGTTGACCATGGAGTATTTGCTATTGTGTCTTTTGCACCAATTATCTCAAATAACTCTTCAGTCATATGTGGAGCAAAAGGATTTAACAATTGTAAAAATGTTTTGTATTCAGCTTTGTTTATTCTCTTTAATTTATAAAATTCATTTGTCATTGTCATAAATGTAGAAACAGCTGTGTTAAATTTCATTTCTTCAATATCTGAAGAAACTTTTTTTATAGCTTTATGCATCATTTTTTCAAATTCAGGAGAGTAGCTGTCTCCATCAACTAAAAATTCTTGCATATTCCATACTCTATCTAAGAATTTATTACATCCACGAATACTTTCCATAGACCATGGAGCAGTTTGATCAAATGGTCCCATAAACATTTCATAAACACGGAATGTATCTGCACCAAATTCTTCAACAATATCATCAGGGTTTATAACATTACCTTTTGATTTTGACATTTTTTCTCCATTTGAGCCTAAAATCATACCATGTGAAGTACGTTTTTGATAAGGCTCTTTAGTTGGTACAACACCAATATCATACAAGAACTTATGCCAAAATCTTGAATATAATAGGTGAAGTGTAGTATGTTCCATACCACCGTTATACCAGTCAACTGGACTCCAATATTCTAAGGCTTCTTTAGAAGCTAAAGCTTTATCATTATGTGCATCCATATATCTTAAATAATACCAAGATGAACCAGCCCATTGAGGCATTGTATCTGTTTCACGAGTGGCTTTTCCACCACAATGAGGGCAAGTTGTATTAACCCAATCTGTATGTTTAGCTAAAGGTGATTCACCATTTTCACCAGGTTCATAATCTTCAATATCAGGTAAGCATAATGGAAGTTCTTCTTCTGGAAGTGGAACCCATCCACATTTATCACAATGAACCATAGGAATTGGTTCACCCCAATAACGTTGTCTTGAAAATACCCAATCACGTAATTTGTAATTTACTTTTCTAGTTCCAATTTTATTTTCTTCTAAATAATCAATAACTTTTTTCTTTGCTTCTTCAACAGATAAACCTGTTAAGAAACCAGAGTTAACAAGTTTGCCACTTGCAACATCTGTAAAAGCTTCTTTCTCAATATCACAAACTGTGTTTTCATTTGCTGATTCAATTACTTGAATAATAGGTAAGCTGAACTTTTTAGCAAATTCCCAGTCTCTTGTATCATGAGCAGGAACGGCCATAATTGCACCAGTACCATAAGTAATTAAAACGTAGTCTGAAACCCAAATTGGAATTTCTGTATTTGTTAAAGGATTGATTGCTCTAATGCCTTTAATTTCAACACCTGTTTTTTCTTTATTCAATTCAGCACGTTCAAAATCGGATTTTAAACTAGCTTGTCTTTGATATTCTTTTACTTCATCTAGGTTAGTAATTTCGTTTTCTAATTCTTTAATAATAGGATGTTCTGGAGCAACTACCATATATGTTGCACCAAATAATGTATCAGGTCTTGTAGTGTATACAACTAATTCTTTATCATGGTTTGCAAGTCTAAATTTAACTTCAGCACCTTCACTACGACCAATCCAGTTTCTTTGTTGTGCTTTGATTTTATCTAAATAATCAACTTCATCTAAGTCATCAATTAATCTTTGAGCATATTCTGTAATTTTTAACATCCATTGACTTTTTTCTTTTTGGACAACTGGACTTCCACATCTTTCACAAACACCATTAACAACTTCTTCATTTGCTAACCCTACTTTACAACCAGTACAGAAGTTTATAGGCATTGTAGCTTTATAAGCTAATCCATGTTTATATAATTGAATAAAAATCCATTGAGTCCATTTATAATAATTAGGATCTGTTGTATTAACTTCTCTAGACCAGTCAAATGAAAAACCTAAAGCTTTTAATTGTTCTCTAAAATGATTAACGTTTTTCTCAGTTGTAATTTTAGGATGAACATGATTTTTAATAGCATAGTTTTCAGCTGGTAATCCAAATGCATCAAATCCAATAGGGTATAATACATTATATCCTTCCATTCTCTTTTTTCTGGCAATAATATCTAGCGCTGTATAACTACGTGGATGACCAACATGTAAGCCTTGAGCAGAAGGATATGGAAATTCAACTAGTCCATACCATTTTTTTAATGAAGGATCATCTTTTGCATAAAAAGTACCTTCACTATACCATTTATTTTGCCATTTTTTTTCAATATCTTTAAAGTTATAACCCATAAACTTCACTCCTCTTGTATTTATAATTAATTTGAGCTTTATTATATAACATTTTTCATGGAAAAGAAAGTAATTTTTATATATTAATATTAAAAAGTTGATAAATACAATGGTTTATGATATAATTGGGATGTATAAGCAGTGCTTGTATAAGAAAAGGCTGAAACTGAACAAGGAGGGAGACAAAGTGAAAAATTGTTGCACGTATGCTGATTTCTTGGAACGTCTCATTTACTCAATCGACAATGTGGATTGGGGAAATGAACGGTCCGAGAAAATGACTAAGCTTCTTGCAAGCTTGGATGGAGAGTACGGACCTTGTCCTAAAGAAGTGATTGAGTATCAGAAGCGTGTTGACGCGGAAATCAGTCGCTTTGAAGAGGGAAAAATCTGTGAGTATGATCTTGTGGATATACTCAGGAACATTAAAAAAGAAGTGATATAAGCCAAGAACCTAGCTGACAATGTTGGCTAGGTTCGATTTTTAAATTTAAGAGAGTTTTGAAAATAATTTATTTACAATAAAAATAAGTTAGTATATAATTACATAGAAATGGAAATAATTATTCACAAGAGAGAAAGGAAAATTTGAAAATGGCAAAAGAAGTTAGTGAAGAAGAGAAAAAAAGAATTGAAGAAATGATAGATGGCTTAGTTGAAAGAGCAAAAAAAGCATCTGAAGAATACATGAAATTAGACCAAGAGCAAGTTGATGAAATTGTAAAACAAATGGCAATGGCTGGCTTAGAACATCATATGGAACTTGCTAAAATGGCTGTAGAAGAAACAGGCAGAGGTATTTACGAAGATAAAATTACAAAGAATATGTTTGCAACAGAATATATTTATCACAGTATAAAATACGATAAAACAGTTGGAGTAATTGAAGATAATGAAGAAGAAGGTTATGAAGAAATTGCAGAACCAATAGGAATTATAGCTGGTGTAACACCTGTTACAAACCCAACTTCAACAACAATGTTTAAATCATTAATTGCAGCAAAAACAAGAAATGTTATAATATTTGGTTTTCACCCATCTGCACAAAAATGTAGTGTTGCAGCAGCAACAATTTTAAGAGATGCAGCTATAAAAGCAGGCGCTCCAGAAGATTGCATTTTATGGATTGAAGAACCATCTATAACAGCTACAACAGCTTTAATGAATCACCCAGGAGTTAATTTGATTTTAGCAACTGGTGGAAGTGGAATGGTAAAATCAGCATATTCATGTGGAAAACCAGCATTAGGTGTTGGACCTGGAAATGTACCTTGTTATATAGATAAAACTGCAAAATTAAAAACATCAGTAAATGATTTGGTGTTATCAAAATCATTTGATAATGGAATGATTTGTGCATCAGAACAATCAGTTATAGTTGATAAAGAAATTCATAAAGAATTTGAAGAGCTTATGAAAGAAGCAGGATGTTATTTCTTAAATGCAGAGCAAACAGAAAAATTACGTAACAGTATGTTTATAGCAGAAAAAGGTTGTGCACTAAATGCAGATATAGTTGGAAAGAGCCCTTACATTATTGCAAAAGGTGCAAATATTGAAGTACCAAAAGATACAAAAGTATTAGTATTAAAAGAGAATGGAGTTGGAATTGAATACCCATTTTCAAAAGAAAAATTAAGCCCTGTACTTGCATATTATGTAGTTGAAAATGCAGACGAGGGAATAGAATTAGCAGAAAAATTAATTGAATTTGGTGGAATGGGACATTCAGCTGTCATTCATTCAGAAGATAATGAGACAATTCAAAAATTCTCAGAAAGAGTAAAAGTAGGTAGAATAATAGTTAATTCACCATCAACACATGGAGCGATAGGTGATATATATAATACAAATATGCCATCATTAACATTAGGATGTGGAACATTTGGTGGAAACTCTACAACTGCAAATGTATCAAGCGTAAATTTAATAAATATCAAGAGAGTAGCCAAAAGGAGAGTTAATATGCAATGGTTTAAAGTGCCACAGAAAATATATTTTGAAGCAGGTTCTATTGCATATTTAGAAAAAATGCCAAATATTTCAAGAGCATTTATTGTTACAGACCCATCAATGGTAAACTTAGGTTATATAGACAAAATTTTATATTATTTAAGAAAAAGAAAAGAATATGTACATTCTGAAATCTTTTCAGATGTTGAATCAGACCCATCATTTGAAACTGTTTATAGAGGAGTAGAAATGATGAGAGAATTTAAGCCTGATGTAATTATTGCAGTAGGTGGAGGAAGTCCAATAGATGCTGCAAAAGGAATGTGGCTATTCTACGAGCATCCAGAAGCTGATGCAGAAGGAATGAAACTTAAATTTATGGATATAAGAAAACGTACTTATAAATTCCCTAAATTAGGTAATAAAGCACAATTGGTTGCAATTCCAACAACATCAGGAACAGGCTCAGAAGTTACATCATTTGCTGTTATTACAGATAAAAAATTAAACAAAAAATATCCTTTAGCAGATTATGAATTAACACCAGATGTTGCAATAGTTGACCCAGACTTAGTTATGAGTTTACCAAAAACAATTACTGCAGACACCGGTATGGATGTTTTAACACATGCTATTGAAGCATATGTATCAAATATGGCATCTGATTATACAGATGGATTAGCAGAAAAAGCATTTGAATTAGTATTTAAAAATTTAAGAGAAGCATATAACAATGGAAGCAATGCACATGCAAGAGAAAAAATGCATAATGCAAGTACAATTGCAGGTATGGCATTTACAAATGCATTCTTAGGTGTATGTCATTCATTAGCACATAAAATAGGAGCAGAATTCCACTTACCACATGGAAGAATAAATGCAATTTTATTACCTTATGTAATAAGATATAACAGTCAAAAACCAACTAAGTTTGTATCATTCCCTAAATACGAGTACTATATTGCAGACCAAAAGTATGCGGATTTATCAAGAAGAATGAATTTCCCTGCTTATGGAAATGAAGAAGGAGTTAACTCTTTAATTAGAGAAATTCAAAAATTAAATGCAGATTTAAATATTCCAAAGAGTTTTAAAGATGCAGGAATCAATGAACAAGAATTTATGGCAAAAATTGATTTATTAGCAGATAGAGCATTTGAAGATCAATGCACAACTGCAAACCCAAGGTTACCATTAGTTGAAGAATTAAAACAAATATTAATAGATAGCTATTATGGAAATGAAGTTTAAAATATGAAAAAAGGTCAAAAATCATTTGAATTAACTGTGATTTTTGACCTTTTTCTCTAATCTCAAAGTTTCACATTGACTGTGATAATTGTTTTTATCTAAGTCATGAATTATTTCTTTGTTATTTTTATTTTCTTTTTTTAATAGCTTGTTTTCAAGTTCTTTTTGTTCATTTTCTTTCTTTAGCTTTCGTATTTCACTTTTATATATATCATTTTTGTTTTACCAAAAATACACGAAATATTTTTCATTACATTTGTGTTACATTAATATTACAGACTAGCAGACTTGAACGATTTTTCTATTAAAAATCATTATCTAAGA
>ENA-ORSI01002117-ORSI01002117.1-human-gut-metagenome-genome-assembly--contig:-NODE-2117-length-15002-cov-4.652305_pt1 | contig 15002 bp, 7 predicted proteins | sample MGYA00242187_ERZ509154 | MGnify/ENA primary metagenome ERZ509154 (study PRJEB26280, sample SAMEA2338627) | human gut metagenome | biome: human gut; feature: human-associated habitat; material: faeces...
TGTCTGATGTGGACCTCAAGTCCTACACAGACACAGCATACCACAACGAGGAGCTAAAGTCACTCACAAGATACCGGTTTGATAAAGTTCGTGAACGGGCGAAGCTGAAGCAATCTGTTTCCCGTCTGGTCACAATTCTGTTTCCTGAACTGGAAAAATTGGTGCCGACACTTCACATGGCATCCGTTTACGCACTTCTCAGCGAGTTTCCCGGTGCCAAACAGGTTGCCGGAGCACACCTGACGCATTTGAAAACAGTCTTGAGCGACGCGTCCAAAGGCCGCTACGGGCGGGATATGGCAACAATGCTTCGGGATGCCGCCAGATGCTCTATCGGTTCTGTTATGCCGGCCAAATCTCTGGAATTGCGGCATACAATCCGTCTGATCCGTGAACTGGATGCCGAAATTAAGGACATCGAGGCCGCTATTCAGTCCATGATGGACGAAATGAAGTCTCCCATTACAACAATTCCGGGTATTGGCGTTCGTATGGGTGCTATGATCCTTGCCGAGATCGGTGACTTCTCCCGCTTCGACTCGCCAGATAAGATCATCGCATACGCGGGTATGTCGCCCTCTACTTACCAGTCCGGGCAGCTTTCGCTGTCCGGAGCCTACTCGCATATGGAAAAACGAGGTTCTCGCTATCTGCGCTACGCGCTTTACAACGCCACCAAATATGTCTGCCTTTGGTATACGACCTTCGCTGCTTACCTCGCCAAAAAGCAGACTGAGGGCAAGCATTACAATGTCGCACTCTCTCATGCAGCCAAGAAACTGGTGCGCCTGATCTACGCTTTGGAGAAATCTGGGCTGTCATACAACAGCGCAGCATAACTTATGTTTTTATATGCTTAGTTAGGCGTCCGACAGGATGTCTGCTTTGCTATGCCCTTTTTGAGCCGTCTACATTTTTCATCACTCCTCCGCATTTGGGGCTTGACTTTTAATAGTTAGTCTATCTTAAAAATAAATTTCCCCAATAAAACAAAATATAAAGCTATAGTTCTGCGTTGTTACCTGTCATATTCCTTCATAGTAGCATTTTACCTTTCGAAATTAGGCAGATAAACTGACTCATTCTACTATAATATCTATAAATAGGTGCTTAGAATACGGAATAGCGTCTGGTGCGGTGAGGGAGCCTCAACGCTGCTTATGCTCTTGTGTTTGCCAATTATATCTTCAGAACCATTCAGCGGTTCCTCATTTCCATCCACAAATGACGGAATGATAGCCTGGTGTCTTTGCACTGTTGATTAATCCTTACACTTCCTCAGGGAATATGTTTACAGGTAGGATTGCCTGGTGGGACAATCCTACCTGTTGCTTTTGTAAATACTTTTGAATAAGCGTAAGAAGCCGTTATGCCAACAATTTATATAACATCAACACAGTGATTGTTTAACAGCCGTGCCGATATGTCAAATGCTTATTTAACTTTGGCATACCACACTTAGCTTGCAATATAATGGCAGAGCATTAATGCATCCTTTAAATCTAAAATGCCATCTTTATTTATATCTGCAAGCAGTATCTGATTGCTGGGTAGAGTTTTTATCCCCACTATGTGCTTAGCGAGAAGTATTAGATCCAATATATTAACATTTCCATCTTGATTGATATCCCCAAGCACAAATGTATTCTCATGATACAGCTTAATATATGAGGTGTTGCCGCCGATGCTTGTCTGCAGCGTATCCGTTTCAGCTACAAGCATCAAATTCCAGTCTGTTTGCATTCCTGAAATTGAGAACTGTAAATAGAATACATCATTATAACCAAGATCTGAGAAATTGCCGCTTGTAACTACTGCGCCATTTTCTTGATCTATTACAGTAAACGTGCCGGAAGCTGTGTCTAAACCAATGTTTTTCACATATGCAATTACGGTCTGTTCGTCATCAGTTTTGTAAACTTGATTACCCGTTATAAGCATTGCACGGCCAATATCGATATCAGAGTATTCTTCGTTGCCAAGCTTAAGCGTATACTGCATATGCTGTGCTTCCTCGGGTAGTGAAAGCATAAGCTCGGCATCGCCGGTACATCCTGATAATAATGCTAATGGAACATCTTGTTCAAGAGCTATTTCTCCATTCGTGTCTATAAGCGTTGCATGTAGCTTATCTATACTAACCGTGCCGGTGTTTGTGATCTCAATGGTAAGCGGTAAAGCACAGCCGGGTTTTACTGCTGTTTCATCGTAAATAACACTATTGATAGTATAGCTCTCGCGTTCGGGCATAGCGAACCAATAGAGACCGGCAGTAGCATCCATAGCTGACGTATCAGAGATCGATTGGTCTACGTATACAAATATAGGCTTCCCTGCAGCATATGCACAAGCTACCTTTTCATGATAGTGGTTTGCATCTGCTTCGGTTAGAGCAATTGGTTCTGCCCATATGCTTTCAGCTGCACCATAAGTCATTGCATATAAATTGCTTTTGCCGTCCTGCGTTATACTCCAACAGAGCGTAATATTCCCATCTGCATTAACAGCCGCCGTGTAGTCTGTGTCGGGCAAAAAAGTTGTATTCATAGCAGCACCATTATAGTAAAGTGTTGTTGCATCTTCGGTCGTGTTATCCAAATACAGCGGCGCACCATCAAGATAACGAGCGCCTGTTCCGCTTATATATGATGTGGATTTATACGGCTGTGCGAATAGTATTACGCGGTCTGTTGTTGTATCAAGATTGTTGTCAGTATCCAGATTTACACAAACCTCAACACCGTTTGTTGTAAGTCCTGTATCCATAGAAAGAGCAATACTGTCGTACTCGGCAAGCAGCAACTTTTCATTCCAACCGGATTCGTCTTTTTGCATATAGTAAATCCGGTTAGGCTTTTGCTCTGTTGCACTCAGGCCAAGAACATCGTTCTCGGCATTTTCTGCCCATGTGAGCACCGGCATACCATCTGCAGTCAAGCATATATTCGGCATAGCTTCATAACAGTCATTATCCGTTATAGTCTCAACTGTAAATGTGCGAGTCGCCATATCAAAGTGCGCTACAGAGACTTCAAGCTTTACTCCGATTTCATTAAGCGTATCACTTTCGTTTATAGAGGTTTTAGCGTTCTGCCAAACAATATATACTCCGTTTTCTGTTGCATAGGCGTCAGGAGCATAGTCTGCCGTTCCATCGTCCCAAACAGCGATAGGCTCTGTCCATTGTCCTGTTACTGTATCCAGCAGCGAAAATACCAATTTAGAACAGTCCTCGATGGGTCGAGTCGCATCAGCATCGCAATAAAGCATCATTAAGGTGTCGCCACAGTCCACAAGTATAGGATCTATTTCTGTATCTGAATTTACTTGCAGTGCTTCCGGCGAAGAAGGCAGGTTCAGAAGGGCTTGCGGTGCAAACATAGTATTGCTGCTTGTTGACGGAATATTATGCGCAGAAAGCCGAGATGTATACATATCACCTATAGCCATGAGCTGTTCATTTGCGTCATGCGTAGACTCCGGAGTTTGCTCGATATCCGAAGTGAGTTCCGGCGTCGGGGTGGGTGAGGGGGAGGGAACAGGCAATGGTTCTGTTTCTTGAACGGGAGCTGATGACTCATCCGGAACCGGCGTAGATTCGGGTTCGGGATTTGGAGTCGGCTCCGGATCCTGAGTCGCCATGTCTGCTTCAACGGGTGTAGTTTCAGGCGTAGGCGCAGGTGTGTCAGTCGCTTCAACAGGTTCGGCAATATATGACAGTTCAGGCTGAACCACTATTGTTTCCACATCAGGAGCAGCCGCGCCTATCCAGCGGCTTTGCTGCTGACGGGCAACAGTTGTATATACAAGGTCTGAATCAAGCTCAGAAAATGCCCTGCCGGGGGACATATACGGCTGTGCCGGCATGCTTTTCAATCCACCGGTATCCCTGCGGTACAGATAGTATTCGCCATTCAAAACCTGTATTTTAAATATTTCTTTACGCAGTAGCATAGCCTTAACGCCTACCGATCCATAAAATTTCCAGCTTTCAAGGCCGCTGTCCGCTTTGTTTCCTGCAAGCAACAGTTTTACTTCTGCTCCGCCCTCACCATATATGCCAACAGAGGCGAGCGAAGCACCGCCCAAACCACCGTATATTCCTATTGACGGATTGAGCGTAACAGGCACTTGAATTATAAAACCATCTTCAACTGTCCAGCGGAATTCGCCTCCGATACTAACCTTCCCTTTAAAGTTAAGTCCGATGACAATCGGCGGCACTATAGAGCATTGCTTCTCACGATTACCCGTTATATCTATCTTAATATATATTGCACCCTTAATTGATTCCGGCTCGATATTAAGAGGCGCTTCGGCTGAACCGAAAATAGTCCATTTCATCGAAAAATCTTTACTTATTCGGTGCTTTATTTCTTTCGAGCCTATCTCCTTCGCTGTTTCGTCAATAAGTTTAATTAAGTCATTAGCTGTGTCAGCCGACTTTGTAAATCCTTTGAACCATTCCCATTTGGCCTCTTTTCCTTCGTCAGTCAATTTCTTGTTGAATTCCATAATGTTAAAATTAACTCCTATTTTTATGGAGTTTTCGCTTATATCCATAGTCATAGGAAGCACTGGAATATTAACTTCCATTTCGTTGCCGCCGAACAGAGGGACATCGCTCGGCACGGTAAATTTAATGCTTTTACCTAAGCTAAGAGTTGCTGGAAGTTTGGGCTTTTCGTTTTTAACCGTTAACATAAGCGGTGTAGATGAAAGCAACTCATCATTATGGCCGATTATATGCACGAATACGTCACTATTGCTGCTAAAATCGCCAATTGTTACATCAAACTGTCCATTACTGCTTCGTGCTATGATATGTTCCCCCGAAATCAATCTGTATTCTTTAATATCTGTGACTACGGATTCTGAAACAGTACAGCCTATAGTGAATGAAGTGTCTTTATACATCAGATCGATTACTGCACGCTGCGACGTAATATCTCGTACATCATTATTGTAGCTCATCACTGCGGAAATAATATAATACGGATCCACACGAAGATGAATAAAATCTTGTTTTGAGCCTTTTGCTGTATAGGTTGACAAATAATAAGCTCCGTAACCTGTTGCTGCAATTGAAAGTTTCTTTCCGGATACGAAATTTGCTATTTTGGCATATCCATTTGCATCTGTAGTTACAGTTTCTCCATTATAAGTCACCTGTGCGTTCTGAATAGGCTTTTTTGTGGATCCGTCTATTACGCAGAATCTATATTCGCCGCTCGGCATTGATGATGAACTACCGACAGTTATAACACCGCCTGATGACCGCATAGGATAGCATTTATATCCATCATACGGATAGTCAGGTGATATATATTTAGGTGTTGTCCAGCCTGTTTTACCATGAATGTAATATAAAACTGTGCTTCGATCAAAGCTGGGCCAATATATGTAAGGGACATCCCCCTTAAAGTATACAGCCTCGAGTTCGTCGCAATTGGTAAATGAGTAGTTGTATATAGTACTAACCGATTCCGGCACGGTTACTGATGTGATTCTTTTGCAGCCATTAAAAGCATTCTGTGCGATGCTTTTCACGGTATTTGGAAGTGCCAAATTACCTGACTTTGTTGCCAAACAGTGTATAACCACAGTTTTGTCTTTGTTGAACAGTATTTTGTCTTGTGCAGAAAAATGTTCATTGCCTGGTGCTACATATATGTCAGAATAAAATGGACTATTTTTAAATGCATTGATGCCAATAATTTGCAAAGAAGCTGGAAGGGTAAGCGTCCCGGTAAAATTACACCAGTTAAATGCAGACTCGCCGATACTCTGTAGCGATTCCGGGAGTATCAATGAGCCAGTAAAGCGAGAGTGATAAAATGCATAGTTGCCAATACTCTGCAATGAGTCGGGCAATGTCAACGAGCCGCCAAACCTACAATAATAAAACGCAAATTTGCCAATGCTCTGTAGTGATTTCGGTAAATTAAGCAATTCGTCAAAACCACAATAATTAAAAGCATCATCGCCAATGCTTCTTACTGAATCCGGAATTGTTAATGAGCCGGTAAAGTGCTGGCAAAAATGGAAAGCCCCTTCACTAATGTTCTGTATTGAGTTAGGGAGAGTCAGAGTCCCATTAAATTTGCAGAAACTAAATGCATGGTTACCAATGCTTTGCATCGAATTCGGAAGTACTAGAGAGCCAGTAAAATTGCAGGATCTAAACGCGTTGTCGCCAACGCTAAGCAATGAGTTCGACAATGTTAACTTTCCTGTAAAACCACAATCTCGAAATGCCTCATCGCCAATGCTTTGTAATGAATCAGATAATGTCAATGAGCCGGTAAATTCGCAACTCTTGAACGCGGAATTGCCGATGCTCTGCAGAGAACTTGGTAATGTCAATTGCGGCTTAACACTGCTGATAGAATTCTTAAATTGTGTAAACGCATTGCTGCTAATAGTTGTTAAGCCTTCTTCAAGGACAAGGCCTTTTACCTCCAAACTCATATCAGCCCAAGGAACCGGCTCGGCCATTGCTCCTTTACCTGATATAGTCATTATTCCGGTTTCGGAATCGAACGACCAGCTTAGATTTGTGCCGTCGCCTTCACCGCCGCAATATCCGCCTACAACGTTTTCTTCTGCCTTCGCAGGCATCCCAAGCATAAATGCTGCGCAGATAGCAAGCAGTATGACACTTATTCCTATGAAACGTTTCATTTTTACCCCCCCATTGCTATGTTTTCAAGAATTTTACAATTGTATGTATAGTATAACATCTATTGTGCTCTTTGCACAATCACTTAACGCATAATTTGCAGATTTTACGACATAATTTATACTGAAGCGGCAACACACTTGGCAAGCAATGCCTGCGTTTATACAAACTTGACGAACAGGGAGATTTCCGGTGACGGAAATCTCCCTGCTGCTTGTTGGGGAAACTCTCCCCAAACCCCTGATTGATCGAACGGTTCCCGTTCGGCTGCGCCCTGCGATGCAGTGCTATTTTTCCTGTTGATGCTCTCTTGTCTGCCGCTGTTCATCGGCATCCGTGCGCAGGAGCTTCTCGGCGTTGGCCTTATAAATCTGGAGCTGTCTGGCTTCCTCGCGTGCCTTGGCAAGCGCCGCATAATCGAGTTTCTTCTGCACAAGCAGATCGGAATACTCCGCTTGCAGGCTCTTGACGGTGGGCAGCTTTTTCAGCGCCAATTCGTCAAACGCTTTCTTCGCTGCCTTGTGGATGATGATGTCACTCTCATGCGCATCGTAGTATTTCTTGGAATACCCAGCCTTGCGATAGGCAGTGTAGATATCTCTGGTCTTAGCGTAATTGATGATGTGCGTTTTCAGTACGGCGATCTCCGCCATGCGGCTCTCTGCCGCCTTTATTTTCGCTGTCAGTTCCTTCGTCCTGCCGCTTGCAGCATCCGCATAATCGGCCAGCGCATCGAAATCTGCAAAGTCATGCTTCTGAATGAACAGCAGCGTTTCGGCCATGCTTTTCAGCTTCACGACTTTCAGCTTCTGGTCGTATGCCGCGCCTTTGCCGTTGCCGATTTTGGCCTCAATCTGCGAAATCAGCGTCGGCCTCAACACCTTGGATGGATACGACTTTTTCCTGCGCGGCGTATGCACCCGTGTACCGAGAATCACAGCCCGCAGTTCTTCTTCCGAGTAGCCTTCGCCCAGCGACCGGAGCCGAATATTCTGCGGCTGACCGTCCCGCATGAAGGTGACATGCTTGCCGCGTTTTACGGTGCAACCGGCGGCTTCCACCAGCTTCAGAAATTCCTCAAAATCTTTCGGTTTCTTCGCAAGCGCTGCGTCAATGGCCGCACGCAGCAGATCGCGCTGACAGAGCTTTGCATTACCGCCCAGCCACTTGTTGTAGCTCTTGCCGTGCGGCTTCGGATTCTCAATCACAGACAGCCGGTGCTCCATACAGACAAGATCGCTGAGCTTCCGGACAGCTTCGGTGCTGTCCCAGAAGTTGCGAAATTTCCGCGTGCAGTCCAGCGTAGTGGAGTTCCAAATGATATGGTTGTGGATGTGCTGCTTGTCGGTGTGGGTACAGACGATAAAGGCATGGTTGCCCTTCGTGAAGCGCCTGGCAAATTCATAGCCGAGTTGGTTGGCTTCCTCCGGTGTGACCTCGCCCGGTTTGAACGACTGGCGAATCTGATACGCGATCACATCGCTGGCCTGCTCCCGGCCGGTGAGCTGGCGGTACTGACGCTTGGATAGAAGAAACTCGCTGTCCGCTGTCTTTGCATCACAGGCATAGGCCGAAATATATTCGCCGTCTTCCGTCTTATCCGGATTCTTTGCGTAGTCCGTCCGTTCCGTCAGGCATTGGGCAATGGTCTTGCCCTTGTTGACGTGCATGGGAATGATTCGCGTGGTCGCCATGGGCAAGACCTCCTTTGAAAAAAAGTAGCGCGGAAGCTTTTACACTCCCGCACTTGCGTTACCAATATACTTTTTCTTTCATCCAGTCCCGCAGCAGATGGAGCTGTGCGACAAGCCACGCGCCCAGCATCGGCAGACCGTAGGGTGAAAGCACGAACGCCGCCGCCAACTCAACCAGGCCAGTTTTTACATTGTGGTCGATAAAACTGAAAATGCTCACAAGGACGAGAAGCACAGACAGAACATTCAGCAGCACAGCAGAAATATGCAGGGTCAGCGTGCAGAGCCAGATCAGGAACGCGAGAATAAGCATAACCGGAGCCAGCAAGATTTTCAGAATGAACTTCATATTTTCATCAACTCCTTCGCCTACATATTACAATTTAATAGGAGCGGAGGCAAGGATGCCGCAGAGAGGGACAGCATTGGAGCCGCAGCTCCATTATTTGATGCCTGCAAGCTTTACCAGTATCCCATTCGCCATGTCCCAAAGCTGCTCCTGATTTTGGACGACCTGCTCCAAATCTGTATCATAGACGCGCCCGGATTCATTCATCCGCCGCGCAATCTGATTGATATTGTTGCTGGCATAGCGAAGAAGTGATACCATTTCTTTCAGCTCCGGCAGCTCCAACCGGACAATCATGCCGTCAATGGCGATGCGGCGCAGATAGGCGCTGAGATTGGTCATGCCCGCCTGCGTCATTTTTTCTTCGATCATGCTCTTCTCCGCTTCGGATACCCAGAAGATGATCTGCACATTTCTGTTTCTGGCCATGGTCATCGCTCCTGTCCCGGCAGCTTTTTCTCTGCGGCCTTTGCCTGAATCGCCGTCTTATTTTTCTGAATTTTCTCAAGCACAGATGGGCGCTTTTCCGGCGCAGCTTTTTCTTTTGCCAGCTCCTCGCGCACACGAGAGACAAGCAGATTGACAAGGCCGGGATTGACCTGCGATACGAGAAAATACCGGCTACGTTCATGCCCCCATTCGTCGGCATCGGTACAGACCGGAACCGTCTGCGCCCACGCCTTGTTATCACGGCTGATTCGCCCGTCGTGGTCAAACGCACGCACGGTATTGGCAAGTACATACGCCATGCGCTCCATTCCAAACTGCGCTGCGACCTGTGCGGATGCTTTGCCTGTGTCGAGGCAATAGTCGTGGTAGCTTTCATGGATCGCGTTTTCCAGCGCGTCCCGGCAAGCCATGTTTACGCGAAAGGATTCCCGGTAGGCGGGCAGCTCATCATGCTCGATGGCATACTCTGCACTCTGCTTATAGACAGGGATATTTGCGGTTTCAGAAGAAATTTTTTGGATATCATTACGTTCCATAATCGTCCTCCTTGTAATCTTGATTTGTACTCGTTCTTTCCGTATAATAAGAAAAACGGTGGTGGTAAAATGGCAAACAATGATCAGCTCTGGCAGGAAGCCAAGAAGCGCTGCCGACTGGATGACAAAGATATCGCCCTCGCCAAACGGCTGGGGCTGAATCCGCGCAGCCTTATCAAGAACATTCCCAGCAAAAGCGAGCCGTGGAAGGCTCCCGTCAAAGACTGGCTCCATGAGATAGAGGCAAAGCGCAGCAAAAAGGCAGAGCAGAAGCAGCGCCGCCGCGAGAAAGAGGCAAAGGTGCAGGATAGCGCCGACAAGGAAAAGTAATTCCTCGTCGGCGCTGTTTTGTTATCTGCTTTCCTGCTCCCGCTGCTTTTCGGGCGTGTCTTGCGTCTGGCGCGTCGGTGTGTTTTTCAGCCGTGCCAGTACGGAGGGGCGTTCTGCTTTTGCAGAGATTGCGGCATCATCCGCCAACTGCTCCATAGGCGTGCGCTCGTCGATGTTCAGCTCGGCGTTGAGTTCTGCAAGCCGAGCAGATTTTACGCGCAGCTCTTCCTCTTGCGGGAAGGGCTTTCCCAGCTCTGCCTTTGCAGCTTCCATCTGTGCGGTCGTCGCGTCCAGCGTGTTTCTGACATTCTGCAATCTGTCCGGCATGGCGTTCAAAACGTTATCGATACGAGTGAGGTTGCCGCGTGCATCCTTGCCCAGCGTCACGCGATGGGTCATCTGCCCTTTGAGCGTCAGAACATAGTCCTTGCCGAAATCCTCCAGCGTGAGGGACATCTGGAATCCGCGGTAAGTGCCGATGGGCACCGGCTCCATACCCCGCACATCCTTGAACGCTTCGAGCAGCGCCGCACCGGCGTTGTCCTTATCCGTAAGATTATCGTTTTTGACCGTCATACCGGCAAACCCGTCCTCCGGATGTGAATGCGCCGCCAGCGTTTTCATATCTGCCTCAAGGCCGGAAATAAAGCCTCTGGACTTTTCAATGTCCTCCGGGAATTTCTTCAAAAGGCTGTCCTCCAGCTTGTATTGCTGGCTCTGGTGACTGGCCTTCATCAGCTTCAATCTCGCAACGTCCACATCCAAATCCATCTTCTCTTTGATTCTCTCGTCTCCGGCACACAGCGCCTTGATCTCCGCGTAGGAAAGGGCCGTTTCGTCCACATCCTCGCAGGAGCGAACCGGGGATTTTGAGGTCATGATCTGGGAAATGAATTTCTGTTTATTCTCCACTGTCTGCCACAGATAGGCGTCAAATGTGGATTCGGTGACGTAACGGTAAATGTGGACTTCCTTGTTGCGGTTGCCCTGACGGATGATGCGGCCGCTGCGCTGCTCCAAATCACCGGGACGCCACGGGCAGTCGAGATCATGGAGTGCCACGAGCCTGTCCTGCACGTTCATGCCAGCGCCCATTTTAAAGGTACTGCCCATGAGCACGCGCACCTGGCCGGCGCGCACTTTTGCGAACAGCTCTTTCTTTCGCGCTTCGGTATTCGCTTCATGGATAAACGCAATCTGCTCACGGGGGATACCGCGGGCAACGAGCTTTTCCCGGATGTCGTCGTAAATCGTGAACGCCGGTTCTTCGGCTGTATCCTGACCAATGGCAGCTTCCAGCGCGTGAAGTTCCGGACTGTCGAGGTTCCCGCCTGCGGCCTTTGCCGCTCTGGATGCAGGCACTGCCGCTTTTGGTGTGGAGAGGTCGCAGAAGACGAGCTGGGTGAGCTTATCTGCCTGTCCGTCCTTCCAGACGGAATAGATATTATCCACGCACAGATTAACCTTACTGCCTGCCTCATCGGGCAGGTCGGGATTGATAACGCGCTGGTCAAGCCCCAGCTTGCGCCCGTCCGAGGTGATCTTGAGCATATTATCGGTACTTGCGTCCACGATCCCCGCATGGACTTTTGCAGCACGCTCGGAAAGCTCCTGCACCATGCCTTTCTGAATCTCTGTCGGCTGTGCCACGACGTTGTGATAGATTGGCGTCGGTGTCGGCAGGTGCAGTTGATCCGCCGTCTTGATGTCGGCGGCTTCCTTGAATAGCTGCATCAACTCCGGGAGGTTGAAGAACTTTGAAAACCGGGTACGCGCCCGGTAGCCGGTGCCCTCCGGGGCAAGCTCAATGGCCGTCGCAGTTTCTCCAAAGGTGGAAGCCCAGCAGTCAAAATGCGTCAAATGCTTTCTCTGAAGCATGTCATGCTGGAGATAGCGCATCATGGTGTACAGCTCCGTCATGGAGTTCGAAACCGGCGTACCGGTCGCAAACACAATGCCCTTATTGCCGGTGATCTCATCAATATACCGGCATTTCAGGAGCATATCCGAAGACTTCTGCGCGTCGGTAGTAGAGAGGCCGGCAACGTTGCGCATTTTTGTGTAGAGAAACAGGTTTTTGAACGCATGGGCTTCATCCACATAGAGCCGGTCTACGCCAAGCTGCTCGAAGGTGATGACATCATCCTTGCGGCTGGTGTCCTGCAATTTCTTGAGCTTCACTTCGAGGCTCTTTTTCGTTTTTTCCAAGCTCTTGATGGTGAAACGCTCAGCGTTGTTTGCCTTTAGCTCCATCAGACCGTCTTCAATTTCATAAATCTGCTCTTGCAGCATCCGCTCCTGCCGCTCTTTGGAGACCGGGATACGCTCAAACTGACTGTGGCCGATGATAACAGCGTCATAGTCGCCGGTGGCAATACGGGCGCAGAACTTCTTGCGGTTTCTCGGCTCGAAGTCCTTTTTGGTAACGGCGAGGATATTGGCAGAGGGGTACAGACGCAGAAACTCCGACGCCCACTGTTCAATCAGGTGATTGGGCACCACAAACATGGGCTTGTGGCAAAGGCCGAGGCGTTTGCTCTCCATCGCCGCCGCGACCATCTCGAAAGTCTTGCCCGCGCCGACCTCGTGCGCAAGAAGCGTATTCCCACCATACAGAATGTGAGCAACAGCGTTCAACTGATGCTCACGAAGCTGTATCTCCGGATTCATACCGGAGAATGTAATATGCTGTCCGTTGTATTCGCGCGGACGGGTGGCGTTGAAAAGCTCGTTATACTTCTGAACCAGTTCGTGCCGCCGCGTCGGGTCTTTCCATATCCATTCCTGAAATGCGTCCTTGATGGCCTGCTGCTTCTGCTGGGCAAGCGTGGTTTCTTTGGAGTTGAGCACGCGCTTCTCTTTACCATCCGCATCCGTGATCGTGTCGTAAATGCGCACGTCGCGCAAATTCAGTGTATCCTCCAGAATCTTGTATGCATTGGCGCGTTCTGTGCCGTAAGTCATATTGGCGTTGATGTCGCTGCGGCCTACGATGCTCTTGCCGGTGATATTCCATTCTGCGCTGAAATCTGAGTAGTTAACATCAATGCTCCGGCGCACATAGAAAGCTGGCTCCAACAGCTCGAACATGAATTGCTTGATATACGCTTTATCGATCCACGTTGCGCCGAGGCGCACTTCAATTTCCGAAGCGTCCAGATCCTTTGGCTGCGCCTGCCGCAGCGCTTCTACATTGGGTAGATAGCCGGGACTGTCCTTTGCGGCCGCCTCTGCCTCCCTCAGCTTCTGCCGCACATCCCCGGAAAGATATTCATCTGCCGTCTGCCATTCTCCGTGCACAGGGTCGAGAAAGATAACGCCGTTCAGTTCGTCGATCAGCTCTTCCTGACCTTTGCCAGAGAGCTGCGCCATATAGTCCATGTCCACGCAGGCTTTTTCCGAGATGGACAGCGCCAGTGCCTCCGACGCTGTATCCACGGACGTGATGGCCTCATGGGGACGGATCGTGCGCTTTGTGAAAATGTCAGCCTTGCGTTTGAGGTTGTTTTCTTCATCCAGCACTTCCAGAGAGCAGAGCAGGAAGTACGAGCTGTCATCCGAAAACGCCAGGTTGTTGGCGCGAGTATTGATAAGCCCATATTTTTCCGTGAAGGAGTCATAGAGGGCATCCAGCTCCCGCTGCGTCCGCTGGATGGCTTCATCGGAGACGAAGCCGTCCAACTGTTGACCGATGAGCTTCTGTACACAGTCCCGGAGCTGCACCATGCCCTTAACGCGCGCTTTTGCTGTTGCGTTCAGGTCAGGCTTGACCATGACGCTGTTTTCCCGGTAATACACGTCACCATCCACGATGGTGTAGGAGAAATTCTTCACATTGGGGTCAGCGGGAATAGATGTGCCGATCTTCTCGTTTTCGCCAAGGTCTGGCAGCTCTGCCTCCTGGTATTTACCGCCGATGTTCTGCACCGCTTCATGGAGCAGCGTTCCCAAATCTGCACCTTCGATGGGGTTGACGGTATAATCCTGCTTGCCGTACTGCGTGCTCTCCGAAGATGGGGTTCCAAGCACCATTTCCGGATGCTCTGCGAAGTAACTGTTGATGGCAAACCCGTTTTCGGACTGGCCGAGGTGAATCCAGTCCTCGTCGATCTCAATGGGGCGGTCTCTGCGTTGCAGAAAGACGATATCCGAAACCACATCCGTACCGGCGTTGGCCTTGAACGCATTGTTGGGAAGGCGGATCGCACCCAACAGCTCCGCCCGCTGCGCGATGTACTTACGGACTTCGGGAGATTGTTTGTCCATCGTATAGCGGGAGGTCACGAACGCGATCACGCCGCCGGGTCGAACTTGGTCGAGCGTCTTGGCAAAAAAGTAGTCGTGAATGGAAAAACCGAGCCTGTTGTAAGCCCGGTCATTGACCTGATACTGTCCAAAGGGTACATTGCCCACGGCGAGGTCGAAGAAGTCCTTTCGGTCGGTGGTTTCAAAGCCCGCCACGGTAATATCCGCCTTGGGATAGAGCTGCTTGGCGATTCTGCCGGTGATGCTGTCCAGCTCCACACCGTACAAGCGGCTTCCTTGCATCTCCTGCGGGAGAAGCCCGAAAAAGTTCCCGACGCCCATGGCAGGCTCCAAGATGTTGCCGGTCTGGAAGCCCATGTTTCCAACGGCTTCATAGATTGCCTTGATAACCGTGGGACTGGTGTAGTGGGCGTTCAGCGTGGAAGCTCTGGCAGCGGCGTATTCCTCCGGGGATAGCGTGGCGTACAGCTCCGCAAATTCGTCTGCCCAATTTGGCTTATTTTCATCGAACGCATCTGCCAAACCTCCCCAGCCCACATAACGGGAGAGGATTTCCTGCTGTTCCGGGCTGGCCTGCAAGCCCTCAAATTCCAACTCCTTCAGAAGATTGATTGCCGCCATATTCGCCCGGAACTTGGCCTTTGCGCCGCCGACGCCGAGGGCATCATCGGTGATGTGGAAATTCTGCGCGTTGC
>ENA-ORSI01002121-ORSI01002121.1-human-gut-metagenome-genome-assembly--contig:-NODE-2121-length-14966-cov-7.917913_pt1 | contig 14966 bp, 8 predicted proteins | sample MGYA00242187_ERZ509154 | MGnify/ENA primary metagenome ERZ509154 (study PRJEB26280, sample SAMEA2338627) | human gut metagenome | biome: human gut; feature: human-associated habitat; material: faeces...
GGAAAGCTTCCCAAAGGGGCTTTCCCTATGGGGTACGTCAAAATTGGACGCTTACCTGTGCTGAAAACAGCAGGGAAAAGTTTGTTTGTTTCCTTGTTTTTTCATTACCTTTGCGCCCGCAAAGAGCAGGGAACCCGAAGATAAGCGGGAAGCCTGACGTAAAGAAAAAGAAATTTCAGTACAGATAAGGACAGACTAACAATACACAAAAATATGGAAAAGAGAAACGTAGCCCTGATTACGGGCATCACAGGACAGGACGGATCGTTCCTGGCTGAATTCTTACTGAACAAGGGATATGACGTACACGGCACCATCCGACGCTCGTCGGTGGACTACCGCGAACGCATCGCGCACCTGGAGGGACTGCCGAACTTCCACCTGCACTACGCGGACCTGACGGACTCGATGAGCATGCTACAGGTGGTGAGCGAAGTGAGACCGACGGAGGTGTACAACCTGGCGGCACAGAGCCATGTGCAGGTGAGCTTCGACTCGCCGGAGTTTACGGCAAACGTGGACGCTACGGGCGTGCTGCGCGTGCTGGAGGCCGTGAGACTCTGCGGACTGACGGACACGTGCCGCATCTACCAGGCTTCGACCTCGGAGCTGTACGGGAAGGTGGAGGAGGTGCCGCAGAACGAGCTGACACCGTTCCACCCCTACTCGCCCTATGCGGTGGCGAAGCTGTACGGGTACTGGATTGTGAAGGAATACCGCGAGGCGTACAACATGTACTGCTGCTCGGGCATCCTGTTCAACCACGAGAGTGAACGGCGCGGAGAGACCTTCGTGACACGCAAGATAACGCTGGCAGCGGCACGCATCGCACAGGGCAAACAGGACAAGCTGTACCTGGGCAACCTGGACTCGCTGCGCGACTGGGGCTATGCGAAGGACTACGTGGAGTGCATGTGGCTGATCCTGCAACAGGAGAAGCCGGAGGACTTCGTGATTGCGACGGGCGTGCAGCACTCGGTACGGGAGTTCTGCTACCTGGCCTTCAAGCATGCGGGCATCGAACTGGAATTCCAGGGCGAGGGCATCGACGAGAAGGGCTACGACAAGGCCACGGGCAAGTGCCTGGTGGAGGTGAGCAAGGACTTCTACCGCCCGACGGACGTGGTGAACCTGTGGGGTGACCCGACGAAGGCGAAGGAGAAGCTGGGATGGAACCCGCAGTCGACTTCGTTCGAGGAGCTGGTACGCATCATGGTGGCACACGACATGCAGAAGGTGGCGGCGGACCATGTGGCCAGCGTGATGCGGACGAACCTGGCGGAGTATCTGGAGAAGGGAATTGTGAAATAAATATCAGATTTCAAATATTAAATATCAGATATATTTGGGGGGTCATCCCGGCCTTGAGCCGGGAACCATCATATCATACAACGTGTGTAGTGGATCCCGCATCGAGTGCGGGATGACAGAGAAAACGATTCTAATCTGTGAAACTCTGTGTAATCTGTGGTAAACAAATAAAATGGAAAAGACAGCAAAAATATATGTGGCCGGACACCGGGGAATGGTGGGATCGGCCATCGTAAGGGAACTGCAAAGGCAGGGATATACGAACATCGTGACACGTACGCACAAGGAACTGGACCTGACGCGACAGGACCAGGTGGAGAAGTTTTTCGCGGAGGAACGGCCGGAATATGTGTTCCTGGCAGCGGCCAAAGTGGGTGGCATCGTGGCCAACCAGGAGGCGCTGGCGGACTTCATGTATGAGAACATGATACTGGAGATGAACGTGATACACTCGGCCTGGCAGAACGGATGCAAGAAGCTGGAATTCCTGGGCTCGTCGTGCATCTATCCGCGTATGGCTCCGCAACCGATGAAGGAGAGCTGCCTGCTGACGTCGGAACTGGAGAAGACGAACGAGGCGTATGCGCTGGCGAAAATCAGCGGACTGAAATACTGTGAGTTCCTGAACCGTCAGTACGGGACGGACTACATCAGCGTGATGCCGACGAACCTGTACGGACCGAACGACAACTATCACCCGGAACACAGCCACGTGCTGCCGGCCCTGATACGACGCTTCCATGAGGCGAAGGTGCAGGGGCTGAAGCAGGTGACGTGCTGGGGCGACGGAAGTCCGCTGCGGGAATTCCTGTACGTGGACGACCTGGCAAACCTGTGCGTGTTCCTGATGAACCACTACAGCGGCAACGAGACGGTGAACGCGGGTACGGGCAAGGAGCTGACCATCAAGGAGCTGACGGAAAAGGTGGCGAAAATCATCGGCTACGAAGGGGAGATCCTGTGGGACCCCACCCGACCGAACGGCACGCCGCGCAAGCTGCTGGACGTGAGCAAGGCGAAGGCCATGGGATGGGAAGCCAAGACAAGCCTGGACGAAGGTATCCGGCTGGCGTACGAGGACTTCCTGCACAACCCGATGAGAGCGGAACGCTGACAACGCACGGAGGGTCCTGCAAGAGACGGACCCGGCTGAATATTCAAGGCACGGATGACACGCACGGCCGGAAGGAAAAGGATTTTTCCGGACGGAAAAGGCGCGTAATCCGTGCCTTCTTTGTACCTTTGCGTATCATCCATCTGAAGACTGACTATGGAACTACTTGTCTACAAAGCATCGGCCGGATCGGGAAAAACGTTCACCCTGGCCGTGGAATACATCAAACACCTCATCGCCAACCCGAGGGCGTACCGGCAGATTCTGGCCGTGACCTTCACCAACAAGGCGACGGGGGAGATGAAGGAACGCATCGTGCAACAGCTGTACGGCATCTGGAAGGGCGACCGGGACTCGGAAGCGTACCTGAACCGCATCCGCGAGGACCTGAAGGACCGCATCCCCACCGAGGAACTGAGACGGAGGGCGGGAACGGCCCTGCTGTACATGCTGCACGACTACAGCCGCTTCCGGGTGGAGACGATCGACTCGTTCTTCCAGTCGGTGATGAGGAACCTGGCCCGCGAACTGGAGCTGAGCCCGAACCTGAACATCGAACTGAACAACGCGGAGGTGCTGGACGAGGCGGTGGACAGCCTCATCGAGAAGCTGACGCCGGACGCACCGGTGATGGGCTGGCTGCTGGACTACATCAACGAACGCATCGCCGACGACAAGCGCTGGAACGTGTCGGACGAAATCAAGAGCTTCGGACGGAACATCTTCGACGAGAGTTACCTGGAGAAGGGGGACCGCCTGAGGGAATGCCTGGGCGAACCGCAGATGATGAAGCTGTACAAGGAGGCGCTGAAGGAACTGGAAACGGAGGCGCTGGAGCAGATGAAGGCGTTCGGGGAACAGTTTGAAGGGGAACTGGAGGGACACGGACTGATGCCGGAGGACCTGAAGGGGGGAGCCCGGGGCATCGGGAGCTACTTCCGCAAACTGAAGGACGGAAAGCTGACGGACAAGGACGTGGTGAACGCCACCCTGAAGGGATGCCTGGCCAGCGCGGACAACTGGAGCGCGAAGACATCGAAGCAGCGGAAAGAGATTACGGACCTGGCGGAAAGGAACCTGATGCCGCTGCTGCAGGAGGCGGAACGCCTGAGACCGCAACGGAACCGGACGGTGAACAGCTGCCGCCTGACGCGGCAGCACCTGAACAAGCTGCAACTGCTGAACCACATAGACGAGGAGGTGAAGACGCTGAACCGGGAACAGAACCGCTTCCTGCTGTCGGACACGAACGCCCTGCTACACCGGCTGGTGAAGGAGGGGGACCCGTCGTTTGTCTTCGAAAAGATAGGGACGACCATCCGCAACGTGATGATTGACGAGTTCCAGGACACGAGCCGCATGCAATGGGACAACTTCCGCCTGCTGTTGCTGGAAGGACTGGCACAGGGCGAGGACAGCCTGATCGTGGGCGACGTGAAGCAGTCCATCTACCGCTGGAGAAACGGCGACTGGCGCATCCTGAACGGACTGGACCGGAAACTGGACCACTTCCCCATCCGACTGGAGACGCTGAAGGTGAACCGACGGAGCGAGACGAACGTGATAGACTTCAACAACCGGGTGTTCAAGGAGGCGGTGGAGTACCTGAACGGCAAGCACCTGGAGGAACTGCAGACGGAATGCACGGAACTGAAGGTGGCCTACAGCGACGTGGCTCAGGAATCGCCCAAGGAGACGGCCAGGGGCTACGTGCGCGTGGACTTCCTGGAACCGGACGAGGAGAACGACTATGCGACAGTGACGCTGGAGGCACTGGGCGAAGCGGTGAAGGAGCTGCTGGCCGGAGGGGTGAAGATGAACGACCTGGCCATCCTGGTGCGCAAGAACCGGAACATCGCCACGATAGCGGACTACTTTGACCGGGAGCTGAAGGTGCCGGTGGTGTCGGACGAGGCGTTCAGGCTGGATGCTTCGCAGGCGGTGTGCATGCTGGTGGACGCCCTGCGCTACCTGACGGACGAGACGGACAGCGTGGCCCTGGCCGCCCTGGTGATGAACTACCGGACGGGGGTGAAGGGAATCGCGGAAAGCCCGGACTACCTGACGGCGGAACGGCTGACGGACTACCTGCCCGAGGAGCTGACCACCCGCCGCGAGGAACTGAGGCTGATGCCGCTGTACGAGCTGCTGGAGGAGCTGTTCGGGCTGCTGGAGATGAAGAGGCTGGAGAAGCAGGACGCGTACCTGTTTGCCTTCTTTGACGCGGTGACGGACTACCTGCAGAGCCACTCGTCGGACCTGGACGGATTTCTGCACTACTGGGACGAGACACTGTGCATGAAGACCATCCCGAGCGGGGAGCTGGAGGGAATCCGCATCCTGTCCATCCACAAGTCGAAGGGACTGGAGTTCCACACGGTGCTGATCCCCTTCTGCGACTGGAAGACGGAGAACGAGACGAACAGCCAGCTGGTGTGGTGCTCGCCGAAGGAGGGACCGTACAACCGGCTGGGACTGGTGCCGGTGAACTACTCGCCGGCGATGGCGGAATCGGTGTACCGGGAGGACTACCTGGAGGAACGGCTGCAGCTGTGGGTGGACAACCTGAACCTGCTGTACGTGGCCTTTACGCGAGCGGGAAAGAACCTGCTGGTGTGGAGCCGGAAGGACCAGCGGGGAACGATGGCGGAACTGCTGGGCTATGCCCTGCCCCGCCTGGCAGCCGGAGGACACGGTACCTGGGACGAGGAGACGGAACGCTACGAACGGGGCGAGCTGTGTGCCTCGGAAGAGAAGGCGGAACGGGAGGTGACGAACCGGCTGGCCCGGAAGGCCACGAAGCGGCCGGTGGTGATGGAGAGCCTGAAGCACGAGGTGGAGTTCAGACAGTCCAACCGCTCGGCGGACTTCATCGCGGGCGTAGACGAGGAGGAATCGGAACAACGGTTCATCGACCGCGGACGGCTGCTGCACACGCTGTTCTCGGCCATCCGCACGGAAGCGGACATCGACGAGGCCATCAGCCGCCTGGTGTTCGAGGGGGTGATAGGACGACAAGAGACGGAGGAGGAAATACGGGCACTGACGCAACGGGCCTTCGAACTGCCGCAGGTGAAGGAGTGGTACGACGGGACGTGGCGGCTGTTCAACGAATGTGACATCATCTGGACGGAGAACGGGGAGCTGAGGAACCGGCGTCCGGACCGCGTGATGATGAAGGACGGACGGCTGGTGGTGGTGGACTTCAAGTTCGGCAAGCCCAGCAAACAGTACATCCGGCAGGTGAAGGACTACATGCAGCTGCTGACGCGCATGGGGTATGACCCGAAACAGATGGAAGGATATCTGTGGTATGTGACGGAGGGAAGGACAGAGAAGATTTAAGTATTAAATATTAAATATCAAATATCAAATATCAAATATCAGATATTAATTCTCAATTCTCCATTTTCAATTATCAATTCTCAATTCTCAATATGGAAACATTTCTGCAACTGGTAGCACAGGACTTATATAAGAAGGTGGGAAACGACCTGAGCCGTACGGTGGTGGTATTCCCCAACAAACGCGCGAGCCTGTTCTTCAACGAACAGCTGGCGGCACAGAGCGACCGGCCGCTGTGGTCGCCTGCGTACGTGAGCATCAGCGACCTGTTCAGGCAGCTGTCGCCGTGGAAGGCGGGAGACCCCATCCGGCTGGTGTGCGAGCTGTACCGGGTGTTCCGCGAGGAGACGAAGAGCGAGGAGACGCTGGACGACTTCTACTTCTGGGGCGAACTGCTGATCAGCGACTTTGACGACGTGGACAAGAACCTGGTAGACGCGGACCGGCTCTTCAGCAATCTGCAGGACCTGAAGAACATCCTGGACATACCCGACTACCTGGAACCGGAACAGGAGGAGGCGATACGGGAGTTCTTCGAGAACTTCTCCATCGAACGGCGGACGGAGCTGAAGGAACGCTTCATCAGCCTGTGGGACAAGCTGGGCGACATCTACCGCCACTACCGCAGCCGGCTGGAGGAACTGGGCATCGCCTACGAGGGCATGATGTACCGCCGGGTGATGGAGGAGCTGGACACGGACCGGCTGGCGTATGACCGGTATGTGTTCGTGGGCTTCAACGTGCTGAACCGCGTGGAGCAGGCCTTCTTCCAACGGCTGCAGGAAGCCGGAAAGGCGTGGTTCTACTGGGACTACGACGTGTTCTACACCCGGCGTCCGGCCGAAGCTGACCCGCCCTACCGGCACGAGGCGGGGGAATTCATCCTGCGCAACCTGAAGCTGTTTCCCAACCAGCTGCCGGAGAGCTGCCTGGACGTGATGAGCCGGCCCAAGCGGATCCGCTTCCTCTCGGCACCGACGGAGAACGCACAGGCCCGCTTCCTGCCCCGCTGGATGGAAGAGCTGGACCTGCCGGAAGGAGCCCGACAGAAGGAGAACGCCGTGGTGCTGTGCAACGAGGCCCTGCTGGTGCCGGTGCTGCACACCCTGCCCGAAGAGGTGAAGGACGTGAACATCACCATGGGTTTCCCGCTGGCACAGACACCGGTGTACAGCTACATCAACGCCCTGACGGAACTGCAGACGGACGGGTACCGGGCGGACAGCGGACGCTATACCTACGAGGCGGTGACGGCCGTGCTGAAGCATCCGTACGTGAGGCAGCTGTCGGCCGAAGCGGAACGGCTGGAACGGAGGCTGACGCAGGACAACCGCTTCTATCCCCTGCCCTCGGAACTGAAGGCGGACGCCTTCCTGGAGCAGGTATTCACCCCGCAGAACGGCATAGAAGCCCTGTGCGGCTGGCTGACGGAACGCATCAAGGATGTGTCGGTCCTGTACCGGAAACCGCAGGAAGAGGACGAAAAGGACATCTTCGGGCAACTGTACCGGGAGTCGCTGTTCAAGGGATATACGCTGGTGAACCGCCTGCTGAACCTGATGGAGACGGGCGAACTGGCAGGCATACGGACGGATACGCTGAAGCGGCTGATGAACCGCCTGCTGACGGCGGCCAACATCCCCTTCCACGGCGAACCGGCCATCGGCATGCAGGTGATGGGCGTGCTGGAGACGAGAAACCTGGACTTCAGGAACCTGATAGTGATGTCGCTCAACGAGGGGCAGCTGCCCAAGGCGGGAGGAGAGTCGTCGTTCATCCCCTACAACCTGCGCAAGGCGTTCGGGATGACAACCATCGAGCACAAGAACGCGGTGTATGCCTACTACTTCTACCGCCTGATGCAGCGGGCGGAGAACGTGACGCTGATGTACAACACCTCGACCGACGGGCTGAACCGGGGAGAGATGTCGCGCTTCATGCTGCAGTTTCTGGTGGAATGGCCGCACGACATCCGGCTGGAGTATCTGGAGGCCGGACAGTCGCCCCAGACGGAACGGACCATCTGCGTGGAGAAGACACCGGAGATGGTGGAACGGATGTGCCGGAAATACGACATCGGCCGGCATCCGAAGGCCTTCTTCTCGCCCTCGGCCCTGAATGCCTACCTGGACTGCCGCCTGCGCTTCTACTACCGCTACGTGGCGGGACTGAAGCTGCCCGACGAGGTGACGGCGGAGATTGACTCGGCCCTGTTCGGCACCATCTTCCACCGCTCGGCGGAACTGGTGTACACCGACCTGACGGAACACGGGAAGGAAGTGCGCAAGGAGGACCTGGAGCGGCTGCTGAAGAACGAGGTGAAGCTGCAGGGATACGTGGACCGGGCCTTCAAGGAGGAGTTCTTCCACGTGAAGGAGGACGAGCAACCGGAATACAACGGGACGCAGCTGATACACGCGAAGGTCATCGGCTCGTACCTGCGCCAGCTGCTGCGCAACGACCTGCACTATGCCCCCTTCTGCATGGAAGGCATGGAACAGGAGGTGAGGGAAGCCCTGGACGTGGATACGCCGGAAGGCAGACTGACGGTGCAGATAGGGGGTACCATCGACCGCATGGACAGCAAGGACGACACCCTGCGCATCGTGGACTACAAGACGGGAGGACAGCCCAAGACACCGGAAGGCATCGGGCAACTGTTCACCCCGGCAGAAGGAAGGCCCAACTACATCTTCCAGACCTTCCTGTATGCAGCCATGATGTGCCGCCAGCAGCCGAAGAAGGTGGCCCCTGCCCTGCTCTACATCCACCGCGCGGCACAGGACACGTACTCGCCCGTCATCGAGATGGGACCGGCCCGACAGCCCAAGCTGCCGGTGACCAACTTCGCCCTGTACGAGGACGAGTTCCGCGAACGGCTTCAGGCGCTGCTGCAGGAGATATTCGACCCGAAGGTGCCCTTCAGCCAGACGGAACAGACGCGGACCTGCGAGTACTGCGACTTCAGGAGGCTGTGCGGGAGGTAACAAGTCGACGGGCATACAGCCATACGACCACATAGGCTACCAACGGGACGGAAAAAGACAGGACCATCGAAGAATGATCGGCCACAAACCCCATGAGCAGCGGACCTACCACACCACCTACCGGAGACATCATCAGGAAAGAGGAAGCACGCTTGGTGTGACTGCCCAAGCCCCGTAACGAAAGGGCGAAGATTGTGGGAAACATGATGGCCTCGAACGCATAGCCGCACAGCAACGCAACCAGGGAGACATAACCCACATCGAGCAAAACGACCGCCGTCGTAATGACCGTACCGGTGGCACAGACGAACAGCATCTTCTCGGCCCGTACACGCCGCATGATCCAACTGCCGGCAAAACGCCCCAGCATGAAAAGCGTCAGTCCGCCGAACGACAGCACGAAGGAAGCGTCACGCGCATTCATCCAACCTTGCTCCACCACGTAGTTGATGAAGAAGCTGTTGATGGAAATCTCACCGATTTCGTAGGCAAACAAAGCAACCAGACCAAAAACAAAAAGAGGATGCTTCCACAGGCCGACCTTATGTCCCTCGGCATCGACTTCATCGACATGCTCTATCTCGGGCAACTTGACGCGGGAGAAGACAATGGCCACCAGCAGCACCACGATGCCCATACAGGCGTAAGGCAATGCGACATTGCCCGAACCGCTGCTGCCGTCGTCGGAAAACAGCAGCAACCCCGTCAGAATGGGAGCACAGATGCACCCCAGGCCGTTGAAAGACTGGGCAAAGTTCAGACGACTGGCAGCCGTCTCACGCGGCCCCAACTCCGTGGCATAGGGATTGGCGGCCGTTTCCAGAAACGTCAGTCCGCAACCGATGACAAACAGGGCAAAGAGGAACATGCGGTAGGACATCCATTCCTGCCCGGGAATGAAGAGCAGCGAACCGATACCGTAAAGTACCAGTCCGAACACCACTCCCCGACGATAGCCGAAACGGTTGATGAACAGTCCGGCCGGAATGGCCATGACAAAATAGCCCATGTACATCATAGCCTGTATCAAGGCCGACACCGACCGGTTGATGTGCAGGAGTTCCTGAAAATGTTTGTTCAGTACGTCCAATATGGCATGGGCAAAGCCCCACAGAAAAAACAACGAGATTATCAGTACGAAAGGCACCAGATATTGTTCCCCCACCAGGGCGGCCCTTCCTGTCATTTTTGTATGATTCATTGATATATGGTTTTCTTGATCCGTTCCTCTTATTTGCTTATTATATTTTCGATCTCGGCCAATTCGTCCTCACTGAAGTCCGTACAACGCAAGGCTGCCAGGTTGTCGTCCAACTGTGCGACGGAGCTGACACCAACGATGACCGACGTTACCAGACGGTCCTTCAGCAGCCAGGCTAGTGCCATCTCGGCCAATGTCTGTCCGCGGCGACGGGCCACTTCGTTCAAGGCCCTCACCCGTCCCATCACCTCGCCGGTCAACGCCTCGGCCTTGAGAAAACCGCCGCGTGCCACACGTGAATCCGCAGGAATTCCATCCAGATAACGCCCGGACAACAATCCCTGGGCCAACGGAGAGAAAGCGATGAAACCCGTTCCGTTGGCCTCAGCCTGTTGCAACAGGCCCTTTTCCTCGACAGAACGGTCCAGTAAATTGTACCGGCCCTGATAAAGCAGACAGGAGACATCATGAGCCTTCAGGTAATCGTAGGCCTGCTGTGCCACCTCGGGAGGATATTTGGATATGCCCACATAGAGAGCCTTGCCCTGGCGGACCACATCAACCAAAGCCTGCATGGTCTCTTCGAGTGGTGTTTCGGGATCGTACCGATGGGAATAGAAAATATCCACATACTCCAGATGCATGCGTCGCAGGCTCTGGTCCAGACTGGCCATCAGTGACTTGCGGGAGCCCCACGTTCCGTACGGACCGGGCCACATGTCGTGTCCGGCCTTGGTCGAGATGAACAGCTCGTCGCGATAGGGAGCAAAGGAATGTTTCATGATCTGCCCAAAGGTTTCTTCCGCACTGCCGGCCGAAGGACCGTAATTGTTGGCCAAATCAAAGTGGGTGATGCCGCAATCGAACGCATGATGCAGCTTGCGGCGGCTTTCGGCCAACGTGTCCACATCACCGAAATTATGCCACAATCCCAATGAAATTTCGGGCAGCAAAATGCCGCTACGTCCTGCCCTCCGATATTTCATTCCTGCCTCGTAGCGACCGGAGGCAGCTTGATAGACTTCTTCCATTTACACTTCATTGTCTTGTAATCCGGGATACGCACCATCCGTTTCATGAATACAGCTGTGCCCCAGCTCTGCATTTTAACGGGTGCAAAGGTAATGATAAGCATCCACAAATAAAATACCACCAGCCATTTACAAAGATATTTATCAACCCCTTAGGCTTATTTCACCTTTATTTTTCAGCCTGGCGATAATCGGCTACCAACTCCAGCAATTCCTCTCCATACTTTTCCACAGCCTTTTTCCCCACGTAAGGAATGGTGAGCAGAAAGTCCGGCGAATCGGGCAGCAGGTTGGCAATGCCCAACAAGGCTTTCTGTTGAAGGATGGTATAGGCCGGCAATCCCAGTTCGGCAGCCTTGGCGGCACGCCAGGAACGCAACGCTTCAAAGAGTTCGGGATGGAGAATGTCCTGAGGTACTTCAGCCTTCTTTTCCTTCACGGATTTCTTCCGCGCAGTTTTAGGCGTTTCGGAAAGTTCGATGGTCAGACGGTTCTTGCAGGTCAGGTAATCGGCCACAACAAAATCATGGCCTTCCGTCCATGCCAGGAGGCCGCTCTTCAGACGCAGCTCCATGAGCAACTCGGCAGCGGCCTCGTCCAAGCGTTTCTTGAGTGTCTTGTTGTCGGTCGTCACCGGATGGTCTTCAAACAGCGAAAGCAATGCGGCAACCGGCTTGTGCAGATAGACGGCCGCTGCATGAAAACGCTGTTGCAGATAAGCATCGTGGGTATAGTCGGCACTGGCCGCTATTAGCCGATGGCATTGGGACACGAACTTCTGCCCCACTTCACCCAGTTCCTTGACCGGACCTTCGGCCTGCGTCTTCAACGCACTGAGCAACTGCGGATAGAGGCGGTACAAGTGTTCGTCCACCAGACGGAGATAGACATGGAAGAGACGAACCAGGCGGGAGAAGCCGAAAAGGCCCGACACCTGATCTTCAAAATACGCCTGCTCCAGGGTGGATATACGGGCGGCATTGGGAATCTGTTCGGGTATGTGGTGTACAAAGTCGGTGACTACGGTATCGGAAATGACCGATGACGGCCGGACCGGCTCGCTCAACACCAACCCCTCCAGACTGCGACAACGGCTGAGGGCCACATAAGCCTGGCCGGGAGCAAAGGCCTGGCCGACATCGATGATGGCTTTGTCGAACGTCAGTCCCTGGCTCTTATGAATGGTAATGGCCCACGCCAAGCGCAAAGGGAATTGTTGGAAGGTGCCCAACAGAGTTTCCGTAATTTCTTTGGTTTCGGGGTCCAGAGAATACTTGCAGTTGGTCCACTCTTCACGGTCGAGGGCTATCAGCTGTCCGTCTTCGGTTTCTACCTCCAACGGTCCTTCCTCGGAAAGCGACACGATTCGTCCCAGCATACCGTTATAATACCGGTGCTGCCCGGAAAGGTCGTTCTTGACAAACATCACCTGGGCACCGACTTTCAGCACCAGCTCCTCTTCCGTAGGATACATGTAGGCAGGGAAATCATCCGTTATCACAGCACGAAATGCCCGTTCGGCTCCAGGGAGTTGCTTCAAGCGGGAAGCATTCAGGTCGTTGGCCTTCTGATTATGAGTTGTCAGATAGATATAGCCACGCGGCTGGCGGGAAGCAAAATCGGGCAGGCAACGGCGGTTGAGACACTCCAGTACCGAAGCATCCACCCGATTGTCGCGAATGCAGTTCAGCAGATCGAGAAACTCGGCATTGTTCTGGCGATAGACCTTGGTCAGCTCCACCGTCACATAACCGGCCTGCTCCAGGGCATGACTGCCGAAGAAATAAAAGTGAGGATAATAGGGCGAAAGCAGTTGCTGGTCCTGCTCCTTGACGACAGGCGACAGCTGCTGCAAGTCGCCTATCAGGAGCAACTGCACTCCGCCGAAAGGCTTGTGACGGTCACGATACCGGCGCAGCACGTCGTCGACGGCATCGAGCAAATCGGCCCGCACCATACTGATTTCGTCAATGACCAGCAGGTCGATACTACGCATGATGTTGACTTTCTCCTTGCTGAAGCGATACTGGTATCGGGCCTCTCCTCCGAAATGGGACTCGGGGACGAAGGGCGCGAAAGGCAACTGGAAAAAGGAATGGATGGTGACGCCTCCCGCATTCATGGCCGCCACACCGGTAGGAGCCAGCACAATCATACGCTTGGTAGACCGCTCACGGAGACTGCGTAGAAAAGTCGTCTTTCCACTACCGGCCTTGCCGGTCAGAAACAGATTGACGCCCGTATACTCCGCCAGCTTCCAGGCCAGTTCCAGTTCGGGATTAGATTCTATCGAAACCTCAGACGCCTGAGGAGCCATTCCGGTATCCAGTTTGTTCGCATCCATATCCATACATTTATATCATGCATTACCTGTACATATGAAAAAACGGCACAGAGAACAGGGATTTGTCTTGTGGGAAAAAAGAACCTCCACAACCATCCGCATTCTCTGTGCCAGAAAATATCTACCGAAAGCTGCGTTTATTTCTTCCGGTTATAGTTGTCCAGTCCGGTCTGGAGGAAGTCAATGTAGAGATCGATATCCTCGTCGTAGGAGTAGGACTTGTTGAGGGGCTTGCCTTCGTTGTCGATAAGGACGTAGAAGGGCTGGGCATTGGCACCGAACTTGACGCGCTGCAGGTAGCTCCACTTGTCGCCCACGGTGCGGAGGGTACGCTCCTTGCCGTTTTCCATGACCTTGATGGGTTCAGGCAGGCGGGTCTTGTTGTCCACATAAAGCGTGATGAGCACGTAGTCGTTGTTGATGAGGTCGGCCACCTGCGTATCCGTCCAGACGGAGAGCTCCATCTTGCGGCAGTTGACGCAACCATAGCCGGTGAAGTCCAGCATCACGGGCTTGCCGTGCTCGCGGGCATACTTCATACCGGCATCGTAGTCGTCGAACTGGGCATGCACCTCGTTGTTGTAAAGGTTGAAGTCCTGCGTCTGCATGGGCGGAGCAAAGGCACTGACCGCCTTCAGCGGAGCACCCCACAGGCCGGGAACCATGTAGACGGCAAAAGCCAGCGAAGCCAGCGCCAGAAAGAAACGGGGCACGCTGACCTTGGTATTGTCGTCGTCGTGGGGGAACTTGATCTTTCCCAGCAGGTAGAAGCCCAGCAGGGCGAAGAGCACAATCCAGAGGGCGAGGAAGGTCTCACGGTCGAGGATGCGCCAGCCGTAGGCCAGGTCGGCCACGGAGAGGAACTTCAGCGCGAAGGCCAGTTCGAGGAAGCCCAGCGTCACCTTGATGACGTTCATCCATCCGCCCGACTTGGGCATGGACTTGAGCCACGAGGGGAAGAGGGCGAAAAGCGTGAAAGGCAGGGCCAGGGCGATGGCAAAGCCCAGCATACCGATGGCCGGAGCCACCACATTGCCCGTAGTGGATACCTGTACCAGCAGGAAGCCGATGATGGGACCCGTACAAGAGAAGGATACCAGCGACAGGGTGAAGGCCATGAGGAAGATGCTCAGCAGGCCCGTAGTAGCCTCGGCCTTGCTGTCGACGGCATTGCTCCAACGGGAAGGCAGGGTAATCTCGAACGCACCGAAGAACGACGCGGCAAACACCACCAGCATGAGGCAGAAGAAGATGTTGAAGATGGCGTTGGTGGAAAGGGCGTTGAGCGCATTGGCACCGAAGATGGCGGTAATGGCCACACCCAGCGCAACGTAGATGACCACGATGGAGGCACCGTAGGTCCAGGCGTCGCGGACGCCTTTCTTCTTGTCCTTGCTGCGCTTCAGGAAGAAGCTGACGGTCATGGGGATGATGGGCCACACGCAGGGAGTGAACAGGGCCAGCAGACCGCCCACAAAACCGGTGATGAAAATGTAGAGCCAGGACATGTCTTCCTGTGAAACAGGCTCGCCCAGGGCACTCAGCTCGTCGATGACGGGGCTCCACCAGCCGTTGTCGGATACCTGGATGGAGGTGGGACCGTCGGCACCGCCGATGACGCCAATTGTGGCAG
>ENA-ORSI01002128-ORSI01002128.1-human-gut-metagenome-genome-assembly--contig:-NODE-2128-length-14944-cov-16.699913_pt1 | contig 14944 bp, 9 predicted proteins | sample MGYA00242187_ERZ509154 | MGnify/ENA primary metagenome ERZ509154 (study PRJEB26280, sample SAMEA2338627) | human gut metagenome | biome: human gut; feature: human-associated habitat; material: faeces...
CTGGCTCATCCGCTTGATGTCATTCAGTCGCTGGATATGTACTTTTCAAGCTGCACGAGGGGGCTTAAAAAAGATCCCCTCATGTGGTAGGCAGCGAGAACGCGCTTTTTATGCAGTTTTCAATTATTTTTTCAAAAAATTTTTTAAGCGTGAAATTCTCCGAGAAATTTTGTACTGTTTTCCATATCCCATCTGTTCTAAATCAGACTGTGTGAAGCCCTGAATGATAAATTGTGTCAACAGCTCAAGATCTTCTTGTGACAATTCCTTTAGACGTGCTGCCAATCGTTCATCCGTAATATCTTCAATCCAGCCTGTACTTGTGCTTGCCGCATAATTATCCCACCGACTGATTGCCGACAAAAACTTTTTAAAAAGCGGCGATTTATCCTCCTGACTGTTGCCGTTGTCATATTGGGCTTCTCTGAATTCTTGCGTGTGAATAGCGTAAATTCGTTCTTTTTTGAAATTTTCCCAATCGTAGTCGTGCAAGATGTTGATCTTTTCAGTTGACATGCCAGCCTTTTCATATTCGACACGCAGCTGCGTCCATTCTCTTTCAAACTTTGCCTTTTCGATTGCATAATTGAATCCCATTACGGATTCCTCCAATCTTTTGAAATTTTGAGAGAACCAAAATTTCAAAAGCGGAGGGGCACGGGGCAGACAGAAAACAGCCATTGGCACATTCCCGCCGTTCCCGGCAAGAATACACCAATGGCTGTTGGTATTATCCCCTAATGGTTCATGATAAAAAACGGTATAGTTTAAACCGCAGTGTTCCGGATGCCACTTGTGTGTAGATCGAACTGCGATTTGCTGGGTTGCTGGTCACCATCGGAAGCAGTCCGCCTGCTTCCGGTTTCTTCTATCAACCATACGCACTCCATCTAGAGCAGACATAACTATAACGATGATTGCACTGACGCACTTCCAAAATGGCAGGCTGCAATTATTGCTGTTTCACAAGAAAAGATATGCCCTGGTAGTGGTTGTATTTTGCCACCAATGGAACATTTTCCGCAAACTGCCTTTCATGTAGAATAAAGGCGTTGGAGGTGATCTTCTGGTGGAGGAATTACATGATCCGGTTTCAAAGCGAGTTGGCAGAGTTCTGCGAAAAATCCGCGAAGAACAGGGTCTTACGCGCGCACAGCTATCCGAAAAAAGCACCGTCAGTGAGCGACAGATATCTGCCATTGAGCTCGGTGAAAAGGGACCGAGTCTCAACTCTCTGGAACTGCTTCTTCGCAGTTTGGGCGCGTCTGCCGATCAACTCTTTTATCCGGAACTGTCCGAAAATGATCCCACGCTTGCACAGATCGTGCATCTTACCGGAGCCTGCAACGCGCAGCAAAAGCGTATGATTGTTGCATTCATCCAAATGCTGCAGGCTGAAGAATATGGAGAAAATAAATAGCAACCTTCGGTGGGAATGTTGCTACATTGCTTTATAATGAAATGGTAAATGTGAAGGGGCGGCTGAATAGCCGCCCCTTCTGTGTTGCTATGTGGTCAACTGGGAAAGATGTTCAGAAGCCTGCGTCAGCGCAGCTTCTTCCATGTCTCATGGCTACCGCTCTTGGTGTAGGTGTGGCTGTTGGTGGCCTCCTGCACGTCGAGGTAGTACCATGCGTTGACGTTTGCGTTGTCGCGCCAGGTCTTCATGCCGGACAGCAGATCGTCTGCCGACTTCGGCGTGCGGCCCAATGCACGGTTGATCATCGCCATCATTTCGGCGCGGGTGATCGTTGCGTCGGGACGGAACGAGCCGTCGGGATAGCCGTTGATCCAGCCCATCTTTGCGCAGACAGCGATTTCATCAGATGCCCAGTGTCTTGCAGAGACATCGTTGAAGGAGTTTGCAGCGCTCTTGATATCCGCAAACTGCGCCAGCATTGCAGCAAGCTCTGCGCGCGTGATTGCCTCATTCGGACGGAACTTGCCGTTCGTTCTGGTGTCGACGATCACGTCGGCATTTTCAAGCGTTGCAACGTAGAGGTTGAACCAGTCGCCGCGGACAACATCGCTGAACGAGCATCTGGTCGTTTCATACGTCTTGACACAATCTGCGTCCATGACGCGATAGAGAATCGCTGCAACTTCTGCGCGCGTCACATCGCCGGTGGGCTTCACTGTGCCGTCAGGATAGCCGTTGACGAAGGCGAAATGATCTTCTGTGTTGAACCTCAGAGAATCATCCTTCTTCGAAGGCTTCACAGGCGTCACGACCGTGCCGCTGCCACCGCCGCCATTGCCGCCAGTGCGCTTGGTGAACTCTGCCGTGGCAACTGCGCTGTCAATGTAGTTAGCCTTGACTGCGATTGCCTTGACTGTAGTGCTTTCCGTAATCTTAAACGCATTCGTGTACAGCGTGCTTTTAACCGTCGGAGTCGTGCCATCCAGCGTGTAGTAGATGTTGGCACCTTCGGTCGCGCAGGTGATCTTAACGGTCTGGCGACCGGTGAATCTGCCACCGTTCGGGTGGATGACCGGGGTTTCGATCTTGCCAAGCTCGGTCTTTTCGAACTTGTGCGTCAGCGTCAGATTACCGGAGGTAGCGTCATAGGAAACGCTCCAGCCCTCTGCCGTCGTGCGCGCCGTGAAGTAGTGGTTGCTGTCCGGTGTCAGAACGACAGTCGCGGTGTATTCAGTCGCGTAGTTGAACTTGCCGTCCACAGGCGCGGGTGTCCAGGTGATCGTGCCGGTGAAGCCGTCGCCATCGGCAATGGTGGTCTGCGCAGCCGCGCAGGCGACCGGTGCGGTCACGCTCAGGGACACAGACTTGATCTCCTTCTTGAGGATCTTAAAATCAGCGGTCGCTTCGCAGCCCAGATAGTTTGCGCTCTCGCCGACAACTGCCTTGAGGGTATACTCGCCTGCATCGACAGGAACTGTCGTTGTGTAGGTGTCGTCCAATGCGCCCTTAACCTTGTAGAAGTAGGTGTAGGTTTCCGGAACTTCTGTCTTGGAGAGCGTAACGGCAGGATCACTTGCCTTGTCACCGTAGATCCAGTCTGCAATTGTTACGGTGCAGGTTCTGGGCGCCTTTTCGATCACAATGGTGAATACAAAGATTTCATCAGAAACGAAATCGCCGTCCGCATTTGCAAGCTTCACCCGGAAGGTCACTTCACCAGCGCCATTGGCTGTGCCTGTAATGGAACCGTCTGCATTGAGTGTCAGGCCGTGACCGATGTTCCGGCTTGTATCTGCATGACCGTCCTCGTCGACCAGGACAAACTGGACATCGCCGGCTGCGACCGGGTCGCCGGTAGCGTTGTCCTTCTTCGCGGTAAGCTGGGCGTTATAAGCCTTTTCGTGTACGCCGTGAACCGGGTCGATTGCAGGGATGTAGACGTTGCTGGTGATCGCAACTCTCCACTGCGCCGTCAGGGTAACATCCGTATTGGGCATGGAGAAGGTGCCGTTTGCGTTGACGGTCTTGTTCTCGAAGCTGATAAGCCAGCCGGTGAAAACATAACCGGTCTTGGTGGGAACGTCTGCCGGGGTGTTGACTGCTTCGCCTTCTGTATACTTTGCACTTGCAACCGCAGGCGTACCGCCGTTCAGATCATAGCTGACGGTATGCTTGGCCGTCTCAGTGAACTGCGCGGTATAGGTAACGTTGCCGGTAACAATGCTCAGTGCCGGAGTCCAGCTCTCGAAGGTATAAACAGCATCGTCTGTCGCTGGCTTGACCGGGTCTGCATGGGCGGGCATCTTGCCGTATTCATAGGTCTGCGTCTCGGACATGCCGTCGATGACCCACGTTACGGTGTAAGTGTTGACTGTTCTGGTGTAGGTTGCGTAGTATTCCGCGTCGCCGGTGACAGGTGCGAGCTTCGGGGACCAGGTCTTGAAGGTGTAGCTGTACTGGCTGTTGCCCTCGAGCGTCGGCGTACGACCGAGCTTCGGGACAGTGCCGTATTCGACCTGCTTGCTCTCGAGCAGCGTGCCGTCCGCATTGTAGAACTTCACGGTGTAGGAGCGCTTCGTCTGGGTGAAGTTCGCTTCATAGGTCGTATCAGCAGTTGCCGCCGTGGGATCGGGCGTCCAGCCGGAGAACGTGTAGGTGAACTCTGCCGTAGCGCCCTTCGTGGGCGTTTCGCCGATGTACTCGGGTGTTTCGCCGCGTTTGACGTTTGTCTTAGCAAGAATAGTGTCGCCGTTCTTCCACGTGATCGTGTAAGTCTCGCTGTCCCAGATGGCCGTCAGGATGACGTTCGTTGCGGGCATCGGGAACGTGTCGCCCGGCTGATAGGTCTTGCCCTCGTTGCTCGAGCGCCAGTACTTGAAGGTGTAACCCTCGGGTGCCGGAGCCGGTGCGAGAACGGTAACGGTCTCGCCAGCCTTATAGGAGCCTTTGACCTCGCTCCAGTTGCCGTCCACGTAGGTAACGCTGTAGGAATCTGCTTCCTTCTCCCACTGAGCCGTCAGGACGACGTTGCCGGCGGGCATGTTGAAGGTGTCGCCGTTATGGACGATCGTGCCGGTGGAGGACAGGAGCCAACCAGTGAAGGTGTGACTGTCCTTCGTCGGGTCATCGACCGTGATGGTGTAAATCTCGTTGGCCTTCTTGCCGGCAGCGATCTGCGTGACCGCGCCGTCAATGCTGGTGGAAACGGTGTAGGTGGCCTCTTCCGGCTGCCACTGGGCAGTCAGGACAACGTTGCTGGCGGGCATCTGGAACTTGTCGCCTGCCTGATAGACATCGCCGCCGACGTCAGCGCGCCAGCCTGCGAAGACGAAGCCGTCCTTCGTAACAGCCGCGTCCGTGACGGTGACGAATGCGCCCTCGACATATGCATTGCTGTCCAAAGCTGCGCCTTCGCCGCCGTTCAGGGCGTAAGTGACGGTGTAGGTAGCCGGGTCAGCCTGCCAGACAGCGATCATCTTGACATTGAGTTCCGGCATGGTGTATCGGGTAGACGCTTCATAGACCTTGCCGTCCACATTGCTCTTCCAGCCAACGAAGCTATAGCCTTCCTTGTTCAGAGCCTCCATCAGCAGGACCAGCGAGCCAGCCACGCCCTTCTGCGAGCCGACGTTTCTGTTGCCGTCCATGAACATGACGGTGTACTCGGTCGGGTTCTTCTGCCACTGGGCAGTCAGGGTGACGTCGGTATCCGGCATGACGAAGGTGTCGCCCCGCTGATAGATCCGGCCCTCATGGCTGGAACGCCAGCCGGTGAAGGTGTAGCCAGTGCGCGGCGGGTCCGGACGCTCGACCTTGACGATGCTGCCGACTTCATGCTCGTCGCCTGCATAGGTCAGGTTCTCGTTCTGATAGGTAACATTGTGCTTGACAGCCGGGACGATTTCCTCCCAGACAGCCGTCAGGGTGACGTCGGTGTTGGGCATGACGAACTTGTCAGTGGGGTTAAGGTTTTCGCGCAGACCGTCAATGTCGCTTCTCCAGCCCTTGAAGATGTACTTCGTCTCATCGAAGCCCGCAGGCGCACCTGCGACGACAACTTCGCTGAAGATATCGACATCCGCAGCAGACGGAGCTGTACCATATGCGCTGACGTAGGTCAGAGTCTTGGTCACGTGCTTCCACTGCGCGTAGAGCGTGATCTCGCCATCGCTCTCAGCAGTCAGGTTGATGACCTCCTGCCCGTCGGTATAGGCTGTGCCGCTGCCGTCGGCCTCGGTGTTCCAGCCGCCGAATTCATAAAGCTGCGTGTTCTGCTTAAGTCTCTCGTCAAACACAGAATCTGTGCAGACGAACTGGTTGGCGCTCAGGGTCTGCGGCTGATCGTAGGTGAAGACCTGATCTCCCATCGTACCGGTGACAGTCTTGCCGCCGGCGTTGGCGTTAAAGATCACTCTATAGTTGATGGGCTTCCACTCGATGTTGTCATACGTGTGGTCTTCCGTCACGTTTGCAGTCGGATCAAATGCATTGCCGTCTGCATCGAGCCACCGGATGAAGGTATAGCCCTCGCGGGTGGGCGTGGGAACCTCCACATTGTTGGTGATCTCCGTGGTGTTGTACTTGTACTCCACCTTGGTGTCATCGACCATCACGTCATGCTGATGATAGCTGAACGTCAGAACGACGCGGTGCGCCACCTGGCACACATCGTCCTTGTCTGCTTCGACAGGCTCTGCCGACCAGACGTACTGCTTCTCCGCGCCTGTATCGGTGCCTACTTCCGCCGGTGTTACTTTGAATCTCCACTGGACAGGATTCTGGCTCCGCACGTCGTGAGTGCGTGGGCTGTCCGCGAAGCTCTTGCCGTTGCAAGCCTTTGCGCAAGCTGCAGCAAACTGATCCATCTTGAGCGTAGCAATGTAGCTGCCGCGAATGGGCTTTCCACTGCTGCTGTCCTTCTCCTGTTCAACAGACACGACGTGATCTGGGTTCTGGAACGCTACCATGAGACCATAGGCGCACGTGGCGGTCTCACCGTTCACACAGGATGTATGGATCACGTCGGTGCGTCCGTCAATAAATTTCGTGACCTCATCGAAGGTGGTCGGCGCGTGGGTGACAAGCACCACATCGTCAACGCCGGGGTTCTTCGGCGCAAGATTCCACTTGCTGCCGTCGTAGGTGAGCGTCCAGTTCAGCGTATCTGCGCTGTAGAGGCTGTGCCCGTTAACGGCGAACGCGTCTGCCTCATACGTCACGGAGTATTCGGTAGCGCTGACCCGCTCCGTTACGTATTTGTCGGTTGCAACCGCCGCATTGAGACCATATCGGACATCATTGTGGGGCACAGGGCTGAGGCACTGAACAGTGACCAAGCCATCCGTAAAGTCAGCATCGGTCGGCTCGGGGATATGATCCATCCATTTTGCATAGTAAATCTTACCAGCTTCACCAGCGGTCACTTTTTCGCCGTTGTAAGCAGGATCCTCATACCAGCCCAGGAAGAGGCAGCCATCTTTTTTCGGCTTAGCCAGCTTGCCTGTTTCAAACACGGTGTCAGCGGGGAATGTACCGCCGTTGGTGATGGCGACTATGCCGTGAGAATCGCTAAGACCAGCCTTGTTGTCAGCCCCTTTGGGGTCGGCGGATGTGCTGTTCACATAGATGGTAGCAATATGGGACGTAGGCTCATTATTCTGCCCCGTAGTAGTCATAGCACTAAATGTGTTGTCACCGTAAGTTATACTGCTACACTCCGTTAAATCGACAGCCACAAGTGACGGACACTCTACAAACGCACGGTTATCCAAAGTCGCGCTATCAGCCTTCAGCCTAAATGTCTTAAGGCATTTCGCATAACGGAAAGAGCCGCTCTCACTACTATAATTGTCCACATCAATGGTAACTTGCTCCAACTTGCTGTCACCACCAAGAATATATCCTGGGAGCTTGGCATCTCCTCTCAGAATAGAAAGGGTGGTCACATTAGGAAACGCAGTTCCTGAAAAGTTATCTGCATTTTTGCCGCTTAGAACAACTTCTGTCAAATCTGCATTTCTCGAAAAACACCTCCAGAATGTTTTTGTATCTGTATCAGCCGAACTGCTGGTGAATGTTCCGAGAATACTGGCTTTTTTTAATGAGGTCATAGCAGGATAATCACCTGTTGCACGGAATGGGTCATCCGTGCAGGTTACAACTGCATCCTTATCAATTACCAACTCCTCTAACGAAGTCCCGGGGAATTGCACGCCCTCTAATGTTATTTCTCCCAGTAGTGTCAGCTTTTTCAGAGAAGAACAGTTCAAAAAAGACCATGTGCCAAGTTTTTCAACCCCTGAAGGAATAACAAGTTCTGTAATAGCCGTACCTTGAAACGCACCGGCGTTAATATTTGTTACTTTGTCAGTCAATACTATTTCTGCAAGATTCTGTGCAGAGAAAGCAAAACGACTAGGAACAGTTTCTGCATCAACAGTCAAACTCTTCAGTCCCGATTTTGCAAACGCATTTGACATGTCGTATCGAAGTCCAATGATGATGCTGTCAGTCAGGGTGAAGGAATCCAAATTAGGCATTTCTGAAAAGGCGTAAGCGCCGATATAGTTCAATTTGCTCCAGGCATCAAAATTCACGGTGAACTTTGTCCCACGGAACGCGGCGCAGCCCACGCCGGTAAAACTATCAGGCAGCCAGTCGCTCAGTTCCTGCCCGCCGCCCAGGCTGGTACAGCCGTCAAACATACTTGTCGGGACATAGGTGCCGGCATAATTACCGCTGACGGAATCGGTATCAGTAATGTTGGGAGCCTGGAAACCGTCTGCCCATTCAACAGCAGTCAAATTAGTATCACCACGGAAAATATGATCGCCCAAATCCGTAATGCTGGCCGGGATATTTGCTTTTTGCGCGTTTGTCAAATAGGAAAAAGCCCAGTCGCCAAGATAGGTGACATCATTTTGAATGACGACCTCGGTGATATCATCTTTGACACCATACCAGGGTGTGGAGATTTCCATGGTTTCCTTACTCTGATCCGTATAGTCCTTCATCTTGCCCTTGCTGTAGTCGTTTTCGGGCGATTCAGCTGCGGAAATGGTCAGTACGCCATTCTCGTATTTCCAGTCGACTCCGCCGCTGGTGCCGGTCATACCGCCCTCTGTGGTGGGGCTTTCCAGCGTCTCCGCAGGCCATGCCGCCGCGATCACGGTGTTGACGGTCGCGTTGGCAGCCTCGTCGAGTAAGCCGTTTTCTCTGTCGCCAAGGTCGTTTGCCTCGGCAAAGTCATAAATGGCGGAAATCTGATTATGGATTGCCTCCACCTGCTTCTCGTCCAGCGGGTCAATCTCGGACGGGTCGGGCAGCTTTTCAATCATTTCAGCCAACTGCTCCTCAGCGGTCGGCCCCTGGACAGGTTCTTCCTGCTCCGGGTCGGTCGGCGTGTCCTGTCCTTCCGTGTCGTCCGACTTCTCTGAATCCTGCTGCGTAACCTGCCCGGAACCTGCGGTAGTATTATCCGAGTCTTCGCCATCCGCAGCCAGTACCGCCGTCGGCAAAAGCGAGAATACCATGCAGAGACACAAAAGCAGGGATATAATTCGCTTCTTCAATTTGCGTTCCTCCAAAATTAAAAATATCTATATCAAGCCCGCCATATGGCAGGCAGTATTTTCAGCGCTTTGCGGAGGGCGTTTTGCCCGCGCAGACGGGGCAGCCGCATTTCTTCGCGCCGGTTCGCGGGTAGATGGCAGCCTTCCAGACGTGCCCCAGCGGGCACTCCCACCAGACCTTTTTCCGGCTGCCCGCCGTGACCATTTCGGGCGTGAGACTGCCGTTCAGCGTCGGGTGCCACTCGGCGGCAATGCGCGGCTCGACGGTCGCCAGATCGTTGAATCCGGCGAGCACTTTTTTGTTTGTGCAGTACGGGCAGCCGGTCCCGTTTGCGCGGGACGCAATCACTGCCTGAAAGTTGTGTCCCTTCTCGCAGATCCACCACGCCTTGCGGTTGCTGGTCAGCGTGACCTGCTGCGGTGTGAGCGTTCCGTTTCGTTCCGCATCCCACTGCGCGGCAAGCACCGGATTTTGTGACGCAAGATCGTTGAAGCCGGTTAGCACCAGTTTTCCGGAACAATATGGGCAGCCACTTTGCCTGTTCGTCCGTGCAGAGACCGCCGCCCGCCAGTGGTGTCCATGCCCGCAGACCCACCAGACCTTTTTCTCTGTCCCCGGAAGAACGTCCTGCGGGGTCAGCTTGCCGTTGCGCGTCGTGTCCCATTCCTGTGCCAGCTCCGGATCCACCGTCGCAAGGTCGTTCTCTCCAACGAGAATCTGCCTCCCGGCGCAGACCGGACAGCCGCACCCTGAAGCACGGGAATGGATGCTTGCGCGCCAGCTGTGTCCTTTTTCACATTTCCACCAGACTAGCCGATGGCTGCCGGTTGTAACATCTGCCGGTAATACAGGAATATTCTTCGTATAATCCCACTGCCGCGCCAGCTCCGGATACTGCGTTGCCAGATCGTTGAAGCCTGCTTGTGCCTTTTTTCCGGCGCAGAACGGACATCCGCTGCCGTGGGTTCTCGTATAGACCACAGCTTCCCACTCGTGTCCGTTTTCGCAACGCCACCAGACCGGCGTATGACTGCCGTAGGTGACCGCCTGCGGCGTGAGCGGCAGATTGCGCTCCGCATCCCATTCGTCCAGCAGGTTCTGCTTCTGATATAGTCTGCAATAGTCAAAGAGACTCTGTCTCATGCACGCCTCCGTTCCGATTCCGTCTGCGACGAAAAAGACAGATGTCGGTGCTTCTGGCTGACGTTTCCGGCGCAGACGGGGCAGCCGGTGCGCTTCTTTGCATTCGTGCGGTTCGAGATCGCCGTGCGCCAGACATGCCCATCCGGACAGAGCCACCAGACCTTGCGGTTGCTGCCTGCTGTGACCATTTCGGGCGTGAGCGCACCATTGAGCGTCGGATGCCATTCAGCGGCAATTTCCGGTTCGATGCTTGCAAGATCGTTGAAGCCTGCCAGCACTTTCTTGTTTCCGCAGTACGGACAGCCATTGGTACCCCGCGTCCGGTCCACGATCTCTGCTCTCCATTCGTGACCAAGCGAGCACCGCCACCAGACCGTCTGATGGCTGCCGGACACGACCTGTGACGGCGTGAGGTTTCCGTTTTTTGTTGGGTGCCATTCGGCGGCGACGGCGGGGAACAGCGTGGCAAGGTCGTTATAGCCTGCCTGCACCACATCGTTTGCGCAGATCGGACAGCCAGCGCCCATTCGGACGCGCGTTTTCGGGGCAGCCTGCCATTCGTGACCGTTGGTGCAGAGCCACCAAACCTTTTTGTCGTAGCCGTAGCTGATTTTCTGCGGCGTGAGGTCGCCATTTTTTGTTGGATGCCACTCGGCAGCAAGCGCCGGATGGGTTGTAGCAAAATCATTGAAGCCGGGCAGGATTTTCCGGTTCGCGCAGACCGGGCAGCCGCAGCCGGAGGCGCGGGAGGCAATCGTCGCCTGCCAGCTATGCCCCTTTTCACAGCGCCACCAGACTTTGCGGCTGTTTCCGGCCATTACCATCTGCGGCGTCAGATCAAAGTTTTTATCCATATCCCATTGCGCACTCAGCGCAGGGTGCGTCGAGGCTAAATCGTTAAAGCCCGCAAGAACCTTCCGTCCGGCGCAGAATGGGCAGCTCCTGCAGAGCGCCATGCGGCTGTAGATCTCCTGCTGCCATTCATGCCCCAACCGGTCAATCCACCAGACCTTCTGCCGCGAATGGCAGGTAACTGCGTCCGGGGTCAGCCCATCATTTTTTGCGTAGTGCCATTGCTGCAGCAGCTCCGCGCGGCGGCTTCTGATGCAGTATTCTTTCAGCGTCATTCCGCGCGTTTCTGCGCTCATACGACTATGGCCTTCCTTCTGTCAATTGGTGCGTGGCGTAGTACCACGCGATAAAATTCTCGTGCAATCCCTCGCCGCGTTTTCGCGCCCGGATGGCATCGTCTTTCTTTTCATACGCACCGAGATAATACGTTTTTTGTTTGAACGTGATCTGCGCGCACCATCTTCCGGTGCGCCTGTTCCGGTAAACGCCGGTTACGCCGCTGGTGTTGGTGGGGCGCAAGCGCCGTCTGCCGGCTTCCAGAATGGTAACGGACGTACCCTCGCAGAGCTTGAGATTTTCCAGAAGCTGCTTTTCCTGCAAGCAGCCGCAGCTTTTTGTCTTACCGCTCTGCAGGTTCGTCTGGCGTACAACCGTTTCCTTCCCGCAGTCGCATTTGCAGCGCCACAGGTGCTGCCCGTCCTCTTTGCCTGCATAACCGGTTATGGTCAGCATGGAAAACCGCTTGCCGAGATAGTCTTTCAAAGGCGGATGGCTCAGACAGCCGCAGCTTTTCCGATAGCCCGCTGTAAGCTGGTGCAGCGGCGCGTCAATTTCGCCGCCGCAGTCGCAGCGGCAGTGCCAGACCGTGGAGCCGGAGGCATCCCGCGCCGGCAAAGGGTATTGCGCGGTCAAACGCCCGAAGCGCTGACCTGTGATATCTCGCTGCCCAGGCTTGACATTTGTATTGCAGCCGCAGTCCGTGATGGTGCCGCGCTGCAAAGTGCGTGTGTCGAGCAGAATTTCTCCTCCGCAGTCACAGCGGCAGCGCCAGATGGTGTAGCCATTTTTGTGCTGGGACGTTGCTTCTTCCACGCGCAGATGACCGATACGATAGCCGATGGCAATTTTTGCGCGCGTTGTCTGTGCGGTCATATCGATTGCCCCATAGAACATAATTTTTCTTATGTAGTAGACGCGCCGCCAAGCGGACAAACTGCACCCTTACATACTGGAAATAATAGCACAGTTCTGGGAAATTCACAAGACGGACGGTGCAAATTTTTATCTAATTTTCCATTTCGCAAACAAAAAAATCCTCGTCAGGCAGCCCGGACGGCACGCCAAATCGACCAATGAACCTATTTTTTTCATTGGTCTGTTTTTTGCGCCCATTTGGGTGTGGCTTGCGTTCCAGTGCAGCGTTTGGTCGTTCAACCTCACGCATTCTCCCATGCCCGTTTACTACATAAGAAAAATAATGTTGTGTCCCGTTGCGCTAGGGTGTATCTGAAAACTCATGATGTGACCGGCAGCGAGGGATTTTTACGTTGCGCAAGACATTTTTTCGCAGGAATACTGACGTATTTCAAGGAAAAATGACGCGGCGCACCGCAAAAAGGCCCGCTGTCCGGGTGCGTTGGGAGTTGGAAGAATACACCCTAAGCAAGCAAACCCAGCTTTTCCATTTGGTGGCGGTGCTCTGTGCCGGTGGACATGATGTAGATGCGCGTCGTGTTGATGCTGCTGTGACCGAGAATATCTGCCAGTTTTGCAATATCCTTCTCCATACGATAGAAAGTCCGGGCAAAGAGTTTCCTCAGATTGTGGGGAAACACCTTGTCCGGATTTACGTTTGCCTGCGCACACAGCCGCTTCATGGCAGACCAGATATTGCTGCGGTTCATCGGCTTGCCGGTCCGGGTACGGAAGATATGCCCGCTTTCGATTCTCGCGCTGCGCACGTATTGCAGCAGGATGTTTTGCAGCCCTCTGGGAATCAGAATGCTTCGCGTCTTACTCTTGCACGCGACGGAAATTTCTCCGGCTCGGACAGCCTCCACCGTAAAATATTGCAGCTCGGATACGCGGATTCCCGTGGCGCAGAGCGTTTGCAGCAGCAGCCACAGCCGCTGATCTTTCCTGGCAGCGTGCAAAAGCCTCTGGTATTCTGCCTTGCTCAGTTCCCGATTTGCAGCCAGATATGTTTTCTTCTGCACGCGATACAGCTTAACCTTGCAGTCCGCCCTGCCGCAGAAAACGAGAAAGCTGTTGAGCGAGGCGAGCATGGAGTTGACCGATAAAATCGTGTAACCTCTGGTCGGAAGATCACGCTTATATGCAATGGTCAGGTCTTTCGTGAGCGCTTGTGAACCGACGTATTTTGAAAAAGTACGGACATCTCGGATGTATTTTTCGATGGTGGCGCTGCTCTTTTCTTCTTCGTACAGCTGCTGTGCATACTGCGCAAGCAGCTCGGTGGTGATAGAAATCTCATTCATATTGCTCTCTCTTTCTGTGTCCCTGCACCCGGACGCAGACTTATTATACCGTTCTTTCTGCAAAGTGCATGACCAGCTTTGGAGGACTTTTTCAAAAAACTCTCTCCTATCCGCAGCTTTCCGCTGAACATTTTTCCGGATGTCTTGTGTTTCTTCAGATCTTCGTATATCATGTTCCATATTGAGTATGATCTCCGGCAGGGCAAGCACCTGACGGATACCCCTCTGCATTTTAGCATCCGCAAAAAGGAAGTGAACGATATGGCCTGCGACGAGGCTTTGTACCGCCAATATCTGAGCGGCGACGACGCGGGGCTGGAGGCCCTGATGAAGAAATACGGCGACCCCCTGACCCTGTATATTGACGGCTATCTGCACGACGTTCACGAGGCGGAGGAGCTGATGCTGGATGTTTTCGCCGATCTGTTCACGAAAAAGCCGAAGATACGGGACGGCGGCTTCAAGGCGTATCTCTATAAGGCGGCGCGGCACATGGCGCTGCGTCATAAGAGCAAACGAAAGCCCTTGTTCAGCCTCGATGCGCTTGCAGACGAGCCGGACGGGCGACTGCTGGCGGAGGAGGTCATACGTTCGGAGGAGCGAAACCGCATCCTCCATTTCTGCATGGACGAAATGAACCCGGACTATCGGGAGGTTCTGTATCTCACCTATTTTGAGGATATGAGCTACGCGCAGGCGGCGGAAGTCACGGGGAAAACGGTAAAACAGATCACCAACCTGGTGTATCGCGGAAAAGAGAGCCTGCGAAGGCTCTTGGAACAGGAGGGGATCACAAATGCGCAGTCTTGAGGAACGGGTCGCGGAGACGAAGCGGCGCATCGCCGCAAGGCAGCGGGAGAAACGGCTGCGGCGCAATACGATCACCATGGCTTCCGCCGTAGCGGCGTGCCTTGCGCTGCTCATCGGTGCATCCCTCGCCATGCCCGGCATTGCCGCAAACATCCAGACCGGTGATTATTCCGGCTTTGAGACAGCGGCAAGCATCTTTCACGGCGGTGCGGCTTTGGGATACATCGTCATCGGACTTTTAGCGTTTTTACTCGGCGTGTGCGTGACCGTTCTGTGCTTCCGCATCCGGCAGCTCAGCCGCGAGAACGCGAACGCGCAGGACAAGGAAAGTGAGGATGCGCATGGAACTGATTGAGAACCTGCTGCAACTGCTGACCACGTTCGTCGGCGCGTTGCTTTCGGGTATCGCCTACCGCAAAAGCCACCGGCAAGCGTATTTTTTGCTGCTGTGCTTCTACGGCTGCTTCGCCCTCGGCGCGCTCTATTGGACGCTGTATCTGCTGCTGTTCGATACCACGCCGCGGGTCTTTTATGTGTCGGAGTTCGGCTGGGTGGCCAGCGTAATTTTCCTGCACATTTTGCAGGCGACGCTCTCCACACCGGAGGAACGCAGCTTCCGCTGCCGCAGGGCATGGCTTGCGCCTGCGTT